>Ga0315334_10003306_pt1 | contig 10153 bp, 10 predicted proteins | sample M150034915metaG_FD_205555 | JGI IMG/M metagenome (GOLD analysis project Ga0315334, IMG submission 205555) | Ammonia-oxidizing marine archaeal communities from Monterey Bay, California, United States - M1 500m 34915 | ecosystem: Environmental > Aquatic > Marine > Intertidal zone | place: USA... | reverse complement strand
CGGACCCGGGCCTCCCGACGGGTGAAGAGAGCTACTCGGGCCCGCTCAACCGCATCGGAGCGCTTCAGGTCGCCCCGGACCGGCCGGTGGAGAATATTGGTCCCCTCAAAGTTGCCGGCCCCGGTGATCCCGTACCACTCGACGACCTCATCGGCGTCCTCCCCGCACACCGAACGCACTTCGTCCAGCGACCACAGGTAGAACGTGCCCTCGGCCCCCTCCGAGTCGGCGTCCTCGGCGGAGAAGAAGCCGCCGTCAGGGTGACGGAGGTCCCGCAGCACGTAATCGATTGCGGCGGTGGCCATCTGAAGCCAGCGACGGTGGCCGAGTACCTGCCACCCGTGCAGGTAGGCGCGGGCCAGCAGGGCGTTGTCATAGAGCATCTTCTCGAAGTGGGGGACCAGCCAGTAGGGGTCGACCGAGTAGCGGGCGAACCCGCCGCCCAGGTGGTCGTGCATGCCGCCGGCGGCCATGGCATCCAGGGTGGTGGTGAGGACTCGGATCGGTTCAGCCTCTGGGGACCGAGCCACGTGCCTGAGGAGGGCCTCGAGGCTCATGGCCTGGGGGAACTTGGGGGCCCCGCCGAACCCACCCCACTCGTCGTCGTGCTGGGCGACCAGGTGGGCGACTGCCGTGGCCAGAGTGTCGGCGGGCGGCGGGCTCTCAGCCGGACGGAGGTCACCGTGCCGAGCCATGGTGGCCGTCAGGTGGTCTCCCAGGCCCTCGAGATCGTTGCGCCGCTGGTCCCAGGCCTCCCGGACAGCCGACAGAACCTGAGGGAACGACGGCATCCCTCCCCGCGGACGGTTAGGCCAGTAGGTCCCACCGTGGAAGGGCCGTCCGTCGGGATGGCAAAACACGGTCATGGGCCAGCCGCCCCGTCCGGTCAGGGTGGTCACGGCGTCCATGTAGATCGAGTCCACGTCCGGCCGCTCCTCGCGGTCGACCTTGACGTTCACGAACCCGGCGTTCATCTGGGCGGCGATCTCCGGGTCCTCGAACGACTCGTGGGCCATGACATGGCACCAGTGGCAGGCCGAATAGCCGACGGAGAGGAGGAGGGGCACGTCGCGCTCGGCGGCCGCCGTCCGAGCCGCTTCGCCCCACGGGTACCAGTGCACCGGGTTGTCGGCGTGCTGGCGAAGATACGGGCTGCTCTCGCCGGCCAGAAGGTTCACCGCCCGGACCCTACTGACGACCCGTCGACCTCCCGGGACCGGCCCCACTGGCAGACTCCGGGGATGAGACGGTGGATCCTCGGGGCGAGACCTCGGACCCTTCCGGCCGCCATAGTCCCTGTTCTGGTTGGGACGGCGGTGGCCGCGGGGACCGGTGTGGTCTGGTGGCGAGCCGCCGCAGCGCTGGTGGTGGCCCTGGCCCTCCAGGTGGCGGTCAACTACGCAAACGACCTGTCTGACGGCCTACGTGGAACCGATGGTCCGGAACGCGTCGGTCCGGCCCGTCTGGTGGGTGGGGGTCTGGCCACCCCCGAGGAGGTCCGGACGGCCATGCTGGTCGCCTTCGCCCTGGCTTCCGTGGCGGGCCTCACCCTCGCCGCCGCTGTGACTCCGTGGCTCCTCGTAGTGGGAGCGGCGTCGGTGGCCGCCGGATGGTTTTACACCGGCGGTTCCCGGCCGTATGGCTACCGGGGGCTGGGTGAGGTGTTCGTGTTCGCCTTCTTCGGCCTGGTGGCCACGGTAGGCAGTACCTACGTGCATCAGCAACGGATGCCAGGCCTGGCCTGGCTGGCCGCTGTTGCCGTGGGGTTCCTGGCCTGCTCCCTCCTGGTCGTTAACAACCTACGAGACCGGGTGAGCGACGAGAAGGGAGGGAAGCGGACGTTGGCCGTCCGGCTGGGTGATCGCCGGACCCGGCTGTTGTACGTGGTACTCCTCGACGGTTCCCTGGTCCTGGGGTCGTTGTGCGCCCTCTCTCGACCGTGGGCCGCCCTGGTGCTGGTCGCTGGACTGATGGCCGGGCCGTCAGTTCGCAGGGTGCTGGCCGGAGCCGAGGGCCCGGACCTGGTGGATGTGCTGGCCCGAACCGGAAGGATCCAGATGACGGCCGGGGCGTTGCTGGCCCTAGGCCTGGCCCTGTCGGCGTGACCGACTGGTCTAGGTGCGGCTGGCGGTCAACAGTTGGGCGATGCCGCCGCTGCACCGGTCCTTGACCACCTCGACGAAGCCAGCGGCGGCGATGGTGGCCAGCAGGTCGGCTTCGGGTGGGAGGTAGGCCACCGAACGGGGCAGGTAACGGTAGGCGTCCCGGTCCGACAGGAGTCCACCGATGAACGGGACCACCCGACCAAAGTAGATGCCGTGGCCGAGGCGCAGTACAGGGTTACGGGGCCGGTCGACCTCCAGTAGGGCAATCCGTCCGCCGGGCCGGAGTACCCGGGTCAACTCAGCCAGGAAGGGCTCCAGGGCGGTGAGGTTCCGGAGAGCGAACCCGCAGGTGATCCCGTCCACCGACCGGTCGGCCACCGGGAGTCGGAGGGCGTCAGCGTGGACCAGTGGAGCGTCTGTGGTGGCAGCGGCCAGCATCCCCCAGGAGAGATCCATGCCGACGGCTCGGTGGCCGACATTCTCCAGGTCCCGGCACAGGTCGCCGGTTCCGCAGGCCAGGTCCAGCACGGTGGAACCGGCCGGTAGGCCCAGTCGGAGCACCGCACGGTGCCGCCAACGGACGTCCAGGCGAAACGTCATAATCCGGTTGACTAGGTCGTAGCGGGGGGCGATGGCATCGAACATGGATCGCACCGCGGCGGCTTTCTCGGCGCCCTGAGGGAGGGGGCGTGAGGGGTTGGGGGTCTGGGCGCCGGAGATTGTCACGGATCCCGCCGACTCATCGGAACCAGATGCGCTGGTGTTCCCGGCTGGTGGGGTGGAGTAGGAGGACCAGCAAGACCACCGGGAAGAGCAGGATCAGTGCCGTGGTCACCGGGTTCCCCAGGCCGTACCACCGTAGGCGCCAGACCACGGCCAGCGAGGCTGTCACGATGCCTAGGCGCCAGCCCCAGCGGCGGTCGTTGGCCAGTCCCCAGGCGGCAGGGAACATGGCTGCGCCCACCATGGCCAGGAAGGGTCCTCGTACCAGGTTGAACAGCCCCTCGATGTACAGGAGCATCGTGGCGCTGAGCAGCGTCTGAGGATGGAGGCGATTCAGCCAACTTCGGGCCTGCATGGTCGCCAGTCTGTCAGCGTCGGGGTGCGATCCGACCCCGGCTGGGCGGTTCGTCGATCAGTTAGCGGGTTGGCGGCGGATGGGAACAGCCACCCGGATGTCGGTCCGGTCGGCGCGTAGCTGGCCGCAGGCGGCGTCGATCTCGGTTCCCCGGGTCCGCCGGATCGTGGCGTTGGAGCCGTGGGAGCGCAACTCGTCGGCGAAGGCCCGAACCCGGTCGGGGGGCGTGCCGACGGTGGGCCATCCGGGCGTGGGGTTCAGCGGGATTAGGTTGACGTGGGCGCCGAGCGGTCGGGCATAGGCGGCCAACCGCCGGGCGTCTTCGGGACGGTCGTTGGTGCCGTCGATGAGGGCCCACTCGAACGACAGTCGTCGGCCGGTGGCCGTCACGTGTTCTCGACAGGCCTCGGCCAGCTCGGCCAAGGGCCACCGCCGGTTGACGGGGACCAGCTCGTCCCGGAGGTCGTCGTCGGCGGCGTGCAGGGATACGGCCAGGTTGACGGGGAGGGACTCTGTGGCTAGACGACGGATGCCGGGGACTAGGCCCACGGTGGAGATGGTCAGGTGGCGGGCTGATAGTCCGAGGCCGTCATGGATCCGCTCCACGGCCGCCCAGGTCCGGTCGTAGTTGGCCAGGGGCTCACCCATGCCCATAAAGACCACGTTGGAGACCCGACGGTCGCCCGCCTCGACCTGGGCCCTGACCACCTGTTCCACGATCTCCCCAGCGGTCAGGTGGCGGTCGAAGCCCATCTGGCCGGTGGCACAGAATCCGCAGGCCATGGCACAACCGGCCTGGGTGCTCACGCAGACTGTGGAACGGTTCCGATAGTGCATGAGCACCGTCTCGATAAGGGTGCCGTCAGCGAGACGCCACAGCCACTTCACAGTCCTCCCCCGGTCGCCCACCGAGCGGGTGTCCTCCACTAGGGCGGCGGGGAGATGTTCGGCCAGGTCCCGGCGGAGGGAGGCGGGCAGCGTGGTCATCTCCTCCGGTTCGGCCAGGTCGCGGTACAGACCCTGCCACAACTGATCCAGACGATAGGCAGGCTGGTCGGCCAGGAGGTCAGCCAGGGCGTCGCGATCCAAGTCGTACCGGCTCGTGGGAAGACCTCCGGCCGGCGGGGGAGCGTTGACGGTCACCGGACGATGCGTTGGTAGGAACGATTGGTGAACTCCGTCTCGAACCCGAGCCCCCGGTACAGACGGAGGGCGGGCCGGTTGTCAGATTCCACGTAGAGGATGGCGTGTCGGAGGCGACGTCCCGCCAGGTGAGCCAGTCCGGCCAGGGTGAGGGCCCGGCCCAGCCCCTTCCCGTGGTGCTCGGGGTGGACGGCGATGACGTAGATCTCGCCCACAGGTGGGTCCTCGTTGGCGTGGACTTTGGTCCAGCAGAAGCCCACGAGGTCATCATCGACCTCGTGGAGCAAGAAGCCGTCGGGGTCGTACCAGGTCTCGGCCTGGCGGGCCTCCAGGTCAGCGTCGGTCATGCTCCCCTGGTCGGGGTGCCAGTCGAAGGCCAGGTTGTTCACAGCCAGGAAGGCCTCGGCGTCTCCGGGTGCGAAGGCCCGGGTCGGGAGGTCGGTGGCCAACGCCGGGAGCTCGCGACGGAGCCGCAGGAGGTCGCGGGTGGGCGTGAATCCGGCCGATGTAGGGACGTGGTCACCCTGCGGGCCAACCCGCTCGACCCAGTACTCCAGCCGACCACCTCCCTGCAGGCCAACGGCCTGCGTGGCGGCTTCCAGGAGTCGGCGCTCCCGGTCGGCGGTGGTCTCGCTGGCGGTATCCAAGTCGGCCAGATCGACCTCGAGGTGCCAGCGGGCCAAGTCGCCGTCCGCGGTGCGACCGGCACCAGTGAGGGTGGCGGTATCGGTTCCATCTGAGACGGTGAACCGGTCCATGGGCGCCGAGGCTACCGTCGGCCTCCATGGGACAACCGAGATCACCTAAGGGGCGGGCAGCCGAGGTCCACCGTCGACTGCAGGATGAATACCCGGCGGCCGAGTGCGAGTTGGACCACGCCAACCCCTTCCAGCTCCTGGCGTCCACCATCCTGTCGGCGCAGTGCACGGACAAGCGGGTGAACATGGTGACACCGGCCCTGTTCGCCGCCTACCCCACCCCGGAGGACCTGGCCGGCGCTGTTCCCCACGAGCTGGAGGAGATCGTCCGATCAACTGGCTTCTATGCCAACAAGGCCCGGAGCCTCCTCGGCATGGCCCAGCGGCTGGTGGAAGAGTACGACAGCGAGGTTCCGGGTGGGATGGCCGACCTGACGTCGCTTCCCGGAGTGGGTCGTAAGACTGCCAACGTGGTCCGCAGCGTGGCTCTGGGCTTGCCGGGCCTTCCGGTGGATACCCACGTGGGACGCCTGGCGCGGCGCCTGGGACTCACCACGGAGACCGATCCGGTCAAAGTGGAACGGGAGCTCAACCCGATGGTGTCGGCCGCTGAGCGAGGCCGATTCAGCCTCCGCCTGATCCTCCACGGTCGACGGGTCTGTCCCAGCCGGAAGCCCCGTTGCGAGGAGTGCGTCCTCAACGACTTCTGCCCGGCGTCGGAGGTCTAAGCCGACTTTTCACCGGTGACGAATTTCACACAAGCTCATCAACAGGAACCGGTTCCATATCTACTGTGGGTGTAGTACGTTCACCCAGCCGGGTCCCGCCACCCGGCCTGCGAGGACCGGGTTCCCGCCACCCACCTCGCCCGCTCGGCGCCCTACAGGGCGCCGAGCGACTTTTTCGGCTCATGGCGACGATTTCCCTCGCTCAGCGCCCTTCGGCGGCCCTCCGGGAGCGGTCCATCTCCCGGAGCGCTCCCCGGAGGTGCCGCTCCACCTCGAGGAGTGCCGAACGGTCCTCAGCCCGATCGGTGTCCCCCTCTCCGGCCAGATCCTCCACTCGGCGGACCAGGTCGGCCAACTGGGCGGTCACCGACGACAACTCGGCGGCGTGTTCGGGCTCCATGGCTGCAGTCTGGTCCCGCGGTCGCCATCGGTCCAGCGAGTCGGAAAGCCCTTCCGGTACGACGGGCACTGGCCGGTAGCGTGACGGGATGCTCCGGCGGCTCGACCTGCGTGGCCCGGTCCAGGACGTCCGGTCGGTCCTCCCCCGCCCGGCGGTGGCCGGCGAGGGACCGTTGGAGGAGGTCCGGGCCATCCTGGCCGACGTCCGCCAGCGGGGCGACGTCGCCCTTCGGGAGCTGACCTCCCGGTTTGACGGTGCCGATCTAGAGGCCATCCGCGTCGACCCCGCCGAGGTTGCTGCCGCTCCTGACCAGGTCCAGCCCGAGGTCCTTGAGGCATTGGAGGTAGCCGCCGAAGCTGTCCGACGCCACCATGTCGGCCAGGCACGGGCCGAACATCGGACCGAGGAAGATGGTCTGGTTGTCCGCTCCTTGTCCCGTCCTGTGGAGCGGGCGGGCTGCTACGCCCCCGGCGGCCGAGCTGCCTACCCCTCCACGGTCCTGATGACCGCCGTGCCCGCACGGGTGGCCGGGGTGGACGAGGTCGTTCTCTGCGTTCCTCCCGGAGTTGACGGCCGAATCGCAGACGTGACCCTGGCCGCTGCTGCTGTGGCCAGGGTTGATGCCGTGTACGCGGTGGGAGGAGCCCAGGCGGTGGCTGCCATGGCCTATGGCACGGAGACCGTGCCCGCCGTGGACGTCATCGTCGGACCGGGCAACGTGTACGTGGCCCTGGCTAAACGCGAGGTGGCGGGCCACGTTGGTGTCCCGGCGGCCTTCGCCGGCCCGTCGGAGGTGGTGGTGGTGGCTGACGCCTCGGTCCCTGCGCCCTTCGCCGCTGTCGACGTCGTGGTCCAGGCCGAGCACGGCCCGAACGGTCTGGCCTGGCTTGTCACGTGGGACGAGGCGGTGGCTGAGGCCGTGGAAGCCGAGGTGGTCCGGATGGTGGCCGAGGCCCCCCGCCGGGAGGACATCACGGCCACCCTGGCCGATGCCGGTTGGAGCGTGCTGGTGGACGACCCAGATCAGGCGCTGGCCGTAGTCGACGCCATCGCGCCCGAGCACTTGCAGCTGATGGTGGATGGTGCTGAGGCGTTGGCCGAGCGGGTCCGTCACGCCGGGGCGATCTTCTGTGGTCCGTGGTCCCCGGCATCGCTCGGCGACTACGTGGCTGGACCCAGTCACGTGCTGCCCACAGCGGGCACGGCCCGCTTCTCGGGAGCCCTGACGGTGGCTGACTTCACCAAGGAGATCCACGTAGTGACGGCCGACGAGGGGGCCCTGCGTCGCCTAGCCCCCCACGTCATCGCCCTGGCCGACGCCGAAGGACTGGACGCCCACGCCCAATCGATGCGCATCCGGACCGAGGCAGGGGAGGAGAAGGATGGCTGAGCGCCCCACCTCCCGGCCCGATGTGGTCGCCCTAGAGGGCTATCACTCACCCCAGATGGACGTCGAGGTCCGCCTGAACACCAACGAGTCCCCGCTTCCGCCCCCGGCGGAGTTCGACGAAGCGTTGGCCGAGGCGACGCGGGCCATCGGCTGGAACCGCTACCCGGACCGCGGCGCTGGGCGGCTCCGGGCCGCCCTGGCCGAACGTTACGGCGTCGGTGCCGACCAGGTGTTCGCCGCCAACGGCTCCAACGAGGTGATCCAGAGCCTCCTCCTGGCCTATGGCGGGTCCGGCCGGTCAGTGGCCGTCTTCGAACCTACCTACGCCATGTACGCGCAGATTGCCCGGTCCACCGGTACCCGGGTGGTCCGGGGCCGCCGGGAGCCCGACTTCGCCCTGGACCCAACCACTGTGACCGACCTGCTTGACGCCGAGCGTCCCAACCTGGTGGTCCTCTGCTCGCCAAACAATCCAACGGGAACCCTCGAGCCGAGGAATCTCGTATCCGAGGTGGTTGAGGCGGCCGGCTCCTACGGTGGCTTGGTGGTGGTGGACGAGGCCTACGGACAGTTCGCCCCGCACAGTGCCGTGGACCTGCTCGACGACGACCGGAACCTCGTGGTGAGTCGGACCTTCTCTAAGACTTGGGCCATGGCCGGAGCTCGGATCGGGTACCTCCTGGCACCGTCGTGGTGCGTGGCCGAGTTGGAGAAGGTGGCCCTGCCTTACCATCTGGACGCCTTCAAACAGGTGGCCGGAGAGCTAGCGCTGGCCCACGGCCCGGCAATGGACCAGCGCATCTCGGTCCTGGTGTCCGAGCGGGAACGGATGGCTACCGCTCTGGAGGCCCTTCCTGTCACTGCCTGGCCGTCGGCAGCCAACTTCATCCTCTTCCGTCCCGAGGCCCGTCCCGGCCGGGAGGTCTGGCAAGACCTCGTCGACCGATCGGTGCTGGTTCGGGACTTCACGACCATGGAAGGTGTCGAGGGATGCCTTCGGGTCACCATCGGAACCGGCGACGAGAATGACCGGTTCCTCAAGGCCCTTCGGGAGGCACTGTCATGACGACTCGATCCGCGACCCGCGAGCGGTCCACCAACGAGACCTCGATCAGCGTCTCGATCGACCTGGACGGCGGCCCGGTGTCGGCGTCTACCGGGATCCCGTTCTTCGACCACATGCTTGACCAGCTGGGCCGCCACGGCGGGTTCGGTCTTGACGTGCGCTGCACGGGGGACCTAGACATCGACGCCCACCACACCGTGGAGGACGTGGGCATCGCGGTTGGCGAGGCTTTCGCCGAGGCCCTGGGCGACAAAGCTGGTGTTCGCCGCTTCGCCAGCGCCCGGGTGCCGCTCGACGAGGCGCTGGTCGACGTGGCCCTGGACCTCTCTGGGCGCCCCTACCTGCACCATGAGGTGGACTTCCCGGGCCAGAAGATCCTCGGCGATCCCCCCTTTGACCCCCAGCTGATGGAGGAGTTCTGGCGGGCCTTTGCGATGGCCGCCCGGATCACCGTGCACCTGACCCTGGTACGGGGGAAGAACACCCACCACATCGTCGAAGCCACCTTCAAAGGGATGGCCCGCACCCTGAGAGACGCGGTGCGAATCGAGGGCGGGGGAGTGCCCTCGACCAAGGGAAGTTTATGAGCGGACCGCTGGTCGCTGTCCTGGACTACGGCATCGGAAACTTGCGATCGGCCCAGAAAGCCCTCGAACGCGTCGGTGCCGATGCCCGCCTGACCGACGACCCGGACCTGATATCCCGGGCCGACGGGGTAGTGCTGCCCGGCGTTGGGGCCTTCGGCCGGTGTGTGGAGGCTCTGGAGTCGACCGGCCTGGCCGAGGTGGCCGCTGATGCCGCACGAGCGGCCGCCGATGGTGGCCGGCCGTTTCTCGGGATCTGCGTCGGCCTCCAGTTGCTCTACGAGGGGAGCGCCGAGGCCCCCAACCACCGGGGCTTCGGCGTGCTGGACGGACAGGTCAGCCTCCTGGCCGGAGACGTTAAGCGCCCGCAGATGCAGTGGAACCGGTTGGACCGCATCGGCGATCACCCCCTGTTGGCGGGCCTTGTCGAGGATCCGTGGACCTACTTCGTACACAGCTACGCGGCACCCGTGGGTCCGGACACCGTGGCCACCTGCCGTTACGGCTCCGATGTGTGTGCCGCGGTGGCCTGCGGCAACCTGTGGGCCTGTCAGTTCCACCCGGAGAAGTCCGGCGGGGTGGGCCTCCAGGTACTGGCCAACTTCGTGGGGTCCCTCGCCGGGGTCTCCGCGTGACGACGGCCCCCGCGCTTTTTCCGGCCATCGACATCCTCGGCGGCCGGTGCGTCCGGCTGCTCCAGGGCGACTACGGGCAGGAGACGGTGTACGGCAACGACCCGGCGGCCCAGGCCCGGGCCTTCCAGGACGCTGGAGCCACCTGGGTGCACGTCGTGGATCTGGACGCGGCGCGGACCGGTGATCCAGTGAACCGCCAGGTGGTGGCCGAGGTGGCCGCCACCCTGGACGTCCCGGTCCAGGCGGGAGGTGGTGTCCGCACCCTGGACGACGCACGAACCCTGTTCGACGCCGGGGTATCCCGGGTGGTGATGGGTACGGCGGCC
>Ga0315334_10003305_pt1 | contig 10156 bp, 9 predicted proteins | sample M150034915metaG_FD_205555 | JGI IMG/M metagenome (GOLD analysis project Ga0315334, IMG submission 205555) | Ammonia-oxidizing marine archaeal communities from Monterey Bay, California, United States - M1 500m 34915 | ecosystem: Environmental > Aquatic > Marine > Intertidal zone | place: USA... | reverse complement strand
TAAAAAATAAAAAATAAAAAAATTGTCAAAAAAAATATTTATAAAAACTTTTGGATGTCAAATGAATGAGTACGATTCAAATCGTATTTATGATTTAGCCTCAATAATTGGTTTTAATAAAACTGATATAAAAAAAGAAGCTGATTGTTTTGTATTGAATACCTGCCACATAAGAGAAAAAGCTACTGAAAAGGTTTACCACGAAATTGGTAGATTAAAAAAATTTTTTAGATATTTAAAAAAGCCTTTAGTTGTAGTTACAGGATGTGTGGCACAAGCAGAATCAGAAGAAATGATTAAAAGAGAACCGTATATTGATATGGTGGTAGGACCACAATCATATCATAAAATTGTTGATATGATTTTAAGTTATCAAAGAAAAAAAGTTAAAATAAATGAGACAGACTTTGACGTAATTAATAAATTTGATAAATTAGAAAGTATTAGTAATTCACAAAATAAAATTTCATCATATCTAACGATTCAAGAAGGTTGCGATAAATTTTGTAATTTCTGCGTTGTTCCCTATACGAGAGGACCTGAATATTCAAGACCATATAGACAAATTATCAATGAAGCAAAACAATTGGTTCACAATGGAGTTAGAGAAATTATTTTGTTGGGCCAGAACGTAAATGCTTACAATTTTGTAGAAAATAAAAAAAGATTTACGCTATCATCATTAATAAGAGAACTAAATAATATAGAAAATTTAAAAAGAATAAGGTATATGACTTCTCACCCTAACGACATGTCTAACGATTTAATTAATTGCTATAAAGATTGCAAAAAATTAATGCCCTTTTTACATCTTCCTATTCAAAGTGGATCAGATAGAATACTTAAATTAATGAATAGAAAACATGATAAAAAATACTATTTGTCCGTTATAGAAAAACTGAAAAGCATTAATAAAGATATAAAATTTTCAAGCGATTTTATAATTGGTTATCCAGAAGAAACAGAAAAAGATTTTCAAGAAACAATTAAGCTTATTGAAAAAGTAGGCTTTTTTAACTCCTATTCATTTATTTTTAGTTCTCGACCAGGAACTCCTGCTGCAAAAAAGCAGCTAAACAACCTAGAAGAAAGCAAAAAAAGGTTAAAAGAAGTTCAAGATATTATTGCAAATTTTCAAATGAAAAATAATAAAAAACATTTTCAGCAATATTGTGAAGTTTTAATTGAAAATAAAATTGAAGGACCAGATCAATATTTTGGAAGAACTCAATTTATGACCCCAGTAAAATTCCAGTCAAATAATTGTAAACCAGGTGAATTAGTAAATGTTAAAATTACATCTTTTAATCAAGGTGGCTTATTTGGTGTACATCATAGTAATAAAGTGCGAGCAGCGTAATTTTTATGAAAATAGAAACAAAAATAACTAGCAGCAATTATACAGAAGAAGAATCTTTAAGCATTAATATTCCTGACAATGGTATTTTAATGGGTGTTGCTGGTGAATTTGATAAAAATTTAAAAGAATTAGAAAAATTATCGGGTGCAGAAATTTACTTTAGAGGTAATTCGATCATTGTTAAAGGTCGTAAAACCTTAATTAAAAAAGTTAAGGATGCTATATATTATTTAATTGATAGATTTAGATATGAAAAAAAAATTAATAGAAATGATATAATTTCATCGCTAAACATAGACATGGTAAATGACAAAAAAAATCAATCACCTATCCAAGCTATCGGCGATGTAATAAAGACGCCAAAAAAATCTGTAATACCTAGATCAAAAAAACAAAAAGAATATGTTTTTTCTCTGAAGAAAAATCAAATAACGATGTCATTAGGACCGGCGGGTACTGGCAAAACTTACTTAGCTGTCGCAGTAGCTCTTTCAATGTTGTTAGAAAAAAAGGTTGAGAGAATTATATTATCAAGACCAGCTGTTGAAGCAGGTGAAAGACTTGGTTTTTTACCTGGAGATATGAAAGATAAAATTGATCCATATTTAAGACCACTGTATGATTCTTTGTATGAGTTATTTGATTACGAAAAAATTCAAAGAAAAATAGAATCTGGTGTTATTGAAATAGCGCCCTTGGCTTTTATGAGAGGCAGAACTTTAAAAAATTCTTTTGCAATTTTGGACGAAGCACAAAATGCCACATCAACACAGATTAAAATGTTTTTAACTAGAATAGGAGAAAATTCAAGTCTAGTTGTTAATGGAGATCCTTCACAAATAGATTTACCAAATAAAAGTCAGTCTGGTCTTGTGGAGTCTCAAAACATACTAAAAGATATTAAAGAGATAGGTATTATTAATTTTGATCACAGAGATGTGATTCGCCACCCACTAGTCACTAAAATTGTGGAGGCATATCACAAAAATAATAATGATAAAGGCTAATGTTGTAGTAAGCAAAAAATATTGGAAAAAAAAAGTCAAAAATCCAACAAAATATTTTAATAAAAAATTAAAAGAAATTTCAAAAGTAGTTTCTGTTTTGAAAGACAAAAATATAATTTTTACAATCTTATTAACTAACTCATTAGAAATGAAAAAACTTAATAAAAAATTTAGAAATAAAAATGCAGCAACAGATGTTTTGTCATTTCCGTACTCATCATTTAAAAAATTAAGTTTTAAGAGAAAAAAGAAGATATATATAGGTGATATTGCGATATCTTATCAAATTATAAATTCTCGATCAAAAGAGAGTAACTTTTTTTCAGAATTCGATAAAGTATGGGTCCATGGCTTCTTACATTTGTTAGGTTACGACCATATAAAAAATAAAGATTATTTAAAAATGTCAAAAGTGGAAGAAAATATCATAAGTTTAATTGCTTAATTTTTAGGATTTTGTTTTGAATTACATACTAAATAATAAATTTTTAACTATATTTTTTGTTCCGTTTTTGTTAGGTGCAGTAACAATTCTCGGGTTTTCACCACACAATTTAACTTTTATTAATTTTTTTTCTTTTTCAATTCTATTATTTTTAATTTTGAATATTAAAAAAAAAACTCAATCAAAGTATAGAAAAAAAAGTTTTCGTCACTATTTTTTTTATTTGGGTTGTTCTTTCGGTTTTGGTTTTTTTCTATATGGTAATTATTGGATTACAATATCTTTAACTCATGATGAAACATTTAAAATTTTAATACCTATAGCATTTATACTTGTTCCTTTATTTTTATCTTTATTTTTTGGAATTGCAATCTTCTTAGCTGGTCCTTTTGCGGAAAAAAAAATTTCATTTATTTTTATTTTTTCTTTAATATTTTCAATACTTGAATTTTTAAGGGGGAATTTACTAACAGGTTTTCCTTGGAATTTGGTAGCATACACTTGGTCGTGGTCAATAGAGTCTATACAGATATTATCTATAATTGGGACATATACTTTTAGTTTAATTTCTGTAACACTTTTTTGCTTGCCCTTTATTTTTTTTCAAGAAAAAGTAAGTAAAAAGAATATTTTTTATTTTTTAATATTAATATTTATCTTTATTTGTAATTATTTTTTTGGACTTAATAAAATTAGTAATAATTTTAATTATGATGAAAAAATTAATGTTAAAATAATTTCTCCAAATTTATCTCTTAAAGAATATAATGAGAAAGATGAAGTTTCTCACCTTGAACGCTTAATTAAAATTAGTTCTCCAGAAAAAGAAAAAAAAACTATATTTATTTGGCCAGAAGGAGCACTTCATGGTGCTAATTTACAAGATATTAAAATATATGCAGATTTATTTGATGAAAATTTTTCAGAAAATCATTTAATCATTTTGGGGATAAATAATGTAGTAGGTTCATTGGTTTCTGGTTCACAAAAATATTACAATAGTTTAGTAATTTTAAATTCTAAGTTAAAAATTTTATCTGTATATAATAAAATTAATCTTGTGCCATTTGGCGAATTTCTACCTTTAGAAAATTTTTTTTCTGGATTAGGTTTGAAAAAAATTACCAGCGGATACAATTCATTTTCTCCAGGAACAAAAAGAGAAATAGTAAACCTAGGTAGTTCATTTAACGAAAAATTAATTCTTCCATTAATTTGTTATGAAATTATTTATCCTGGAGACATTAAAAGAAGCAATCAATTTCCAGATCTTGCAATTAATATTTCAGAAGATGCATGGTTTGGAAAATCCATAGGGCCCGATCAACACTTTACGAAAGCTATATATAGATCAGTGGAAGAAGGTATTTTTATAGCAAGATCTGCAAATAAAGGAATTTCTGCATTTATCAATCCAAACGGGGAGGTGGTAAAATCACTAAATATGGGTGAGTCTGGCAGCATTGAGTTAAATTTTCCATTTTTTTACCAATCAACTTTATTTTCAAATTATGGAAATAAAATATTTTATTTAATAATTTTTTTGTATATGTTTCTAATTTTAATTTTAAAAAAATATAAAATTTAATGAGTAAAAAATCATATCTATTTACTAGCGAATCTGTTTCTGAAGGACATCCTGATAAAGTTTGTGATCGTATATCAGATATGGTGGTAGACACCTATCTAGCGAAAGAACCTTTTTCAAGAGTTGCCTGTGAAACTTTAACAACAACAAATAAAGTTGTCTTGGCAGGAGAGACGAGAGGACCAGAAATAAAAAAAGATGATTTAATTCAAAAAGTTCGAGGCTGCATTAAAGATATAGGTTACGAACAAAAAGGCTTTCATTGGAAAAATTGTGATATTGATGTTCACCTACATTCCCAATCAGCAGATATTGCTATGGGAGTAGATTCAAAAGATAATAAAGATGAAGGAGCTGGCGATCAGGGAATAATGTTCGGTTATGCTTGCAACGAAACTGAAGTTTTAATGCCTGCGCCTATTTATTATTCTCATAAAATTTTAGAATTAATGGCTGTAGACCGAAAAAATGGTAAAGCAAATAAATTGGAACCAGATTCAAAAAGTCAAGTTACAATGCAGTATGAGAATGGGAAACCAACAAAAGTGACTTCAGTAGTTATTTCAACACAACATTCTCCTCATGTAAATCAAGCGCAAGTTAAAGAAATTGTTAGACCATATTTAGAAAAATCTATTCCTAAAAATTTATTAACAGATTTAAAAGATGAAGAATTTTATGTAAATCCAACAGGTCAATTTATTATTGGCGGACCTGATGGTGATTCTGGTTTAACGGGTAGAAAAATTATAGTTGACACTTACGGTGGAGCCGCACCACATGGTGGTGGAGCGTTTTCTGGAAAAGACCCAAGTAAAGTTGACAGGTCAGCAGCATACGCTGCAAGGTATGTTGCAAAAAATGTTGTAGCTTCTAAAATAGCTGACAAGTGTTTAATTCAATTAGCTTATGCTATCGGTGTTTCAAAACCATTATCAATATATGTTGATCTTTTTGATGGTGATGAAGAAAAATCAAAACATGTAGAAAAAATGATAAATGAAAATTTTGATTTAAGTCCAAGAGGTATTAGAGAAATGTTATCTTTAAATAGGCCAATATACGAGCGCACATCTGCTTACGGTCATTTTGGAAGAAAACCTGGATCAGATGGATCTTTTTCTTGGGAAAAAACCGATAAAATAAGCACTTTTCAAAAGTAAGTCTTGAAAAAACATAAAATATAAATTAAAAAAAGAACAGGTTACCTGGATTATCGAAATGGGCTTTTGCCCATTTTTTTTTAGAGGTAAGCAATATTAAAATATGCTTAATCAAAGATCTGATAAATTAGAACTTTTAAGAATAGCTGAAGCAGTAGCTAACGAAAAATCTATTGATAAAGAAATTATTATTTCATCAATGGAATCTGCAATCCAAAAGGCCGCAAAAACAAGATTTGGATCTGAAAATGATATTCGAGCAATTATTGACAGAAAAAGTGGTGACATTAATCTTCACAAAGTTTTAAAAATTGTTGAAAAACCAGAAAATTTAGATACTGAAATTTCACTAGAAGAAGCAATAAAAATTAAAAAAAAAGATGATCTTAAAGTTGGAGAAGAAATATTTGAGCTGCTTCCACCCGTGGATTTTGGGAGAATTGCTGCACAGACAGCTAGACAAGTAATAACTCAAAATGTACGTGCCGCAGAGAGAGAAAAACAATATAATGATTTTATTGATAAAAAAGATGAAATACTAAGTGGAATTGTTAAAAGATTAGAATACGGCAATGTTATTTTAGATCTAAATAGAGCCGAAGCTATTATTAGAAAAGAAGAAATTATCCCAAGAGAAATTTTAAAAACAGGAGATAGAATAAAAGCTTACTGTTATGATGTTATTAGAGAAAATAAAGGGCAACAAATCTTTTTATCTAGAGCTCACCCCAAATTTATGGAAAAATTGTTTGTCCAAGAAGTTCCTGAAATTTATGATGGGATTATTGAAATTAAATCATCTTCTAGAGACCCAGGAAGTAGAGCAAAAATTAGTGTCAGTTCAAAAGATTCCTCCATCGATCCAGTTGGAGCTTGTGTAGGAATGAGAGGTAGCAGAGTTCAATCAGTGGTTAATGAACTCCAAGGTGAAAAAATAGATATAATCCATTGGTCAGAAGATCCAGCTAGATTAGTTGTTAGCGCTCTTGCGCCAGCAGAAATTCAAAAGGTAATCATTGATGATCAAAATAAAAGAATAGAAGTTATTTTAAACGAGGAGAATTTAAGTAAAGCAATAGGAAGAAGAGGCCAAAATGTGAGATTAGCATCAAAACTAATTAATTTTGAAATAGACATATTAACAGAAAAAGAAGAATCTGAAAAAAGGCAACAAGAGTTTAAAGAAAAAACTGATGTGTTCATTAAAAACTTAGAAGTAGATGAGACCTTAGGCCAACTATTGGTAGCAGAAGGATTTTCGACTATTGAAGAAATTTACCAAGCCAAAATTGAAGACATTTCAAAAATTGAAGCTATAGATGAAAACACAGCCCAAGAGCTAAAAGATAGAGCAGCAGAATGTTTAAAAAAAGAAAAGGAAAATATTTCAAAAAGATTGAAAGAGTTAGGAGTTGAAGAAGCGCTTATAAATTTAAAAGGATTAACACCCGGGATGCTTGTAACGTTAGGAGAAAAAAAAATTAATACATTAAAAGATTTCGCAGAGCTATCTACGGATGAATTAGTAGGATTTTATGATGAAAAAAAAGGAAAAAGATTTAAATTTGAAGGTTTTCTTGAAGAGTTTGCTTTAGCAAAAACTGAGGCAGACGAGTTAATTATGAGCGCAAGAAATATTGTCTTTAATTAAGGATATGTACTTTTATGGTAGAAAAAAAAACAAAAAAAAAACTAACATTAACAGTTTCATCAAAAAAACCTATTAATGTTTCTAATTATTTATCTAATAAAAAAACAAAATCAGTTATCATAGAAAAAAAGCCTCCAAGAAGATGGGGAGAGAAAAAATTTCAAACTAAAGAAAGTAATTTTAGTGCTCACAAAAAAAATGATCAATTACTTCCTAAAAAAACACCAATAAATAGAAATTTTGATATCAGGAAAATGGCAGAAGAAAGAGCCACTAAAAGATTTAAAAATTTAAAAGAAGATATTTTACAGCCTAAAAAAAGCAATCAAGGAAAAGTTAAAGGATCTACCTTAAAAAGAGAAACCAAATTAACTTTGTCAAAAGCCTTAGATGATGAAGCATTAGATAAAAAAGAAAGGAGTTTAGCTTCTTTAAAACGTGCAAGACTTAAAGAAAAGAAAAGTCTTAATTTTGAAAGTAAAAAAATTGAAACAAAAAAAATTGTTCATGAAGTGAATATTCCAGACAAAATTACTATACAAGAGCTTTCAAATAGAATGGCTATTCAGGCTAGTGCTATAATCAAACATCTTTTAGATATGGGTGTGGTTGCAACTATAAATCATACTATTGATGCAGATACTGCTGAATATTTAGTAAAAGAATTTGGTAATAAACCTGTCAGAGAAAGCAAACCAGATTTAATTAATCCTAAATTAGATAAAAAGGAAAATTTAAACTTACAGTCAAGATCTCCAATTGTGACTGTTATGGGTCATGTGGATCATGGAAAAACTTCATTGTTAGATTCTTTAAGAAAAGCAAATGTTGTGGCTGGTGAGCATGGAGGTATAACTCAACATATCGGAGCTTATAAAATTAAGACTGAGAATGGTAAAACTATTACGTTTATTGACACTCCGGGTCACGCAGCTTTTACAGAAATGAGAGCAAGAGGCTCAAAAGTTACAGATATTGTTGTTTTAGTAGTAGCAGCTGATGATGGAGTTAAACCTCAGACTGTAGAAGCTATTAAACACGCTAAAGCTGCAAAAGTTCCAATTATTGTTGCAATTAATAAATGTGATTTACCAGGCGCAGATCCTCAAAAAATAAAAAATGAACTTTTGCAATATGAACTTATTGCTGAAGATCTAAGCGGCGATACTTTATTTGCCGAAATTTCTGCCACTACTAAAAAAAACTTAAGTAAACTTATTGAAAATATTTTACTTCAAACAGATCTTCTTGATTTAAAAGCTGATTATGAATCTACTGCGACTGGCACAATTTTAGAATCAAGAATAGATAAAGGTAAAGGTCCCGTCTCAACAGTACTTGTAATAAATGGAAGTTTAAAAAAAGGAGATTTTTTTGTAAGTGGGCAAACTTGGGGTAAAATTAGAGCTATGATAAATGACCAAGGTCAAAATATAGATTTAGCAACACCCTCAACTCCAGTAGAGATTTTGGGAATGAATAATTCTGCTTTTGCTGGTGATGATTTTGCAGTAGTGGAATCAGAAGAAAAAGCAAAAGAAATAAATGAATATAGAATTGAACATGGAGAGTCAAAACAAGCTCCATTGATTTCAGCAAATAGAGATTCTGCATTTAGTGAAGATTTAGCGCCTAAAGAATTACCAATAATTATTAAATCAGACGTTCATGGTTCTAGTGAAGCTATTAAAAATGCTATAGAAAATATTAAGCATAAAGAAGTTTTACCAAAAATAATTCTATCAAATATTGGTGTCATTACTGAAACTGACGTAACTTTAGCCAAAGCTTCTCATGCTACTCTTATAGGTTTTAATGTAAGAGCAAACAAAGAAGCAAAAAAATTGGCAGAAAACCATAAAATTACAGTAAAATTTTTTAATGTAATTTATGAGGTTATAGACTTTGTAAATGATGCATTATCAGGAATGTTAAAACCCGATATTAAAGAAGAGATAATTGGGTCAGCCGAAATTAAAGAAATTTTTAAAGTTTCAGCAGTGGGCAAAGTAGCTGGATCAAAAGTAATATCTGGAGAAATTGTGAAAAATCTTAATGCGAGGTTGATAAGAGATGGAAATATACTATATACAGGCACAATTGACAGTATTTTCCGAGAAAAAAATGCTGCCAAGCAAGTCGCAGCTGGACTTGAATGTGGTATAACGCTCAAGAATTTTGGAGATTTTAAAGAAAAAGATGTTATTGAAGTCTATAAGATTATAGAAACAGAAAGAAGAATTTAATAATGAAAACATATGGGGATAATATCTTTTCGCAAAGACAGTTAAGAGTTGGAGAGTTAATAAAACAGAATCTAGGGCAAATTTTTTTAAGGGATGAAGCAAAAGTTCCAAATATGGATACAAAAAATATAACTGTCACAGAGGTAAGAATGAGTCCTGATTTAAAAAATGCTAAGGCATATATAATTCCTTTAGGAGGAAAAGATATTGAAAAATCAGTTAAAGTTTTGACTACGTTTTCAAAAGAAATAAGAAGAGCGTTATCTAAAAAAATTAACATGAAATTTCTTCCCAAAGTTTTTTTTGTAGGTGATAAATCTTTTGATTATGCAGAAAAAATTGAAAAATTAATTAGAGAAAATAAATAGTTATGGAAAAAATAAAAAATAAAATTATTGAGGACCTAAAAATAAATTCAAAAGATGTGGGCTCATCAGAAGTCCAAATTGGATTATTGACCAATAAAATAAATAGTTTATCAGAACATTTTAAAAAAAATAAAAATGATAAGCATTCGACAATGGGTTTATTAAAAGCAGTTAATAGACGAAAACGTTTTTTAGAATACTTAAAAAAAAACAATATAGAAACTTATAAAAAAATTCTAACAAAATTAAATTTAAGAAAATAAATGTTTAAAATATTTAAAGAAGAGCTAGAATTAGGTGGAAAAAAATTAACTCTAGAAACAGGTAA
>Ga0315334_10003303_pt1 | contig 10158 bp, 8 predicted proteins | sample M150034915metaG_FD_205555 | JGI IMG/M metagenome (GOLD analysis project Ga0315334, IMG submission 205555) | Ammonia-oxidizing marine archaeal communities from Monterey Bay, California, United States - M1 500m 34915 | ecosystem: Environmental > Aquatic > Marine > Intertidal zone | place: USA... | reverse complement strand
TCAAGACCTGACAGGCTTGGACGTGACGATGCGAGTGAACGAGGCCTTGGATGCCAGTGAAATCGTGGTTCTAGCATTACCCTCGGGAGTAATTCTTGATGTGGTGGCAGATATTCTTGAGCATCTGCGCCCAGGACACGTATTGCTTGACCTGGCCAAGGGATTGGCACCTGGGGAGAGATTGATATCTGAGGCCATCGATGAGATGTTGAAATCTGAGAGCATGGTCAATCCAGTTGCAGTGATGACAGGTCCAACCATTGCTCCAGAGGTTGCCAGTGGGGTGTTGACCACCGCTCTTGTCGCTTCGCACGACCGTTCAATTGCTGAACGTCTAGTCAGCACGTTGTCCACCGAGAATCTTGTTCTACATCCTGCCAGTGACCCGGTTGGTGCTGAATTATGGGGGGCTTTCAAGAACGTCGTTGCTCTTGCCTGTGGTTTAGTCGATGGTCTGGCTTCAGTTGGTTCATTGGGAGGTGACAATCTCAAGGCTGCGATATTCACTGCGGGTTTCCGTGAGGGTTGTTTGTTGCTACCACAACTAGGGGCTCGTGGCGAGACGGCTTTCGGTCCAGCTGGTATGGGCGATCTCTTCGTGACTTCAACTTCTCCAGTAGGCAGGAATCGTCGTATGGGTGAGAAACTTGGTTCGGGATTATCGCTTGATGAAGCACTCGCAGAGATGGTGATGGTCGCTGAAGGAGTACGAGCGGCACGAATGTTCGCAGCGAGAGCGGAGAAGGATGGCATTGAGATACCATTCGTCAAAGCAGTCAACACGTTGCTGGATGGAGACCTGACTGCAGAGGATTGTGCTAGGAGAATCGTCTCGTTATCTTGAACGGTGAAGTATTCAACCAATACCGCTTCCCCTTGCCATGGCCGAGGACTTGAGTGACCTTGAGGCACGTCTTTTTGAGTGGATCAGACAGTCTGATTTCGAGAGTGTTCCTTGGTCGACAGCCAAGGCGGCCAAGGCCTTCAAGGTCAAGCAGGATGATATTTACGATGCTTTGGCGGCTCTGACTCGAAAGGTCCCCAAACGAATACAGATATCCTACCAGGATGGGTCTCTACGTGTCGCAGCAGAGTGACGTGCTCCTGTATGATGGGGATTGTTCACTGTGTTCACGTTCGATGCGTTTTGTTCGCAAGCGCCTTTCAAAACCACTGGAAATAATTGAGCAGGAATCATCTGAGGGTAAAGCCTTGATCGATGGATTGCCTGAGAAGTTGAAGACGATGGACACTGTCTATTTAATCATCAAAGACAGACCATATGTCCGCAGTGGTGCAGCTATTCGTTGTCTTCTTTACATGAAATGGAATTGGAAGATACTATTTCCTCTGGCTTGGGCCATACCTTCGCCTTTGAGGGATGCTGTTTATTGGATGGTGGCCAAACGGCGTCACTCTTCGGTGGATTCTTCTGGATGAGGTATCATCTTCATTCTGTAATAGGCAGAGATGGTGCCGATATAGGTCAGATAAGCGATTACCTCCAGCAGCGCTGGATTTCCATTGTATCCGAACAGAGCCTTGAGAATGCCACCGATGAAGCCCTTTTCATCCAGTATTCCATTGATGTCCCAAACATGTTCATACAGAACTGGGAACCAACCTGCCTCCTGCAGTTCGTGAATGCCATGAGCCAATAATCCTGCAGCGAACATGATGAGAAGTATGTTCGTTACTTTGAACAATTTCTTGATATTGATGTTGATACCCTTGACAAAGAAAATCCAGGAGACTATTATAGCAAAGAAGATTCCAATGAAAACTCCGAACACGCCTCCCGTTCCTTCTGTTCCAGCGCTGATGAAAATCACCGTTTCAGAGCCTTCCCTCCATACGCAGAGGAATGTGATCATGGCCAGCCCCATGCCTTGGCGTTGGCGAACAGCATCATCAGCCCAGTCATGCAGGTCAGCAGCGGTCGGGTGTTTGATGAAATGCATGACCACCATCGTCAGGATGATGGCAGCCAGAATCTCAAGGATTCCTTCAAACAATGCCTCATTATCCTCAAATCCAGAGATTCCACCCCAGAGCAATGTGAAGAGAGCAGCGGTGATCAGGCTGGCAAGAATACCTCCTGCAACTCCTTGCCATATCCATTTCTTGAGTTCGTTTCGTTCACTCTTGACCAACCAAGTCAGGAGAACTCCGATGACCAGTGCGGCTTCCACGGCTTCTCTAAAGCCGATGAGGCTGCCAACCCATAGGTCAGAACCGGTGGACATAGAACGCTCGGAACTGACAGATATCTATAATCTTTAGGGCGCCCTAAACTCTTGTGAAACGCTGTACTGAAAGGCAACATGGAGAGATTGACCATTTGCGATAATAGATTTTTAGGGCGCCCTAAACCTATCCGTGACTTTCCAACCATTCGATGACAACATCTTCTGCCCAGACATCATGGCTGTCATCCAGCCCAGGTCTGATAACTGTCAGCATCGTTGCTTCCCCCCCCCAGCCAACTTCAAAGACGGTCAATACGTCTGCCTTGAGAGTGATCAGTGGAAGGTTGATATCCATCACTATCTGTTGTCTAGTGACACTCATTTCTCGATCGATGTCACCTCGTTTGTAGTGATGCGTGGATTCACTGTCGATATCGACCAGTTCGAACAGATCAGAATTGATGTTTACCGAGGATTTCTTATTGAGAGCTTCGATGCTGGCATGTAATCGATCTTTATCGGCTCCAGTTGTTGCGATCAACATCTTGATGGCGGTTTCACCGCCAATCGGGTTCAACGCCCAAGGAGTGCGGGCAGTGGTCACAGAAACAGCTGCCAGGTCAGGCTCAGTCAATATCCAAACATGCTGTTCAGACTCAGGATAGAATGCCGCGTTCGGATTCTCGGTCAACAATGGTTCACCCCATGATTCTGGAGCATGAGGTACGGTGGATGGAATGAATCCCCCCAACAATATTCCTACCACTCCAAGGCTGGCAACGATGACTCGATGCTTGTTGGAGCCTTCTTCAAACTCGATCCATTGCAAGGCCACCAAGACTACCAGCAAGGGAATGATCGGCCCCCAAGGAATCAACCATGTTCCAATGAATAAGAGGGTGCTGAAGATATTGAGCCATTTCTTACCCAATAACTCAGTGGTTGACTTCAACCCGTTCTCATGTTGGCGAGTGAAATACCATGCAGCCCCTATTATCAATGGCAACGGCAAAAGCCATGCCAAGAGGGTGAACAGCAGGTCCATTACCACTCTGGGAGCACCTCAAGGGAAAAGGAGAACCCTCTTCCAGAACTTTCAACGTTGTTTTTGAGTTCAGTTTCGGAATCCGGAGTTTATTCCATCCAGCGCTTCCTTTGACGGCCGCATCTGTTCATCAGTCAGGTCAGCAAGTGGGGTGGAGACAAGATTCTGGTCTTCGGCAGCAGTTGGTTTGTCGGCATTGAAGTAGAGCAGTCCAGTCACGTGCTTCTTTTCGCTTTCTGCTCCATGCAGTGCGGCCAGAGCAGCGACAGCGTCACTTGGGTCGTGTTCTTCACTGATGGTTTCCAGTCTTACAATCGAGCCATCATGCAATTCGATGTCTCGATAGGCGCCGGCTGGCACTTCAATCTCCTCAACTGGGCTGAAATGAGGAATATAGTCGACAGCGTGCAGTTCTACATCATTGTCTTTGACGTATCCGTATGAGCGCATCGATTCATCGTTGTTGTTGAAGGTCACGCAAGGAGAGATCACGTCGATCAAAGCGAAGCCTTTGTGGCTCAATGCAGCCTTCATCAAAGCAGTCAGTTGTTTCTTTGCCCCTGAGAATGAACGGGCGACGAATGTGCAGCCAAGATTCACTGCAAGAGCGCAGATGTCTATTGGCTGAGTCTCATTGATGGTACCCTTTTTCTTCTTTGAGCCAATGTCTGCAGTTGCAGAATACTGGCCCTTGGTCAGTCCATATACTCCGTTGTTCTCCAGAATGTAAACCATGTCCAGATTTCGACGAATGGCGTGAATCAACTGTCCGATTCCAATACTTGCACTGTCTCCATCACCGCTGACAGCGATGAAGGTCAGGTCTTTGTTGTTCATCGCTGCTCCAGTGGTCACACTTGGCATTCTGCCGTGAACGGTGTTGAATCCATGTGATTGTCCGAGGAAATATGCTGGAGTCTTGGAGGAACAACCGATACCGCTCATCTTGGCGATCTTACGTGGGTCCAACCCATTCTCCCATGCTGCATTGACAACCACGCTGGATATCTGGTCATGGCCACATCCTGGGCAGAGCGATGATTTTCCACCCTGATAGTCATCCTTGGGCAGGTTGATGACGTTCAGTTTGATGGTCATGCCAACACCTCCTCAGTGGCACCTACTTCGCGCAGCACTTCCATTATCTTCTCAGCGTAGAGTCTGGCTCGGGGTGGCAATCCATCTGAGTATGCAACACTGTGAACTCTAGGTACCAGTTCAATAGGTAATTCCTTTCTCAGGATACCGTACATCTGTCCATCTCGATTGATCTCTAGAATTATGGTGGTTTCATGATCTCTGACGAATTTTTCTGCAATTGGCGATAGTGGCAATGAACGGATTCGACATTGCGAGACCATCATTCCCGTTGACTCAAGGATATCATCAATCTCCTGTATCGTGTTCTCCATGCTTCCATAGTAGATGATTCCAACTTCTTGTTCAACCTCTTCACGCAGAATTGGTTGAGGCAACCATGTTCGTGAATTGTCAATCTTCCTTTTCAGTCTAGACATGTTCTTCTCGTAGACGTCGGGTTTCTCTGAGTAGACACCATCTTCATCGTGTCCTGTCCCACGATATAGAATCGGGTCAAGGCCAGAGCCGGGTAGTGTTCGGTAGCAGATTCCATCGCCATCGACATCGCGATAACGGCCGTAATTCTCGATTGCATCCAATTGTTCTTGAGTGCGAATCACCTTTCCACGGTCGAGTGGTTCATCAGGATACTCAAATCCATTGCACCGCCATTTGTTCATTCCTAGATCCAAGTCTGAGAATCCAAACACAAGTGTTTGTAGCCTTTCTGCCACGTCGAAAGCCCGCCATCCGAATTCAAAGCATTCTTCCATGTTTCCTGGTATGAGTACTGGAAATTGTGTATCCCCATGGCTTGCTTCATAGAGCATGGTCAAGTCGCCCTGCTGGGTTCTGGTGGGTAGTCCGGTTGATGGGCCGGCTCTGTTGATGTCCCAGATCACACAGGGGATTTCTGCGAAATAAGACAGGCCGATGAACTCGTACATCAAAGAGATACCAGGTCCACTGGTGCAGGTCATACCTCTTCCTCCAGCAAAGCCTGTGCCGATGATCATTCCTACTGCTGCCAATTCATCTTCAGATTGAATGATTGCACAGGTTGTTTCACCATCGGCGTTGTTTCGCAGTTTAGGTACCCATTCGATGACGCTCTCTGCTACTGAGGAAGAGGGAGTTATTGGATACCAAGCCAGAGTCGTCATGCCCCCGAAGATCGAGCCCAAGGCCAGAGCTTCGTTCCCTTCGATCATGAATGAATCTTCATCGACCTCTCGATGCTCTATTCGATATCTACCACGCTCATCACCGAAGTTCTCCGCCGCATATTCTCTACCCATGATAACTGCCTGACTGTTCAGGTCAATCGCCTTGGCCTTGCCTTTGAATTGCTTGTTGAGTGCCGAGAGAATGGCTGCATCATCAAGATCGATGAGGTGGGCGATGACTCCAACATAGACGATGTTGGCAATCATCCTGGCCAATTTTGGATGTAGGCCCCGGGCCATCTTGGTCATTGGAACTGGGAACAATAAGCAATCATCTCTTTCGACAGGCAACTTGGCATCGGAATTGTAGATTATCAGGGTGCCCGGTTCACAGGCTTCGATGTCCTTCTCCCAGGTTGCTTTGTTCATCATTATCTGAATGTGGGTACGGTCGGCAGGAGCCTGATATCCAGCGTCAGATACACGGATGATGTACCAGGTCGGAAGACCAGAGATGTTTGAGGGAAAGAGATTCTTTCCACTGACATTCACTCCCATGTCAGCCATGGTTTGGAGCAGAATCAGATTTGCACTCTGGGAGCCTGTTCCATTTGCAGTTGCGATGTTGATGCTGAAATCATTGACGATGGTGTCCATGTGGTTTCCTTCCTTGTCGGGTTCAAGACCCTGTTCTTGCCGCATCGGGGTGATAATGAGCCTATTCAACGTATTGGTTTGCCGCCCTGTAAGGGCGGCTGTCAGGTGGCGAAATTTGAATCTCAGGGTTCGACGCGTTGAAAATGGGTAGGCAGTTCGGAGATACCATGGCGGGTGCTGAACTTGAGGAGGGTTGGAAGGCCGCGGAGAAGTCGATTACAGATGGTGAATTTGATTCTGCTCTGGAGAATCTACGTCTTCTCGATGAGAAGGGCGAGCACGCGATGACTTGGAAACTTGCGGGTGACTGCAAGAAGGGAATAGCAGCAGAAAGCGGTCTCAAGAAAGCATACAGAGAGGCCAACAAGCACTATCAGAAAGCGCTGAAGATTGATCCCAAGTTCAAGGATGCCCGGGTTGGTCTTGAAGGACTTCAAGGAGAGATGACTTCAGAGGGTGTGAGGGAGAGATTGATCCCCAAGATGATAGATGACGGAACTCCAACACTTTTCGGAATCATTGCCTTGCCAATAATACTCCTTGGCGCTTTGGCTTTGGTCAAGGTCATCTCAGATGGAACCCTGACCGAGGCGAGTTTCGATTATACCGCCACCATGCATGTTCAGTGGACTGACGATAGCGGAACATTGCACAAAGATACGATAACTCTGGAACTCTACCATGACGAGGCTCCAATCGCTGTCCAGAACTGGTTGGACCATGCAGAAGCAGGAAATTATGACGGAGTCCGATTCCATCGTGTCATTGATGGTTTCATGCTACAGACTGGTGATATTGAAGGCAAGGATGGTTCAGGTGGATATGCGTATGAATTCCATGGACTATGTAATGGAGAAGCATCTTCCGATTCAAATTGTGGAGGTGCGGGAATGAGTGCCTGGACCATTCCTGACGAAGTCAATAATGGAGTGAAGCATGCACCGGGGAGTCTGGCTATGGCCAAGACCAGTCCGCCAGATACAGGTGGTAGTCAATTCTACATCGTTGACAAAGATGGCAACACTAATTTCCCACCTTCGCATCTGGATGGTGTTCATACCGTGTTTGGACAGGTCACTGAGGGTATGGAACTCATCGATGCCATGGGGCAGATTGAGACCGGAAATGGCGACAAACCGGTTCGAGAGATGACTATCACCAGTATCGATATCGATTCTTCAGAGAGCAGGGGAGTATTGTATTACCTGATGTTCTGGAATCTGTTCTGAGGACTGTTGAGCGTCATCTTGATGCGTTCAGGTCGAGTCGCCCGCTTCATGGAAGATGCGCTCAAGGACTTCACCCTGTCCGATGGCTCAACTGGCAAGTTGGTTTCACTGTCGGTGGTGGAGGATTTCTGCGACATAGCGGCTCTGCCTCGAAGCATCAGGGTCCTGCTGGAAGGAGCATTGCGCAATTGTGACGGATTTCTGGTGACAGATGAGGATGTTGAGAACATCGCAGGCTGGAAACCCGATGGTCAGAGGGGCGAGATACCATTCATGCCTTCCCGCGTCATCCTTCAGGATTTCACAGGAGTTCCAGCGGTGGTCGATATGGCTGCTCTTCGCGAAGCGATGGTAGAACTCGGAGGAGACCCAGCCAAGGTCAATCCACAGGTTCCGGTTGATCTGGTCATCGACCACTCAGTACAGGTGGATTATTCTGGCTTGTTCGAAGATGCTGAAGAGCGGAATCTCGCGATAGAATATCAACGTAACATGGAGCGTTACAAGTTTCTCAAATGGGGCCAGCAGAGTCTTTCCGATTTCAGGGCGGTGCCGCCCGGAAGAGGTATCGTCCATCAGGTGAATCTGGAGTGGATAGCCACTGTTGCACGCGAAGAGGATGGAGTCTGGTTGCCTGATACCCTTGTTGGAACCGATAGCCACACCACCATGATCAATGGACTTGGAGTTCTTGGTTGGGGAGTTGGTGGAATTGAGGCCGAAGCAGTGATGCTGGGCCAGCCGATCTACATGTTGGCTCCTGATGTGGTTGGATTCAGACTCAAGGGTAGTTTGAACCCAGGTGTCACCGCCACCGACATGACATTACAGATCGTTGAGATGCTTCGCGAACATGGAGTCGTCGGATGCTTCGTCGAGTTCTTTGGTGAGGGAATGCAGGCCCTTTCTCTGCCAGACCGTGCCACAATCGCCAACATGGCTCCAGAATATGGTGCCACCTGTGGCTTCTTCCCAGTTGATGAGACCACTCTGGAATACATGCGTCTGTCTGGTAGAGATGAGGACAAGGTAGCGAATGTTGAGGCCTACTGCAAGGCCAATCACCTATGGTATTTCGCTTCCGACCCTGAACCTTCTTTCACTTCAGTGCTGGAGTTGGACCTTTCAACAGTGGTCCCCGCCCTTGCAGGTCCAAAGCGCCCCCAAGACAGAGTACCTCTTGACCAGATGTTCGAGCATTTCAACGACAGCCTTGCGGATGATGTTGGACATAGTGGCCATGGTGTTCCAGAGAATCGTCTTGAGGACACGGTTCCAGTCGATGGTCAGGGATATTCCTTGAGGCATGGAGATGTGGTAATCGCAGCAATAACTTCCTGCACCAACACCAGTAATCCAGGAGTCATGCTCGCAGCCGGTCTTGTCGCTCGTAAAGCAAGAGAGCATGGACTCAAGGTCCAGCCATGGGTCAAGACTTCCTTGGCGCCCGGTTCGCGAGTTGTGACCGAGTACTATGAGGCAGCAGGACTTGCTGCTGACCTTTCGGCATTGGGTTTCAACACGGTCGGTTATGGTTGCACTACTTGTATCGGGAACTCCGGTCCACTTGCAGAAGAGATTGACAAAGCGATTGATACTGGTGACCTCATCGTTGGCAGTGTGCTCTCTGGCAATCGTAATTTTGAGGGGCGCGTGCATCAGAAGGTGAAAGCGAGTTATCTTGCCAGTCCACCTTTGGTGGTTGCATATGCTCTTGCTGGAACACTTGACATCGACCTGTTGAATGAACCGTTGGGAACCGATTCACAAGGTGAACCGGTCATGCTTTCAGACCTTTGGCCCAGCGAAGATGAACTACATCAGGTGATGGCCGATTCGATAACTCCTGAGATGTTCCGTAAGCGTTATGGCGATGTGATGGAGGAGGAACGCTGGGATTCCATTCCTGCCAAAGCGAGCGCTCTCTATGACTGGGATGATGACTCAACCTACATCCGACTGCCTACCTTCTTTGAGGGAATAGTGCCAGAGGTCGAGCCTATCAGTTCAATCACAGGTGCTCGCTGTCTACTGAAACTCGGGGATTCGGTCACCACTGATCATATCTCTCCGGCAGGTGCTTTTCCAGAATCCGGACCTGCCGGTCAGTATCTTGTCTCTAATGGAGTTGCAAGGCGCGACTTCAATTCATTTGGTAGTCGAAGAGGGAACCATGAGGTGATGATGCGCGGAACATTTGCCAATGTGCGCATCCGCAATCATCTGGCACCGGGAACCGAGGGTGGATTCACCACGCACTTTCCTTCTGGAGAAGTGACATCAGTATATGATGCTGCAATGCGTTTCATCGAGGAAGAAACTCCATTGGTGGTCTTGGCAGGTTCTCAATATGGCACAGGAAGCAGTCGTGACTGGGCTGCCAAGGGAACCTTGTTATTGGGCGTGAAGGCAGTCATCTGTACTTCATTTGAAAGAATACACAGGTCAAATCTGGTGGGCATGGGAGTACTGCCATTATGTTTCTTGGAGGGTGAGGATGCAGATAGCCTAGGTCTAGATGGAACAGAGTCATTCGATATCCCGATTGACGATGAGGTCAAGCCCCTGCAGATGCTGAAGGTATGCGCCACAGCAAGTGATGGGAGCACACTTGAGTTCATGGTTCAAGTCAGACTTGATACTCCTGTTGAGGTGGAATATTATCGCAATGGCGGAATACTTCACTCTGTTGTGCGAAAATTGGCTGAATAGACCAAACCTCCCAATACTTATGTTGTGTATGTCGACGCAACAATGGTGAGAGCAATGAGTGGTTCCACAATTATTCGCCC
>Ga0315334_10003301_pt1 | contig 10159 bp, 9 predicted proteins | sample M150034915metaG_FD_205555 | JGI IMG/M metagenome (GOLD analysis project Ga0315334, IMG submission 205555) | Ammonia-oxidizing marine archaeal communities from Monterey Bay, California, United States - M1 500m 34915 | ecosystem: Environmental > Aquatic > Marine > Intertidal zone | place: USA... | reverse complement strand
ACATCGTCACAACTACCTTGCCTCGAACATGGTCCTCCACACTTCGAGCAGTGATCGCCGCTGCTTCCCAAGGGGTAGCGATCACCACAAATTCGCATCCGGCGGCACCAACGTTGTCTGATGGTGAAACAGCTAATTCGCGTTCAGGCCACCGTTCGATGAGCGCATCCACGACTTCCATGGAGCGATACTTTGAACGTGAGCCCAGTACTACTTCGTAACCAATATCAGCCAGACGTGCTGCCAATGCCGAGCCAGCTGGTCCAGTTCCGCCAACGATCCCGATCCGCATGAAGTGCCACGGTACTGTCCGAGGGAGAGATACGGTGACTTCATTACGCGAGTTGTGACAATGGCTCCGACCCACGGCGCCGAATGCACCAAACGGAGGACAACCCTTATGGGTCTGATGGACGGCAAGAAGCTGCTGATCACTGGGGTATTGACGGATGCTTCATTAGCATTTGAGGTCGCTAAATTGGCCCAATTGGAGGGCGCTGAAGTTGTACTCACTGGCGCTGGTCGGGGTATGAGCCTTACGGAGAGGACTGCTCGCAAGTTGCCCGAACCGTGCGATGTCTTAGCTCTGGACGTAACTGAGCCTCAACAAATCGAGGCCGTTTTCCTCGATCTTCAGGACCGCTGGGGGCGTTTAGATGGAGTGTTGCACGCCATAGGCTTCGCTCCCGAATCGTGCTTGGGTGGCAATTTTCTCAACGCAGATTGGGAGGATGTCAGCGTTGCGTTACATATCTCTGCTTACAGCCTCAAGGCACTTGCTGGAGGCCTCCAACCACTGCTGGCAGAAGCGAAGGGCAGTGTCGTCGGCCTGACTTTCGATGCGTCTGTCGCCTGGCCTGTTTACGACTGGATGGGGGTGGCTAAGGCTGCGTTTGAGTCAACCGCTCGTTATCTCGCGAAGTCGTTGGGCCCTGAAGGTATAAGAGTGAACCTTGTATCGGCTGGGCCAATTCGGACGTTGGCGGCTAAGTCCATTCCCGGATTTGTGGACTTTGAAGACGCATGGCAAGAACGAGCACCGATGGGCTGGGATGTCCACGACCAAAATTCAGTCGCTCGAACGACGCTAGCGATGATGTCAGATTGGTTTCCAATGACGACTGGCGAAATTGTCCACGTCGACGGCGGGTATCACGCTGTGGGTGCCTGAAGACGGGCCAAATCACGAATCAAGTTCCTAAGCCTCTTCGATTAACCCGCCTACGAGCCCTCGCATAACATCGTCCAGGGTTAGCACTCCGTGGTTGGTTCCTTCGGAAGTAACGAGCGCCAGATGGATCTGCGATCGTCGCATGAGTTGCAACACATCGGGCAACGTAGCGTCCGGGGCGACTCGCAACATCGGCCTAATGAGCTCTGACTTCAATAGATGATTAGGTCCTTCCAGAGCCAAGAGATCTTTGCTGTGCACGAAGCCGCGAACATCATGAATGTCGCGGCCATGCACAACAAGCCGTGTGTGTCCCGTTGCCACGATTCGACTCTCAACTTCTGATATCGGGCAGTTCACAGCAACGGAATGCACCTGATTCATCTCGGCCATTACTGCGGTCGCAAGCGTTTCGCTAAACGCCAGTGCACTTTCGATCAATGCATATTCCTCATGATCAATGAGTCCCTGGTCATGGGATTCATCAATCATTAACGACAGCTCAGCACTGGTTGCGGCCTCATCAAGCTCAGATGCTGGCTCGACACGCACCAAGCGAAGAATCCCATTCGAGAACCACAAGAGAGATGCGACAATAGGCCGCGCTACCAACAGATAGGCCGCCATCGGTCGAGCTAGGAACAGCAATGTTCGTTCTGGACCGGTGATGGCCAGGTTCTTAGGGACCATTTCACCTATAACCATGTGCACTATCACGACAAGGCCTAACGCAAAGGCGAAGCTGATTGAATGCAAGAGCGTCTCGCTGATCTCGACGAACTGAGACACAAGACTTTCGACTACAGAGGCTACGGCTGGTTCGGCCAATCGACCAATCATCAGCGAGCAGACGGTGATCCCTAATTGTGCACCCCCTAATGTCGTTAGGACATCGCTCTGGAGGCGCTGCGCTGCAAGCGCTGAACGGCTGCCTTGACGAGCTGCTGAGTCGACCGCGGACCGCATGGCTCCAATTAGGCCGAACTCCAAAGCAACGAACGCACCGTTCAACACAACCAACAGTGATCCGGCTGCGATAGCCAAAAGCGTCATTAGGTTGTCCCGCTTTCAGGGGCGTGACTTCGCGAAACATCGGTACTTTCAACGGCAATCTCCGCGAGTCTTAGATTGTCCTTTCGCACCACCTCGAAAACCCAACCGTCCCATTCGATGCTTTCCCCGGTTTCAGGAATCGCGCCGAACTGCTGCAAAACAAACCCGGCGAGAGTTTCGAACGGTCCGTGAGGCAAACGTAAACCTAGAAGTTCTTCCACTTCGTCTTTTGAACTCGTTCCTCCCACGACCACTCGGCCGTCTGAGAGACTCGCTGTAACCGAAGCGGGTTCGTCGTACTCGTCCGCTATGTCGCCAACCAGCTCCTCCAAAATATCTTCTCGGGTGATGAGTCCAGCGGTACCTCCATGTTCATCAACTACCACCGCGAGCCTGCTGCTAGCGACTTCTAGATCAACCAGTACACCATCAAGCTCTCGGTGCTCAGGAACAACAACAACCGATCGCAGAATCTCTGACAGCGGCGCATTTTCTCGACCCGGGGCAGGGATAGTAAAAACGTCTCTCACCTCGACGATGCCAACAATGTCATCGATGTCGTCACCAACCACAGGGAACCGCGAGTAGCCACTTTCATTGCACGCTTTGACCAGGTCAAAGATTTTCGCGGAGCGTTCCACGACGACCATCGAGGTTCGCGGGGTCAGGGCATCCGCGGCGTCTTTCCCGGACAAACGCAGCGTGCGCGAAATGAGAATCGCCTCATCTTCGCCCAGAGTTCGGGCGCTTGACACTCGGACTAGGTGCTCAAGATCTTCAAGCGATCGAAGCGAACGTAACTCCTCAACCGGTTCGATACCTCCAGCGCGTAGAAGTAAATTTGCCAATCCATTAAAAGCCAAAGTCACCGGCGCTGCTAGGAGGCCATAGGCACGAAGAATGGGGGCGAGCCAAAGACCTGTGCTCAGAGGTCTCGATATAGCAAGATTTTTTGGAGCGAGTTCACCAAAAACCATCTGAATTAGAGCGGCGATTCCAATGGCAGTCGCTGCTCGTGCGGGCCCCGATATCAGACCCACGCCCGGCACATAGTCAAGTAAGGGTCCAATGGTGTCTTCAGCAAGTACTCCCAAAAGCAAAGAGGTGACGGTAATGCCTAACTGGGCTCCTCCGAGGTGGAAGCTCAGTCGACCCAGTAGCCGCCTCACGAGGCGCGCTCGTCGGTGCCCTTCATTAGCCATTAGGTCAACGCGTTCGACGTCAACCGCGACGAGAGAGAACTCGCCGGCAACAAAAATTCCGTTGAGAGCGACAAGAACTAGCACTGCAGCTACACCCAAAGTGGGGCCGATGACCAACACCTCCGCAAATCAATCTCTATCCGCGCTTGGTTAGCGCCAAGGTACCCTCAGCGGAATGCATATGGACGACGCCACCTTCGAACCGGTGCGCGACTGGTCCGCTTATCCTCCCGTAAACGTTGCAATAACCGCCGACGCATCCCAGGGCTGGCTACAACGCATCAGCCCGATCGTCGTAACCCACCGTCGCACAATTCTTTGGTCAGTGCTTGCCGCTCTAGTGGCGATGATCGCCCAAATTCTCGTTCCTCGGGTGATCGGACTCGCGATCGATGGTGCACTCATCGACAAAAGTCGAAGCCTTTGGGTCTTCGTCTTGGCCTTGTTGGTTCTGGGAGTAGCTCGAGCGGGAGCGACCTTTGGGTACAGATACGGCCTTTACGGAATGGCTTTCAAGGTTGAGTACCAACTGCGGACCATGCTTTTCCAACACCTTGGACGATTGTCTTTTGCCTTCTATGACCGAGTTCAAAGCGGGCAAATAATTAGTCGAGCTAACTCCGACATCCGATCAGTTCAAATGTTTATGGCCTTTGCTCCAATCATGGCGGTCCAATTTTTAAGTTTCGTTGTTGCGATCGGCCTAATGGCCGCCATCAGCGTCTCATTAACGGCAATCACAATGATTGCTCTACCTGGAGTCTTCGCTATTGGGCAACGGCTAAGAAGGATTATGTTCCCACTTTCGTGGGTGGTTCAGTCGCGACAAGCCGAGATAGCGACCGTGGTTGATGAATCAGTGAACGGGGTCCGAGTAGTCAAAGCGTTCGCGGCAGAGCGCCAACAAATTGAGGCTCTCGCGCGTGGGGCGGAACGCCTGCGGTGGGCGAATCTTGTTCAACACAGAACCCGAGCGTCCCACACACCGTTCATAGAGAACTTCCCGAGACTGGCGTTGGCAGCGGTGCTACTGATTGGGGGGCTGCAAACCATCGACGGCTCGCTCAGTGTCGGTGATTTGGTGTCCTTCAACTTGTACATCCTTCTTCTGCAGGCACCATTCCGATTTATTGGGATGCTTTTAATTCTGGGTCAAAGAGCTAAAGCATCAGCGGAACGCATCTTCGAAATACTCGACGAGCCTCTAGCTGTCGACGACAAACCTGGAGCGGTTGATTTTGTCCCATCAGGCGGGAACATCTCTTTTTCCAGGGTCACCTTTGGTTACGGAACTGAAACCGTGGGCGGAGCTCAGGGCGTTGAGAAGCCACCGAAGGTTCTCAACGATTTCGAGCTCGAAATTCCCGCTGGCCAAAGCGTCGCCATCGTCGGGCGAACTGGATCTGGAAAATCGACGATCGCTCGGCTATTGATGCGCTTTTACAACATTCAACAAGGCTCAATTTCGCTGGATGGACAAAACATTTCCGCTGTTACTCAAGCGAGTCTCCGCAGCGCCGTCGCACTGGTGCCTGACGAATCTTTTCTGTTCTCTACGAGCGTCCACGAGAACATTGCCTATGGCCGGCCCGGCTCCACGAGAGAATCAGTGGAAGAAGCGGCACGCGCAGCCCAAGCGCACGATTTCATAGTCGGATTAGAGAACGGTTACGACACGGTTATCGGCGAGCGGGGCTACGACCTCTCGGGCGGACAACGGCAGCGGATTTCGCTTGCCCGTCTTTTTCTTCAGGATCCGACGGTCGTAATTTTAGATGACTCGACAAGCTCCATAGACGTCGAGATTGAGGAACGGATCCACGGATCTCTGAACACGTTATTGAGGGAGCGCACCACGGTCGTCATCGCACATCGCTTGTCCACCATCACCTTGGCCGAACGAGTTGTTCTTGTCGAAGACGGTCGCATCGTTGCTGATGGTTCTCATCAGCACTTACTAGACACAGAACCTCGTTACGCAGAGACACTCGCTGCAACGGTTGCCGACGATGAGGGCGAAACATGGTGATGATGGGGCCGCCGGGTGGCGGGGCTTTTGGGGGTCCGAGCGCAACACAAGCAAGCGCGAGCGCCGGCTTGCCATTCGCCGGAGTTCCTTCAGAGATGCAAGGTGGGGCCGAACGAATTCTCCGAGGGGAACCCGAACATTCTGATCCCGTTTTCTCATTCGAACGATTTGTTAGCGATCACACAAGACTCAATCTTCGAGCACTGTTCGAGAAACGGCGCGCAGTTGCTCTTTGGGGCCTGGTTCTTCTAGCCATCGAAACCGTTACTGCTCTTCTGGGTCCCGTATTGACTCAGCAGGGCATCGATAACGGCGTCATGCAACGCGACCGCGATGCGCTGTACTCGACAGTTGCGCTGTTCGGATTGATCATCGTTGTGAACGCCATCACCAGTTTTTGTCGTCAGCGTTGGAACGGTCGAATTGGCGAAGACATCATGTACGACGTTCGCATAAGGCTATTCAGTCACTACCAACGGATGGGACTCGATTGGTACACCTCAGAAAAGTCAGGGGTGCTGCTCAGCAGAATGACCTCCGATGTCGAGGCTCTAACTCTGCTGGTCAATGAAGGCTTTGTGAACCTGGTCATTCAGGCCCTCACTATTTCGGTGGTCACGGTCGTTCTCTTTTACTACAACCCACTTTTGGCAATTCTCCTCCTAGCTCTTGTGCTACCTCCGCTGATAGCTATGACGCTGTGGTTCCGAGCCGTCAGCGAACGTGGGTATCTCGAAGTGCGCGACCGAATCGCTTCCGTCTTAGCTGATCTCTCAGAGAACCTTGCGGGAGTTCGCGTCATCGCCGCGCTAAACCGACGTCGCCAAAATGCAGAGCTTCACAGGAACGTCGTCGGTGCCTACCTGGACGCCAACTTGTACACGGCACGAGCGGGAGCTATCTACGGTCCCGTAACCGAAGGCATAGGCATAGCAGCCCAAGCGATCGTGCTGCTGACGGGTGGTTGGATGGTGGTAGATGGCTCGCTTCAAGTGGGCGAACTAACTGCTTTCGTTCTCTTTGTGAACACTTTTTTCGCGCCAATTCAGCAGATGGTGCAGCTATACAATACGTATCAGCAAGGACAGTCGGGACTGCAGAAAATTGGAGACATTCTCCAAACCGAACCAGCTATCACTCAAGCACCTGATGCTCCTTCGCTTCCGCCGATAGAAGGCCATATCGAACTTAAGTCTGTGACTTTCGCCTACAGCGAAGGGAGCGATGTTTTGCGCGACGTCGATTTGTCGATTGAGCCTGGAGAAACTTTCGCCCTGGTAGGCGCCACCGGAGCGGGCAAAAGCACGATCGCAAAACTCATTACGCGTTTCTACGACCCCACTTCAGGTTCAGTAACCATTGACGGCCACGATCTTCGAGAAGTGGATATCGACTCTTTGCGGGTGCAACTTGGTGTCGTCCCCCAAGAACCCTTTCTTTTCCATGGGACGATTCGTGACAACGTCGCGTTCGCTCGCCCCGACGCGACCATCGAGGAAATTAACGAAGCAATCCGCCGTGTTGGGCTCAACGAGGTGGTCGAACAACTAGCTGACGGCATCGACACCCTGGTACATGAACGGGGCGTGTCTTTATCTGCGGGGGAACGACAATTGCTCGCATTAGCCAGAGCTTTCGTAGCACGGCCGCGTGTAATTGTTCTCGACGAAGCAACATCAAGCTTAGATCTGCGTTCCGAGGCACAAATAGAACGTGCTTTAGCGCTCTTACTTGAGGGCCGCACAGCAGTTCTGATCGCTCACCGGCTAGCAACGGCGATGAAAGCCGACCGAGTCGCTGTGGTCGATGACGGCAGAATCATCGAGTTGGGAACACATGAAGAGTTAGTCGAACTAGGTGGTCGCTACTCGGAGATGTTTCGCACTTGGGCATCTCACGTCGAGAGCGATACCTCGGCTGAATCATCTCCGCTTTCGGATTAGCCGACTCAATCTGGCAAGCTGGCATCGTGACCGCCGCCCCTTCCACCGTCGTGTTACGAGACGTTTCGGTGAAATACGAAGGCATAACAGTTTTAGGACCATTAGACCTCGATATTTTGCCTTCGGAACGGTGGGTCGTCCTAGGGCCAAACGGCAGCGGGAAAACCAGTCTCATAAGAGTCTTATCGCTTTATCGCTACCCCACTACGGGCACTGTCGAGGTTCTGGGAGAGACGTGGGGTGCTACCGATGTGCGGACACTCCGTCAACGCATAGGTCTGGCTTCGTCGTCACTGAGAGATCAGTTCAGGCCAGACATTCAGGGAGTTGACATCGTCATGACTGCTCGACACGCTGCGCTTGAAACCTGGTGGCATGACTACTCGGACGAGGATCACGCTGCAGCAATCGAATGTCTGAGTCGGGTCGACGCAGGAGCACTCGCTACCCGCCAATTTCACACAATGTCCTCGGGAGAGCAGCAACGGGTGCAGTTAGCGCGAACTCTCATGGGTAACCCGGGCTTACTGTTGCTGGATGAACCGACGGCTGGGCTTGATCTAGCTGGGAGAGAACAACTCGTCAATAGTTTGGCTGTCGTCGCCGCAGACCCTGATACGCCAGCGACGGTGCTGGTGACTCACCACACTGACGAGATTCCGCCCGGATTTACTCACGGCTTGTTACTCAAAGATGGTGCGGTTCTGGCGTGCGGGCCTCTCGATCAAGTCTTGACTGCTGAGTCGCTTTCGAAGTGTTTTGGACTGAACCTTTGCTTAGAGAACCGAGATGGCCGTTGGCTGTCATGGGCTACTAATTGACTTCAGTCGTGTCGTTTGAACGTAAACCGCAGTCGTTAGTTTTTGGTGAGGTAGCGGAGATTTATCACCGTCACCGGCCTGGGTATCCTGACGAACTTTTCGACTGGATCTTGACGACCTGTCAGACCTTAACTACCGATCTCGTTGTTGATGTTGGGTGCGGCACGGGGAAAGCGTCCGCGCCTCTCATCGGGCGGGGCTATGAGGTCGTAGGTTTGGAGCCGGATCCGGCTATGGCTTCGATAGCGCTGCGAGAGTTGCAAGAATCTGGTTTGTTTTCGGTTGAAGAAGCCACGCTTGATGGTTGGACAGGCACGCCGAGGAAAGTGGGTCTGGTGATAGCCGGACAATCATGGCATTGGACAAACCCAGCCACCCGTTTTCAGCGTGCGGGGTCGATGCTTGGTTCGAACGGTTGGTTATGCGTTTTCTGGAACCGGCCTGAGCAAGAAGAGCGACTGTTCGACTCGGCTACTGATTTGATCTACGCCGAACTGGCACCAGAGTTCAAAACGAAGCCATACCCGGTTCGGTTGCCGGGTTCTAAAGCAGCAATCAGTGCCGGGACTCCCACAGAAGAAATCGACCTCAGCGGCCTATTCGGACCGGTGGAGGAATTTCAGATGACTTGGGAGCTTGAGATAAGTACCTATGACCACATACAAAATTTGCGGACCCAATCCGACCATCGGATGCTTGAGCCATCGGTGTTAGACGATCTTTTGAAGCAAGTCGCCGAACAAATCGATTTAGTTGGTGGGAGCTACCGGCAGCGTTTCACTACACATGCGTACGCAGCGAAGCTGTCCATCTGAGAAAATGTGGATATGACTACCCGCCAAGACCACATTCGCTCTTATTTTGAGGCATGCACTTCAGGGTCAGAAGAAGCCGTCGCAAAGCATTTCACTGAGACCGCTGTCATCTACGACACGAATCATTCACCGGTCACAACCGCGACTTCCATCGGAACCTTTTGGAATCAGATACGGACCAAATGGACCGGCGCTAGGTGGATAGTGGAACGAGTAGTAGAGAGCGGCGATTCAGCGGCGATTGAATGGATGATGGAAGGTGAGCATCTTGGCAAACATTTTTCAGTGCGGGGAAGCGAGCACTACAGCTTCCGAGAAAATCTCATCGACGAGATCCGTCAGTACTGGATTTTTGACCCAGAGAACCCTGGTGGTGGCCTCATTGGCTACCCCTACGATGAGCCCAATCGCATAGGTTCCCATGACCGACGCTGAAGATCACCCACCAGAAGGATTTCATCTGATTTACCCGGATTCGCAGTTTCTTCTGCGAAGTCGCGCAGCCCAGGCGTTACGTAGGCTCGGCAACGCCTTTGTCCGCCACCGAATCAGCGACGCTGAATTAGAAACGCTCACCGAATGGGCCGATATCGCCGTTTCAAATTTTGAGCACTCAAACCCGGTACCTCGACCAACAGATTATTTTGACCGACGCTATAGCGACCCTCAACCCATCGATGGATCTGAAGTCATCGCTTTCAGCGACCGAACTTTTAGTGGCCCAGCCAATCCCATGGGTGTTGAAGTTGAGCTGCGTCGATCGGGTAATCGAGTGCTGAGCAAGGTTGTTTTTGGGGCCGCGTTTGAAAGTGCTCCCGGCAGAGTCCATGGAGGAGCAGTTTCAGCTTTGGTAGACGACACCATGGGGTATCTAATGGTGGTGATCGGAGAGGCTGCCTATACGGCTCGCCTTGAGGTCGACTACCGGGGAGGAGTGCCGGTTGATCATCCAGTGTGGTTCGAAGCATGGGAAGCCAGCCGTGAGGGTCGCAAACTCAGGGTTGAACTGACTGTTCGTCAAGACAATGACGGTTTTCCCGATCAACTTGCCGACCCTTTGATCACCGCTGAAGGTCTCTTCATTATTCCGACCTGAGAGTCCTCACAGGCATCTCGTCGTTCGCT
>Ga0315334_10003300_pt1 | contig 10159 bp, 11 predicted proteins | sample M150034915metaG_FD_205555 | JGI IMG/M metagenome (GOLD analysis project Ga0315334, IMG submission 205555) | Ammonia-oxidizing marine archaeal communities from Monterey Bay, California, United States - M1 500m 34915 | ecosystem: Environmental > Aquatic > Marine > Intertidal zone | place: USA... | reverse complement strand
CCTTATATTATAATTTTTTTACTAGTATATGTTTTTTTCTATATTATTTAGTAGAAATATATAGAGAAAGATTATTTATTAGATTATTAGATGTTGATCAAGAATTAACAAAAGAAGATTATGATGATGAAATCGAAGAATATCCAAAAATTGATAATAAAGTTAAAGAAACAAATGAATTATTTTATTATATTAATATTTTTCTTGTTGGTATTTTAATTTCAAATATTGTTGTTAGTATTTTTGTATTATCTCGATTTTATTTAAATGATTTAACTATTTTTATTTCTATCAGTAATACTATGTTAATTGCAGATAAACAATTCAGATCTTTTTTTGTTGCTCGTAAATCTTATAAAGAAAATAAAGCTTATAGTATGTATATGACTAAAATGATTACATATAATACTGTCGATATCGATATTAAAATTAAACGAGAAAAACGAATTAGAAGACGACAAAGAAGAATGGAAAGAGAAGAAGAAGATCAACTTTAAACAATATTTTTAACAATAAAATCATATAAAACTTGTTTCTTATCATTTTGTTTAACTTTACATAATTCTTTAATATTTTCTTTTAACATTTTTTTTAAAGTTGCTTGTGATATTTTTTTTAAATCTGTTTTTTTCATTTTAGGTTTAAATAATAGTATTCTATCTATTATTTGATTCTTTTTTAAACCAGTTATTTTTGGACATTTGGCTTTTTTATATTTTTTTATTATTTTTACTAAACCTGTTTTTTTCATTTTTTTTAATTTTCTTGGTGTTATATCTTTTAAATCATAACTTACACTTCTTGCTTTTGTTTTTTTCTTTTTTTTATTTTTTAAATTTTTTGGTCTTACCCATTTTCCTCTTTTTGCTTTTTTTTTTGATGGTCGTGTAAGTCCTGGTGGTGGTGTCATAGATAATGTTCTTTCTGAAGATGGTACTGAAGATGGTGTTAATCTCATATTACTTACAAATCTATCTAAACTTGATAACATTCCTGGGCTCAAACTTGGTTGTATTGATGGCGTTCTGCTTTTTTTTATTAAATAATCTTTTCTTTTTGTTAATTTAACTTCTTTTCCAATATAATATAAAGCATCATCTATCATGAATCTAGAATAATATGAATCTGTTACTAAATTATCTAATATATGTTTGATTTCTTTATTTTTAAATGATGGTTGTTTTTTTATTTTTTTATTATATTCATCTAAATATACTCTTCCAATAGCATAACACATTTGTTTTTCATAAAAAACTTTTAAAAGTTTTTTTTGACTTGCTGTGTTACTATTTGATAATATTACATCTTTTAATAAATCTTTTGTTAATTCATTCATATAATCTTTATTTTGTTTGAGTTTTAAATCTATTCCGCGTTCATTAAGTAAATCTTTTTGTATTTCTTTCATTTTTGGATATTTTTTTTTTCCTTGTTGGATTTTATAAAAAAACATTAACATTTCTGTTGACCAAGTATTATAAAATGATGAAAAACTAGTTAAAAATGTTATTAATCTTGTTCGGTCTGTTATTACAAAATCATTAGAAAAATCAATGAAAACTGGAAATGTACCATCTTTATCTTCAGAATATAATAAATTATCTGCTTTAATATCTAATAATAATATATTTATATCAGCAACACATGTTTTTGCTCCTAATAATAAATAACCTAATGATCTTAAAAAATCTTTTTCATTTAATGCTTGTGTTGTTGTTTGAAATGATAAACCTTTTTTTAATAAAATATTAAGATATAATGATGCATGTTCCATATTATTATAACCACAAGTATCAATATCTGTTTTTTGTTCATTACTTAATTGATGAAATTTTTTATAACACATTTCTAAACCTGGTAAAAAATTTTCTCCTCTGGGATCAAATCGATGAAAAATTTCACCACTATTAAATTCTTCTACAAAATCTTCTACTTTATAGGGATCTGCATATGATATATCTATTATTTTTGACACTTGATTTTTATAATCTGATGGATTAGACTTTGTTGAGCATAATACTGGTGGATCTAATACACAACCATCGCGACCTTTACCTAAAACTTTACCGCCTTTTTTATTTTTACTCATTTTATTTTATTATATATAATAATTAAATAAAAAAAAATTAATTTAAGTCCATATTTATATTTTATTTTTTAAAAATTAATAATTATCTTGCCAATCATAATCATCAGGATAATCATCATCTCCATAATCTGATTCATAATCTTCTAAACATAAACTATCTTGACAATCTAAACAATGAATTATATCATTATTAAAATATTCTTTTCCATTTATATAATAATGATTTTTATAAGTACAACTGATACAATAATCATCTGAACATATTCGACAACGCATAATGATTAATTTATATTCTTGGCATTCTTGACATAATGTTAATCTATCATGGATTTCTTCATTTATTTTTTTATTTTTTAAACATGAAACTTCTTTTAAATATGAATAGATGATATTTTCAATTACTAAAGGCAACATTATTTTATATGGGTTTATATGGGTTTATATTATTTAAATCTTATAATATAATTAAGAATAAATTTTAATAATTTTTTTCAATAAAATCTTGTCTTTTAGCATTAAGAACTAATTCAACATATTGTAAATTAAAATAAGATCTTCTTGTTATTGAATATGAAATACTTCTTCTATGTATAAAATTTAAAATCATAAAATTACTATTATTCCATAAAGAACATTCTATTTTTCTAAAAATTTCACTATCTATACTTTTTTTCATTTCATATAAATTCATTCTTAATAATTGTTTATATGTAAAATACTTTACATGATCTTTTAATAAACATCTATACAAATAACTATGATTTGGATAACTCATTAATGTTTTTTTATTTTTTAATTTATAATAAGGATCTATTAATTTTAATGATTTTGAAAATTTAATTTGATGTAATACTTTTGGCATTTTATCTTTATGATTTAAATAATTAATATGATTATTAATAATACCATTTAGATGTTTCTCTTTTAATATATTTTGGAAATCCATTATATATTAAAACTTTATAAATTTTATTTTTTATATATATCTTTTTTTACCATTGATTAAATGATATTTACCACCTCTTTTTCCTGTATATACTTTTCTTTTTTTATGAGGTTTTCTTTTACCACCATTTTGTAAAGCATTTTTAATAGCAGTTATTGTTCTAAATTGTATCGTACCAATTGCCTTTTCTCTAATTGATTTATCTTTTAATTTATCAGTATGAGTCATTCTCACAACTTGGAGATAATATTTTTTAAACTTTTTAAAATCTCTAAAATCTGGTGGTGGTGGTAATCTTAACATACTCATAAATTGTTTTACATTATATGCATTAGAATATATTATATCTTCAACTTTATTAATACCAAAATGCTGTTTTATATTTTCTTCAATTCTATTAATTTCATCACTTAATTTTCCACTTTCTCGTAATTCTTCTTCAGCATCTTTCTTAATCTTTTTTAATTTTTCTTTTACTCTTCTATCCATTTGTTCCTGTTCATTTTTTTTATCCTCTCTTTTTTTTCTTTCTCTCTCTTGTGCTTCTTTGCGGTGTCGTTGTCGTTCTTGTTCTTTTTGTTTTTCTAATCTTTCTCTTTCCTTTTTTTGTTTTTCTTCTCTTTCTTTTTTTTCTTTCTTTTGTTTTTCTTCTCTTTCTTTTTTCTCTCTTTGTTGTTTTTCTTTTAATAATCTTGCTTTTTCTTCTCTTTCTTTTTTCTCTTTCTTTTCTTTCTTAAGTTTTTGAGTTTTTTTTTGTTGCTTTTTCATTTGTTCATCTCTTATTTTCTGTTCCATTTTTAATCTTTGTTTTTTTTCAATTGATTGTGATTTTTTTTTTGGCGGTGTTTTTTTAGGTGATTTTTTTTTCGGTGGTGTTTTTTTAGGTGATTTTTGTGGTGATTTTTTTTTATTTGATTTTTCTTCTTTTAATTGATTAGTTAATTCTGAAGCTAATTCATTATGTTCTTGATTTTCTTGTATAGATTTTAATCTATTTTTTGCTTGTTGTAATTCATTTTCACATACGCGTAAATCAAGTTTCATCATTTCTTTTTCATAATCTACCATATCTACATCTTGGCTACTTTCTGATGGTGATATGGACATATCATAACTTCTTCTTTTTCTTCTATTTCTTCTATTTCTATCTTTTCTATTTCTATCTTTTCTATTTCTATATCTACTTCTACTTCTACTTCTATCTACAGACATATAACTATCGTTATTTTTTTGGGGCATCTTATATGATAATAAAATGTTTTATTTTTTATTGTTAATTGTCATAAAAAGTAAATCAAATTTATTCTCAATTTTTCCTTCCATTATATCTATTTTATTTTCTATCTTAATTTCTAAATTATCAAACTTTTGTATTATTATATTATTATTACTTTTCATCTCTATTTCCATTCTATTCATTCTTTCTTTTAAATAAATATAATCTTTTTTTAAATCATCAATATCATTTTCTATATTTTCCAGTGTTTCATTATTTTCATCTTCTGGTTGTACATTATTACATGTACATGTTGGTATAAAACTTGTTAATGAACCCATAATTAATATATATTATATCAATATATAAATTTAAGATAAACATGAACACTTACATTTTTTTTTTAATTTTTTAAATATATTTAAACTAAATGCATGTAAGTTTTTTGATACATAAATTAATCCATCTACTATTTCTGGTATAATTTCATGTACTTGATTTATTAATACTAATTTTATTGCTTCGGGTACTGGAATTAAATTTATAATTATTACTGATATAAAACCTAATAATAATTCCATTTTTTCTTCTCCATTACTTAATCCTTTGATATTTTCAATATACACGATCGCATTTGATATAAATGAATACCATTTCATTGGATCAATTTCTGATAAATCTTCTTTAAAACCATTATTTTTAACTTTATTAATTAATTCATCTGTTTGATTTGCTAAAATATTAATTCTTTTATTAAATAATTCAAATTTTTTATCATCTACGAATTCTGGATGCGTTTGCAAAAATAATTTCTTATCATCTTCACTTAATAATAAATTATTCATTATTAATATTATTTATATATAAATAAAGGATATTAATGTTAATATATTTTAGTATCTATTAATTCAATATATTTATCATAATTTACTTGGATTATATTTTTGAACATATATCTTGTTTCTATTTGACATTTATAATATTTAAATACCTTTTCCATACTTTTTGGTTTTTTATAATTTTCCAAATATCTTTTTTTTATTTTATATATTCTATCCCATCTTTCTAATATACTATCTACTCTTTTAGATTGTCCTTTCCATAATAATTGTCTTGGATATAATTTTACTTCTAATATGGAATATAATAATGATTCAATATCATTGAAATTATTTATACAATTCCCCTTATGAGCATTTAATGAAGCATATCTTAATGTACCAGATATTCTTTTATTTTTTTCAAATTGAATATACTTCTTTTCCCATAATCTTGAACATCCAAAATCTATCATATATAATTTATCCTCTTTGAAATTATACATTATATTTGAAAATTTAACATCTCCATGAATTATATCTAAATTATGAATATCTTCTAATATTTTAAATATTTTTGCTATAAATTCACTTTGTTTTTTATAAAAAAATATTCTATCTTTGTTATATAATTTTTTTAAATCTATATCAAATTTTTCAAGTACCAAACATCTTAATGATTTACATTCAAAATAATCATAGAATTGGGATATATTTTTATATCCTTTTAAATGTTCATATATTTTATGTTCTTTTAAAATATAATTTCTCTTTTTTATTTTATTTTTTTGAACTTTCATTATATATTCATTTTCATCTTTATCTATTACAATAAATATATCTCCAAAACCACTTTTAACATTACAAAAGTTTTTTAAAAAATATTTATTTAATTGACTTTCTTCTTTTATTTTTTTCAAATTCGGTCTATATTTTTTTTTTATTTTAAGTTGCGTTTTAGGATATTTAATATTCATTTTACACATTGATATATATAAATTATAAATTTTAATTAAATTATACTTTGTAATATTATTATATACTTAATGTTTATAAATAAAGATATCTATAGTATTGTTGAATCATATACTCAATTTAATAATTTATATAATTTTATTTACAATAATGGTACTTTGGAAATTATTTGTGATAAATGTGATAAATGTTTCTCTAATTGTTTAAATAGAAATAAAATAAAATATAAATTGGAAAAATTTAATAATAATTTAATTCACTTTTTAAATTTCTCTTTTTTAGATTTCAATGAATTACAAATTCTTGCAAAAATTAATTATTTAGAAGTTGAATATATGGAATGTAATTATATTTTTTGTGGTATTTGTATTTTAAATATTGAAAATATTGAAAAACATCATAAATTAGATACTTTTGGTTTAAATGATTTTGAATATATTAGTGAAAAATATACCAATCTTATTAAATTTAATAATTTTTATTTTCATAATGATTTAATTGAAACATATAATGTTACTATTGATCGTAGAAAATATTTTTTAAAGGATAATGAATTATCTATGCAATTAATTAAATTTTCTCATTATGATTATAATAAACTTCAAGATTTAAGACCTGAGAATTTAATCAGATTAAAAGAATTATTAGTTGATAAATTTCAAATAAATTTAAATTATATTAATGATTATATCAAAATAAAATATCAATAATTTAAGTCCTTAATCGTTATTAGTTTTTTAAAAATAAATTTTTATTTTTTTTTTAAAATTTTAAATTTTGTTTATATTTTTTAATCTTTCATAAATAGCATCGGTTTCTTCATCTCTTCTATAATTATAATTTTTTAAAAATTGTTTTGTATCTATGAATTCTTTATATTTTATTAAAATTTCATCAGAAACTTCATTATATTCTATTAAATCACACCAATTAATTTTATCATGAAATAAACGATAAAATTCTTCATCCATATTCTTCTTCCAACGAGAGATCCTCCACCAATAAAGTTTATCTTTACATTTTTCAAAAAAATTATTGGAAAAATTATGACAATGATCGCTTATACTACACCAACCGAATTTATATTTATTTTGATTTTCAATGAGATAATCTTCACCTATTGTTTCACAAGCGACATATTCTTTATCTAATTCATCTTGATATATTAAGAATATTTCATTGGTTAAACAACCATAATTTTGTGTTAATTTTTCAATAATTATTTTATCTTTAAATTCTTCAATTGAATCCAATGTTAAAGAACGATTACATGATGAAACTAACTCCCAATAAAGACTATCTTGAAAATGTCTTAAAAAATCATCACATAAATTTTTGGTAGATAATTCTCTCCAGAAATCAACTGTTCTTAATACAAGTTTGCCTTCGGTATTATAATGTGAATTTTTATAATTTTCAACATATTCCATTAATTTATCATTTAATTCTTGTTCCGTCATTGTATTTGACATTTCTTGAATAATTTTAATAATTCCTTCTTCATCTACAGTATCAATCAATACTGAAGTTAAAAAATCTAACGACATCTTAAAGAAGTTGTAAAAGGTTACCAATAACAATAGTTACAGGAGTTTGAGAGGGTTGATGGTTGTGTGGTTGAAGGTTAATATTGTGAAGGTCATAACTAATAATAAAATCAATTTTATTAAAATTTATTATATTATATTAATAACAATGACTCTTTTAAATAAATATATTCCTACTGAATTAAACCAAATTATTGGTAATGAAAAAAAATATCAACAATTAGAAAAAGATATTGTTGAAAATAAATTTAAAGGTAAATATTTAATTTATGGTAAAAGTAGTTTAGGCAAAACTTCTTTTGTTAATATTATTTCTAAAAAATATAAACATATTCTTAAAAGAATTAATATTTTAGATATTGATAAATATGTTGATCTTTTTAATTATAGTCTTTTTATTAAAAAAATATTATTAATCGATGAAATTAATACTGTTAATCTCAAACCTAATGAAAAGAAAAAAATTACTTCTAATCTTAAAAAATTAAAAGATATTTTAAATAATGATCGGAGAAACTTAATTATTTTAATTAGTGATAGTAAATTAAGTGAATTTAAAAAATTTAAAGATTTAAATATATATCCTTTACGGAAATTTCATGATAAAAAATTATATCCATATATTGAAAATATTTTTATTAAAGAAAATATTAAATATTCTTTGAAAACTAAAGAACAAATATTTGATAATCTTATTAAACATTCAAATAGTAATATTACTAAGATATTCTTAAATATTGATGCTTTTATTTTAAATAATAAAAAAACTATTAGAGATAATGAAAAAAATAGAAATAAAATTATTAATTCTAATCAAGATATTTTTATCAATGATACTTATGATATTTTAAAACATACTTTTAAAGATTTTGATCTTAATAATCCTAATGATAGAATGTTAAAAGAAAATCTTTATTATAATGAACCTTTTATGGTTTCTAATAATATTCATGAAAATTATATTAAATTAATTAATATGAAATTTAAAAAGGATAAATTAGATAAATTATCTCAAGTATCTAATAATTTATGTGATGGTGATATTATGGATCATCAATTACAATTAAGAAAAGATTTCTCTTTATATCCTCTTGTTAATTATATGAATAATATTATTCCTGTTTATACTTTGAAAGGTAAATATAAAACTTTCTTTCATTTCCCTTCTGTTGTTTCTAAAAATACTAAAATTTTAAATAATAATAAGAAAATGATTGAACTTAAAAAAACTTCTTATTCTAACTTTAGTAATTGTGATTTATCATTAGTTAAACAAATAACAAAAGATAAAAAGTTAAATTTCCTCAATTATTAATTTCTTTTTCTTTTTCTTTTTTAATTTTCTTAAATTATATAATTCAATTTGATATTTTTTATATAATTCTTTTATATCATCATCTTCTTCATCTATTTCTTCTTCTTGAAATTTTTCTAATGGTGTATACATTATTTGAAATTTTTCTATTTTAGGATGTGGTAATATTGAATTTGTATTAATTCCTTCTTCTTTAATAATTCGTTCCATCTCATTCTCTAGTTCTTGTTTAACAGTTAAACCTCTTTCATTCATTACTTCTAATAATCTTTTTAATATCCAATTGTTGTTTTTAGATAATATTTGACAATATTCACTTTGTATATTAGTATATTTGATATTATTATTCTTTTTTTCTTTCAAATATAATTCTTCATTTAACATTAAATATATTTTAGATAAATCTCCATTACATAATTCTAATTTTTTTAATAAATCATTTGTTAAAAAGTTTTTTTTAATTGTTTCTTCTCCATAAATATTTAATGTTATTTGATTAGTATTATTCAATGTATTAGTAGTATTAGTAGTATTATTATTACTATTAGTAGTAGTAGTATTATGACTATGACTATTATTAGTTATTTGAGTTGTTTGTTGTTGTTTTTGTTTACATCTATATAATTCATGTTTTGATTTAGATTGTTGATGTTTATATGCTTTATTGCAATATTTACACCTATATTCTACCGGCTGTGCCCGGCTGTTATTTTGGCTGTGCCCGGCTGTTATTTTGGCTGTTATTGGCTGTGACTGGCTGTTATTTTGGCTGTTATCGGCTGTTCCTTCAAATGTCCCTAAATTTTTTAAATTCCTTAAATGTTTTTTTGTTCTACAATGTCTAGGCCAATATTGTGCATATTTTATGGTTGTATCACAAGTATCACATCTTTTATTAATAATTCGTGACATAATATATTTTACTATAATATTTTATTTTTAATATATTTTAAAAAGTGTTACAAAAAAGTGTTCAGATGTACACTTTTTAAAAAAAGTGTTCAAAAGTGTTCAAAAAGTGTTCGTTGTATGATATTTATTATCCCTAAGGTAGTAAATATTATCAAAAAAAGTGTTCAAAAAGTGTTCAAAAGTGTTCAGCGAAAATATATATATATGAGATTTGAAATTTTTTTTCATAGCTTCAAAAACACTAAAAAAAGGCCAACTACTTTTTTAAATCTAAATTAAATTATCTTAAATCACAAATGTATTTAAAAAGTACTTTTAGTTTTTTTGAAGGTTTTTGTTAA
>Ga0315334_10003298_pt1 | contig 10160 bp, 8 predicted proteins | sample M150034915metaG_FD_205555 | JGI IMG/M metagenome (GOLD analysis project Ga0315334, IMG submission 205555) | Ammonia-oxidizing marine archaeal communities from Monterey Bay, California, United States - M1 500m 34915 | ecosystem: Environmental > Aquatic > Marine > Intertidal zone | place: USA... | reverse complement strand
AGACAAAGACCCATTGTAGGATTGAGGAGGTAACCCCGGTGGCAAACAAGGTACAAAGGTCACAGTCGATAATCGGGCGTATGGCCATGAAGAAAGTTTATTTTCCTAAAGTGTCGGCATGGGGGCAAAAGGCAGTAGATGAATTATTAAAATTCCCTAATTCAAGACACGATGATTTTGTGGATACTCTAGCTTGGATCGGAATGGGACTAGGACAATTACATTCACCCGGCGGGAAACTAAAATCTACCGGGGGGTTATTCCCAAAAGTTGGCACAATCGAATGGGTAAAATGGCAAACAACAATGGATTCTATGGAACAGAAGAAACTCGCATCAGGATTTTAAATGGCAATTGAGATTGAACAGGCAGTGGAGGTTGTAGTTATTGAAGAGGAAGAGGATAAGGAACCTACGCAGCGCAGGGAAGCACTTGTAACCCATTTGCTTGAGCGGGTACGGACGGCAAAGGAATATCACGCCAAGGCATTCAAGCAGATGAAGGTTGACATGGATGCTGTATATAAAGGATATACTGGCAACAACTGGGATGATGAAAAATACGTTGCCAATATCTTGCAAAGACACGTTCACCAGCGGACTTCGGCCCTCTACAGCAAGAACCCCTCCCCCGTAGCTTCCAGAAGGAAGCGTATGGATTACAAGGTTTGGGATGGTTCTGAAGAAACCATGAAGAATGCACTTGGAGGGATTGCAAAGGCACAGGTTCAGGGGATGCAGCCAAATCCTCAAGACATTGCAATTGAAGAGGATTATAAGCAAGTCAAGATTGAACACAAGAAGTTTGATAAGGTTGCCGAATGCCTTGTGATGCTCTTTGAATATTTCATGGATGAGCAGCATCCAACATTTAAGTCGCAGATGAAAGCCTTGGTACGCAGGGTTATTACAACTTCAGTGGGTTTTGTTAAGGTTGGCTACCAGAGGGACGTTGACAGGTTGCCGGATATTTCTTCCAAAATGTCTGACGTACAAGCACAGGTTGATCATCTCAGGAGGATTGCAGAGGAAGCAGAAAAGGGAGATATTGAGCAGGACGATGCAGAGATGGAAGAATTGATGCTTTCACTTGAAGCATTAAAAAATGAACCTTTATCCATTATTCAGGAGGGGTTGGTATTCGATTTTCCTGAGTGCGATTCGATTATAGTTGATCCAATGTGCCGTTTGCTCCGGGGATTTGTTGGAGCAAGTTGGGTGGCACATGAGATGTATTTATCGACTGAAGAAATAAAAGAGATTTATGACACAGACGTAAGCGAAAGTTTTTTATCCTATGATATGAAGGGGAACCAAACTTCAGGTGGGTCTGGTCAATCTTCTACTTATAATTATTTCAGCAGCGGTGTAGAAAATCCAAGGGAGGGATTGGCATTAGTCTGGGAGATATATGATAAGAATGCAGGACTGCTTTATGTTGTTTGTGATGGATACAACGATTTTCTTGTTGAGCCGGAAGCACCACCAATAAAGTTAGAAACATTCTGGCCATTTTTTGCCTTGACATTTAATGAGATTGAACATAAAGACCTACTTTATCCTCCGTCTGACATTAAACTTCTTGCTCCAATGCAGCATGAGTATAACAGGGCCAGACAGGGATTAAGGGAACACAGGCGGGCAAACAGGCCAAAGTATGCTGCACCAGCAGGAATGCTTGAAGAGGAAGATAAGGAAAAACTACGGAACCCTCCTGCAAATGCAGTCCTAGAATTACAGGCATTGGCAGCAGGACAGAAAGTTAATGATGTATTACAACCCATTCAGCAGATTGGTATTGATCCAAACCTGTATGAAGTGAAGACAATTTTTGATGACGTTCAGCTGGTCGTAGGTCAGCAAGAGGCTAATTTCGGTCAAATATCGAAAGGTACTGCCACCGAAACCTCCATTGCAGAATCATCCCGTATGTCTGCCATTGGCGCAAACGTGGATGACCTTGACAGTTTCATGTCAGAGATTACACGGGCAGCTGGACAAGTCTTGTTGTTGGAAATGAGTAAAGATGAGGTTATAGCCATTTGTGGGCCGGGAGCAGTCTGGCCAGAGTTTAGGAAGGAAGATGTTTTAAATGAAATATATCTACAGATAGAAGCAGGATCAACTGGCAAACCAAACAAGGCTGCTGAACTGCAAAACATTGAACGCATAATTCCATTCCTGATTCAAATCCCCGGAATTGATCCGAAGTTTCTTGGCAGGGAACTGCTCAAGCGTTTGGATGACAAGATGGATTTAACAGATGCACTTATAGATAAACTGCCTTCCATTGTTGCACAGAATATGATGCAAGGTGCGAATGCTCAAGCTCAAGCCAGAGGGGGTGCGCCCCCAGAGGCTCAAGGTGGACAGGGGGGCAATAATGCCCAACTGCCAAGTCCTCCCGGTGGGGGTAAACCCCCCGGAATGGGAATCAATGTTTAACAATCAACAAAGGACGTATCTATGGCTGAAGAGTCACAGGAAGCAGAATCGTCCACTGCTTCTGAAGAAATAGTTACAGACGAGTCTACCACAGAAGTTGCGGAAGACACGGCATCATCGTTGGATGCCACTGAAGTTGAGGAAGAAACAACACAGACTTTAGCGGATGCAGTACAAGATGCACTGCAACCCGAAGAACCTGTTGAGGAAACTGAAACTTCTGAAGAGGCAGAAGTCACGGAACCAATTGAATCTTCTGAAGAAGTATCAAAGTTAGAAGATTACAAGGACGTTCCATTTAATAAGCATCCTCGCTTTCGGAGTCTCGTTGCCGAAAAGAACGAGTTAAAAGAACTGACAACAAAACTGAAAGGTGATTCAGAACAGTATTCAAAAATAACTGGGTTCATTGAAAGGAACAATCTGACTGCAAAAGATGCAGTAGAAGGTTTCAAGATAATGTCTGCGATCAGGAATGATCCAGACTTAGCATATAAAATGCTGGAACACCATCTGGGTAATGTTTCTGAAGTCACTGGCAGGGTTTTACCTGAAGACATTCAGTCAAAGGTAGATGACGGTTTTATAGATGAGGATGCGGCAAAAGAGTTGAGCCAAACAAGAGCAAGTCTGGCAAGGGAACAACACTTGCGAAAGGCAGACCAAGCCAGAGGTGCAAGACAGCAGTCTGAAGTTCAAACTGATTTACTGTCAACCTCCTTGCAAACTTGGGGTGAAAATACTCTAGCTAAAGACCCGGACTTTGGCCTCAAACAAGAGGAATTTAATGATCGTGTTATTGCTCTAGTGAATGAGCGGGGACGGCCCCAAACTCAGGCAGATGTATTAGGTCTTGTAGAAGATGCCTATGAAACTGTCAATGAGAGATTCAAGGCCAGACAACCCCAGCCAACACAGCTACGCACGGCAACAGGTGGTAAACTCAGCGGGACACCACGGGCAGAACCTAAAAGTCTGAGCGATGCAATAAGCATGGCTTTTGAATCTAGTTAGCTAGTGGAACCGCTTTATTAATTAAGGAGCCAATATGGCATTAAGCGCAGCAGAACTGACCAACATTAGCAACGCTGCACTCGATTGGACAATCAATCGAGGCAATGTAATGAGTCAGGCAATACAAGACAAGCCATTGTTCGCAGCAATGGACAAGGCAGCAAAGACGTTCCCCGGAGGAAAGGGAGCAGTAGATTTGGCCGTTAAGGGAGTATATACAACTACGGTTGCGGGCTATGAAGCAAGCGACACAGTTACTTATGCAAACCCGGCGAATATCAAGCGGGCAAGCTACACTTGGAAGGAACACCACGCTGGTATAGCAGTCACTATGACCGAGTTGAAAAATGACGGGATTAGTATTACTGACACAGCAATCCCCGGTGATTCTGCAAAAAGACTTTCTGGACGGGACAAGACTGTTCTGGTAAATCTTCTGGAAGATAAGTTGGAAGATATGGCAGAGGGTTATGCCCGTGGAATGAATAGTTTACTTTATGGTGATGGAACTGGTGATGCGAAAGCACTTGCTGGTATTCAGTCTATCGTAAAGGAAGCTCCCGGTTCCGCAGGAACAATTGGTGGAATTGACCATGTAGCAAATACATGGTGGAGAAACCGTTCTAATGTTTCAATTGCAACTACTGCCACTGGAACAGAATTGGTTGACCTGATTCATTCAGAAATTCGGTTACTGCGCCGCTATGGAGGGAAGCCTTCAATAGCAGTTGCTGGTAGTGCTTTTCTAGATCGTCTTGCAAGTCAACTGAGAGCAAAGGGTAATTATACCCAAACTGGTTTCAGTGGGAAACAAGACATTTCAATGGGTGAGATGTTCTATCAAGGGATTAAGTTTGAGTATGATCCTGAGTTGGATGACATTAACCTCACTGGAAAAGATGGGAACAAACGCTGTTACATCATTGACCCATCCAAACTATACTTAGCGTATATGCAGGATGAGAAGATGAAGAAGCATTCGCCCGCAAGACCACATACCAGTTATGTGTTCTACAAGGCGATCACAACTACGGCTGTTTTGTGTTCATCCCAAAACAACTGTCATGGAGTCTACGAAATTCAGTAGAACCTGACTTAACTAGGCAGTCCTTCGGGACTGCCTAACCTTTAACTTAAAAAGAAAATGGAAACTACTTATCGTGCCAATGTGGCTCTGAGCGGCGAGTTAGGAAGTCAGATTTTAAAAGAGGGGTTGACTGCCCCGGAAATTAGGGTACTCATCCATCTTCATGGTTTGGGGTCAGTAAATAATATTGCCATGTCTGGCAAGGCAGACCTTAATTCTATGGATGAACGTGAGAGATTAAATCGTGCCTATAGTCCAGAAAGAGTTGCCGAGGTTTTTGGTAACTATGGTGAATTACCTCTGGATATAAAGGAATTGAAATTAGACACTAATTTGTTTGAAAAGGGTGCGCCGCCCATTGGATTAGGTGGTGCTAAAGTAAAGAAAAAATCAACGGAGAATAATGGCAAGGAACACGACACTGCAAGTCCTGCTGGATGATTTAAGAAGTGAGTCTGGACACGCTATCTCCGCCAGCATGGGGAAGGCAACTCAGGAGATGATGATCAATCTCCTGAACAGGGTTCAGCGTAGGCTTTGGGAAGATTTTGTATGGCCTTTTCTACAGGTTAAGAAGGATGTAGAATTACAGGCGGGTTCACGTTATTACGATATTCCCTCTGGACTGACACTTGAGCGTGTGCAAAAGGCAACCTGTAAGTATTCCGGGGTTTGGGAACATATAGAATATGGTATTAACCCTGAAGATTATACCACATACGATTCTGATATTGGGACACGCTCATGGCCTATCCAGAAGTATGAAGCGTATGGAGGATCAGAAGACATTGAGGTGTGGCCCATTCCAAGTAATAATGCAAACACAACAACAGGTGATGGACTTTTAAGGTTGGAAGGCACAGGGAACTTATCCCCCTTTATTGCCCTTTCAGATACAGCAGACTTGGATGACCAGCTGCTTGTACTTTTTGCTGCCAGCGAATTATTAATGAGGCAGAAAAGTCCTGATGCACAGATGAAGATGGGTCAAGCGACTGCACATTACCAGAGACTACGGGCAAGGTTATCTAAAACTGAGTCTGTTGTTATGGGGAGCGGTGGGGATAGTGAATATAAGGCCAGAGGGCCACTGTTAATACATAGGACAGGGTAGCCGTGCCATACGTTTTAGTAGAAGATTTTAAATCAGGAATAGACACCCGCAGGACTGCGGTAACCAGTGTTCCGGGGAGTCTGTTTGGGACAGACTCCACTGGGAAAGCTGGCCTGACAAATGCTCATATAACAAGAGGCGGCGAGATAGAGAAGAGAAAAGCCTTTAAGGTCTGGGCCACTCTTCCAGCAGGGACTCACGGGTTGGCCGCAGGAGGTAGAAGGGTGTATGTATTTGGTAGCATTGTTTCACCTAGTATGACAGGGCAACCACCTGAATTATCATACATTAAGATGGAAAACCAATACGGGCAACCTCCCGCTTCTGGGGCTTCTGATATGGCAGAGGTTTTGAGCGTGGATTTTTTTGACGGCAAACCGTATGCATCAATATTGTTTGAAGATGGCAAGATCAATCATTATTGGGGGGATGAAGCTGATCCGGGTGTTTCAGGATCAGCTGGTAGTCCAGTAAACAGGATAGTCCAGATTTTTGATGGAAGGGCAAGGGTAAGTACAACAATTACAGGAGGTAATACAACCTCAGTAACAGGTACGGCTGCAACTGCAACTATTACCATAACTGGAGGTACTAACCTTCCCGGTAACAATTTGCGTACTTTGCGTGTGAATGCTGTTGATATTATTGGAACCCCACTTGCACACACAAATGTAAATAACGATACTGCGGCGACCCTTGCAAGTGTAATTACTGCTTATACAAGCACTCCTAATTATACTGCCATTGCCAGCACCAATGTTGTGACAATTACCGCAGCTACAAAAGGGACAGGCACGAATGGATTTGAATTAACTCCAGAGGTGGAAGGAGATTTTACAGTTACAAATGACAGTACCCTTACAGGAGGTGTTGACAGTGCAATAACGGATTATACGATTAATGGCAAATCAATTATTGGTGACCCTGTACTCTGGGAGGATTCACACACTTATACTGCACAGAAACTTGCTGATGAAATAAATTCAACTGCAACCTCACCAGAATGGGATGCAGAATCAACTGGAGCAAAAGTAGTGGTTATTGCTGAAGAACCCGGAGTTGCATCTAATAGTTTATCAGTAGCAACATCCGTTACAGGCGGGGTGACTTATACCAATTCTGCAAGCACAACTTCAGGCGGAGTAGATGTAGTTTCAGCAACCGCACAACAGGCTGGGAAATATATTACAAGTAACAAATATGCCATGCATTCCCTAGAAGAATCAACATGGAGGTGGTGTGCAGTTAATGATCCGGGGGATTGGGTTTCAGCCCCCAACACAACTGCCGGGGCAGGGTTTCAGGTTCTTTCAAACCATGCTAGGCAATCTGAAGAACTAAAAGCCATGAGGACATATTATGAAAATATGGCAATCTTGGCGGAGGACTGTATCCAAATCTGGTTTTATGATCCTGATCCTGATGTGATTCAACTGGTTCAGGTCTTGAATAACACTGGAACAATTGCATCAAAGAGCGTTGTTGCAATTGGAGATGCGGACGTATTTTATTTATCACGCTCCGGGGTACGCTCATTAAAATCTAGGGATAGTTCCAATGTTGCTTACGTTGGTGATATTGGTAATCCAATTGATGAGATTATTATTGCCGCAATCCAAGCAGATTCGGCGGACGGCAGGGATGCGTGTGGAATTTTAGACCCACGATCTGGGAGATATTACTTGGCAATTGGAGAAAAGGTTTATGTGTTTTCATTTTTCCCAAGTAGCGAGGTTTCTGCATGGTCAGTCTATGAACCGGGATTTACTATTGAGGATTGGGCATTTGATGGAAGACAGGTTCTTTGCCGCAGCGGGGATGTAATTTATTCCCTTGGCGGTGAAAACGATGATCAGTATGACAACTGCACGGTTACTGTCCAGCTTCCCTTCTTGGATGCACAAACTCCGGCAACCAACAAAATGTGGTCTGGTATAGATGCAGTTTGCGAATCGACATGGACAGTTAAAATTGCCTCTGACCCAACGGATATTGAAACCAATGAACTGGCGGCAACACTTAATAAGGTCACATACGGATTAGGCAGGGTTGGTCTTTCTACAACTTCAACGCATCTTGCGCTGAAACTGGAAAATACTCAGGACGGTGCTGCCAAGTTAGGAAACTTGGCAGTCCACTACACAACTAACGAGGCAGGATAATGAGTACATGGACAGATTTTATGGATGCTGTCTTCGGGAAACCTGATACACCTGAAGACCAATATGAAAAAGCAAAAGCAGATGAATTGGCAAGACAGGCAAGAGTTGATGAAGGTATTGCAGAGATTGAGGATGTTTTTTCTCAGTATGATCAGGACTTTTACGACAGGCGTTCTGATGCATACATGAACTATCAAGCACCCCAACTGAAGGATCAGTACAAGGAAGGATTGAAGGATTTGCAGTTTGCCTTGGCCAGAGGTGGAAGACTCAACAGTTCAACTGAGGTTGGCAGGAAAGCACAAGCAGCACAAGATTTACAATTTCAAAGGCAGGAGATGGCAGGAAGGGCAATGCAAGCTGCTAAAGATTCAGAAGCGGGTGTTTTAGAAGCAAAAGACAAAATGATAAAACTTAATCTGGCAAATGCTGATCCTGATCTTGCGGCCTCATTATCAATTGCAAGGTCTAAGGCTCTTAATAAGCCACCAAAGTATGACGAACTTTTGGATGTATTTGGGAATATTACAGAAGGACTTGCGAGTCGGCAGGAACTGGAGAATCGAAGAAAACTTCGTGACAGACTTAACTTAATCGATCAAGGATCGGGTAGTGGAAAAATCGTAGCATAGGAGATAAATATGTGGGAAGACTTAGACTTTCAAAGTTCAATTAAAGATTTAAAAAAAGCAGGGCCACGGGGACACACCCTTGCCCACATCACTCCAGAAGAAGGGAAGTTACTTCAGGCATTTGGGGGTTCAGGCAGGAGGAACCCCAGAACTAAGTTAAGACAGTATGACCATGTGGCGGGCCACTCATCGTATAACCAACTTGACCCCGGAAATGCATATCAGGGCGACCCCGGACTAGGGAATTTAGGGGCGGGAGTTGACACCAGTTACGATGACCCCGATATACCTGATGATGATGACACGGACACTTTTGATTCAAATACAGGTACTTCATACGGTGAACCCGGACACCCCACTGGTGGTGATGACCCAAAAACTGACCCACACCCACATGATGACGGCCCAACCCAAGCTGAGATAGAAGCCCGTGCTGCCGCAGCTGCCGAAGAGAAAGCAAGGTTGGAAAGAGAAAGACTAGCCAGAGTTGCAGCAGGAAGGGATTCAATAACAGCAAGATTAAATACACTTGCGGGGACGTATGACACAAGTGGATACGGTGAAGCATTTTCTTCTGAGTTTGCTGATGATTTACTGGAAGACTATGCTGCCGCACAAAGGGGTCTGGACACTTCCTTTCTCTCTTCTGGTGACTATGATGCTTTTCATGGTGAGGCAGGAACTTTGGCAGATCAACAGGCTGAGCTGGATGCATTATTAACCGGGGGAGAACAGACAAGTCTGGACACTCAGTCTGCCGCCTATCAGGCACAGGCACAGGCCGAGTATGATGCATGGCTTGCAGCAAATCAAGCTGCAATTGCGGGCGTTACCACAGAAATAGACTATGATGATTTTGATTTTACAGACCTAGACCTGTCTGGATACGACACACCCACTGGGACTTTTGATCCAGAATTTTTTCAGGATTATGAAAAGATATATGATGATCCTGATGCTATATATTTTGGAGAACCCGGAAGAACGGAGGATGATGATGATGATGATGATGACGGAACAGTAACCGAAACTACAGCTTCAACTTCAGCCCCTTCAAGTAAGGGAACACGATCAACACGACCACAATACTACACTCCAACTTCACGCTCCACTTCTTCAAGGAGTAGTAGCAGAATTGTTTAATAAATAGGAAGGTAAATTATGGGATGGGAATACGCATTATGGCTTTTCATAATGGCAATGGCTGCACAAAGGAAGAAGCAAGCCTATGAAGCTGGCATTGATAGGCAGGATTGGCTTCTGGATGAACAGTCATCAGACCGTAAAAGGTTGGCGCAGCAGAACAAGGATGAACAAGATGCACTTCTGGCCAAGCTGGGGAAGGGGAATGTAGAGGCAGACACTGCCGTTGAGTCTAGGCGTATCAAGTCTATTATGAGTGATATGTCCAATGTCCCCACTGCCGATAAATTAGTTTCCAGCCGTGCGCCCAAGATTGTTACGGATGCAATGAATAAGGCACTTGTGGATGTTTCTGCAAAGACCCATGAACGTGGTTTGTCGAAGGCAGAACTGGCAGCACTTACCGGGACATTTGATAAGTATACTCCAGACTTTCAGGATGCAAATACACTGGCACAAATTACTGCTGGGAAGGTCAAGGGTGGTGCAGCTGTGACGGATATAGGTCTGCGTGAAGCAGCAAATACTTATGATCAAACCGGGGATGTTCTGGATAAGATCGCT
>Ga0315334_10003295_pt1 | contig 10161 bp, 6 predicted proteins | sample M150034915metaG_FD_205555 | JGI IMG/M metagenome (GOLD analysis project Ga0315334, IMG submission 205555) | Ammonia-oxidizing marine archaeal communities from Monterey Bay, California, United States - M1 500m 34915 | ecosystem: Environmental > Aquatic > Marine > Intertidal zone | place: USA... | reverse complement strand
ATTGGCTACCTGCCACAGGAATTTGGCCTTCCTGACCATATGACCGCCAGAGAATATCTGGATTACTTTGCCATACTGTATCAAGTTGGAGACATTTCTCAGCGAAACGAGCGAATCGAAAAACTATTAACCGACGTTGGCCTGTATGAAAAACAGCACGAGAAAATCAAAGGGTTTTCTGGTGGCCAGCGTCAACGAGTTGCCGTTGCACGAACCTTATTGCGTGAACCACCAATTATTATCGTCGACGAACCAACCGTAGGACTGGATCCTCGCGAACGAATTCGATTCCGAAATTTGTTGGCAAAATTGGCAAAAGGCCGAGTGGTACTGTTTTCCACCCACGTTGTAGAAGATGTGGCGGTTTCTTGTGAGAGAGTGGTAGTTTTGAATCGAGGCTCAATGGTGTACGACGGCAAACCAGAAGACCTTGCGGAATATGCGAAAGGCAGAGTCTGGGAAATGCGCGCACCCGAGTCCGACGCCAAGCAAATAGAACAGCGATGCAAGATCATCACTCAGGTGCCAGAAGAAGATGAGCTGGTTAGATTCCGCGTACTTTCCCCGCAGAGCCCTCACGAAAAGGCAATGCTTGCAGAACCGAATTTGGAAGACGGGTATTTACAGCTAATTCATGGGGAAGGTCCAGCGGTCAAGCAAGGGGAATCCAACGATGAATAAATTGCTAGGCTTTCTCAAGATTCTGAATGACCGCAAACCGATTGTATTACTGTCGATTCGGCAACAGCTTGGTCGGCGTTACTGGTTGCTGCCCATAATAGTATTGGCCTGGCCCCTGTTATTTGGAACCCTGAATTTTCTATTCGGCGCTACGATGAGTGCAGGCCCGGAAGAAGCGCAAAACATACTTATAGGTTTTCCACTGTATTTTCTCGCCCTTGGACTGGGCTCTGGAATCATCACCAATGAGATCGAGCAAAGAACACTCGAAGTAACTTATACCATTCCTGGCGGAGCAAGCAGAGTATGGTTGTTAAAACTTGGCTCTACCGCATTCCTGCTCTTCCTCTCGGAGCTAATCATGGCTGGTGCTACCTGGGTGATGTTTACCGAGTTCCCTCTCTCGACTCTTACGGGTGCATTTCGTGCGTCAATGTTTGTGCTGGTGGTGGCAATGGCTTTAGGAGCCTTGTTAAAGAATGAAATGATTGCTGCCATTATTACTGGCAGCGTAGGAATGTTTGTCCTCATACTAACTTTGGAAGAAAACGTAGGCAGGTGGTCGCCGTTTTTTGATCCCACATTGCATCCAGAAATCGGCCCCAACACTATGTTGGCCTGGACTATTCAGAACTATATTGGTTACACCCTGGTCATACTGGGGATCGCGAACCTGGCGTTCTCGAGAATGGAAAGACGAGAGCAATTACTCGAATAAGATTTCCAGTTTCTGGCCACTGCCGGGTTCTCAATACACAAACTATCCTTCTGGCTCATTCCTCAAATTTATCCTCGCGACGATCCTTCTTGATCATTTTGCTAAGTTAATGAGAGTATTAAGAATCACATACTAATTCTTCTAAATTGAACCGACAGAAGGAGTTAGTAACCAAGCACCGACGCCAGTTATTGCCACTTACTAGAGAATCCGCTATGCGCTCAGCTAAATTTATTACCGCTATAGGCTCCTTGCTGATAGCCACAACTGCAACTTCACTTTTCGCTCAATCCTGGACTGATCAATATCCACCCAGCTCGAACCATGGTGAGTCACCCTATAGTGCAGAGCCTGAGTGGCTTGAGCCGTTTTCAGAACCAGGGTTTATTTGGGGATCACATCCGGGGCTATTCGTAGAATCCACAGAAAGGATATTTGTCATTCAGAGAGGCGAACTTCACGTCCCTGATCCACTACCAGCTGGCTTCGACTATTTTTACGGTTCTGTGGAAGGCTTGTCTGCGCTTTCACCGCCAAGGGGCACGGAACGTAAAATGAGAAATGTCATCTTCGTGGTGAATGACGAGGGCGAGCTTATTGAGAACTGGAACCAATGGGATTATCTATTTGAGGGAACAGGTGGGCCGCACATGATAGCGATTAGCCCTTATGACCCCGAGAGACGAGTGTGGGTGGTTAATTCAGGACGGCATCAGATTCATGCTTTCTCCAACGATGGGAAAACTTTGTTGATGACACTGGGTATAGAGAATGAGACCGCCAACGATGAAACCCACCTGGGGACTCCACAGGATTTAGCATTTCTACGGGACGGCAGTATAGTTGTTGCGGACGGTCTGACCAATTCCAGAGTCATTAAATTTGATAAAGACGGACAATACCTTACGGCATGGGGTAGCGAAGGCAATGCTGAGGGCCAGTTTGATGCAGTGCATTCAATAGCGACTGACAATCAAGACCGCATCTACGTCGCCGACCGAAATAATGATCGCATACAGGTATTCGGCCCTAACGGACGACATCTGGCAACTTGGCCAGGCTTGAATTTTCCGAATTACATTTTGATCACTGAGAATCAAGATGTGTGGGTATCCGACAATCAACCAGTGCGGATTATCAAGTTTGATACCGATGGCAATAGATTGTTCTCCTGGGATGCCCATGGCAATGCACCGGGTGAATTTGGTGAGCTGCATGAATTCGGCGTGGATGTAAACGGGAATTGGTATGGCGCGGATAATGTGCTGGGACGATCGCAGAAATTTACACCTAAGCCCGGAGCGGATTCTTCCCAGCTTTTGCAGTTGCCGGTTCCAATGGCGAATAAATAGAATATTGACTAGTTAAGTCCATGCCCCTCCCGCCCAGGGGCATTAACTAATCAATTCTGATAGACCAATTCACCGCCGATAAAAGTTTGTTCGACTACTATGTCCATTATTCTTTCTGGATCGATAGTTAAAATATCATCAGAAAGCACAATCATGTCCGCCAGTTTTCCCACTTCCAACGAACCCTTGATGTCTTCATCAAAATTTATATAGGCGCTGTTAATGGTGTAGCCCTTGACTGCTTCTTCGACGCTAATCGCTTCGTCCGCGCCAAACACACGTCCACTCATGCCTTTTCGGGTTACCGCCGCATAGATACCCACCAATGGTCCTATAGGCAGAATATCACTGGAGATAGCGACGAAAATTCCATGATCCATGGGCGAGCGAAGCGGATTATTGTGTTCCAAGCGCCAACCATCCAGGTTTGCTACATAGCGGCCTTCCAGAGTGTAAGTAAAGTTTGGCTGCTGAGTAATTAGAATATTGTGCTCCGCCATCTTGTCCATGGTGGCATCGCTAGGACGCATGGTGAAATGGTTAAGATAGTTACGATGGTTTTCTCTTGGGCTGCGGTCAAGTGCATCGGAGAGCGTGTCCACAACCAGCTCAATTGACGCGTCACCAATGGCATGAATGCCCATCTGCCAACCGGCATCGTGAATCTCATTAATCAGAGCCACTAATTCTTCTTCCGGCATATTCAGGTAGCCACGATAGTCTCCCTGATTTAAATAAGGCTCCTTGGTAAACGCTGCGGGGCCAGTAAAACCTCCATCGGCAAAAATCTTGATGGGGCCAATTTTGAGAAAGTCATTACCATCGCCAACTCGAGCTTTTAATTCCTCGATAGCCTCAGGATTGCGCCATTGAAATTGCAAAGTGGAACGGGGCAGTTTTGCCTCTGGATTGGCGTATATCTCTTCGAACATGAGATAGTCTCGTGGTCGCTTGGAGGCATCGGTAATACTGGTTATACCTTTTTCCAACAGAGCATTTAGATTGACTTCGAGACTGCCGATCAATTCATCGTAAGTAGAGTCGGGAACCAGACGACCGACAATACCCTGCCGCTCTCTTATGACACCGGTGGCCACACCATCTTCGTCCCGTTCAAATACTCCACCCTCAGGGTCTGGTGTGTCATCGGTAATATCCGCCAGTTGCAGCGCCAAGGTGCTAACCACAGCACTATGCCCGCCGGCACGAGTAAAGGTAATTGGGTTGTTCGGCGCGGCGACATCCAGGTCCTGTCTTACGGGCTTGCGGCCATCTACCAGGCTGTCCTCGGACCAGCCGTAGCCAGTAATCCATTCGCCGGTTCCAAGTTCGTCGGCCTTGATTCTAATTAGGCGCTGCATCTCGGAGATTGAAGTAACTTCACCTAATTCTATATAGCGTAGGGGCCTGCCGCGGATATGGGTATGAGAATCGATGAATCCCGGCATCAAAGTCTTACCCTGCAGGTCTACAAGATTAGCCGCATCGTATTTGTCTACTATATCGGCGGCGCCAACTTCCACAATCAGTCCTTCATTCACAACCACCGTATTGGCAATAGTAAATGTCTCATCGGAGGTAACGATCTTGCCGTTGGTGAGGACCAAATCTACCGCAGTGCGAGGAGTCTCTTCTGTTTCCGTTTCGGATTGCGCTTGATCTTGTGCTGGCTGACAGCTGGCAAGTGCCAGCATTGCCAATATAAGAAATGTCGATGTTATTGTTTTTCTCATCTTGTTTAACCTGTTGGTGTGATGGTTCTAAGTTGGCAAGTCTGAAAGCAATTCAAGACTCCAATCGTCGCTCTACTTACGGAATCATACGGGAAAAATCGGCCTTATTGAATATACAGCTTCTCCTGCTGCGCAAATTTCAGCGTAGCCTCCAAAGCCTTACTGAATTTCTCTATCATTTCATCGATCTGGACTTGATCAATTATGAGAGGCGGACAAAAGGCCACCGAACTGCCAGCGACCACACGTAAGAGCAAACCATTGTCCTGACAAGCCTTTTGTGCGAATGCCCCTACCCTGCCATCTGGAAACAACGTTCCAGCTTTCTTGTTGGCCACTAATTCAATCGCTCCGATCAAACCCTTACCACGCACTTCGCCTACCAATGGATGATCGGAAAATTCACGCAAGCGACGCTGCAAATACGCTCCATTGCTAGCTGCCTTCTCATACAGACCATCTCGTTGATAAATTTCCAGCGCCTTGAGCGCCGCCGCACAGGCCACTGGATGACCAGTATAGGTATAACCATGGCCAAAAATTCCGACCTCACTGCTTGGATCAACCATGGCTTCGTACATCTCGCCAGGAATTGCCGCCGCGCTAATTGGTATATAGGCAGAGGATAGCTGCTTGGCGAGACTCATTAGATCGGGAGAAATGCCCATAGTGGTAGAGCCAAAGTCGTTGCCAGTGCGACCAAATCCACAGATCACTTCATCCGCCCAGAACAGGATATCGTGTTGAGCAAGCAGCACCTGTACTCTCTCGAAATAGCCCTCAGGTGCTACTACTACACCTCCAGCACCCATCACCGGCTCGGCAATAAAGGCAGAAATAGTTTCCGCTCCCTCGCGGAGTATCATCTGTTCAAGATTATTAATGATGCGATCGACAAATTCATTCTCTGTTTCAGATTCAAGCCGTCCACGATAGTAATGCGGAAAATCTGCACGCAATATACCCAGCGCCTCAACTGGTAAATCGAAATGTGTATGCATGACAGGAAGACCAGTTAAGGCTGCGCTGGCCATAGTAACGCCATGATAACCACGATCCAGGGCGATGATTTTCTTCTTTTCCGGCTTTCCGATCACATTAAAGTAATAACGCAACATTTTCATTTGCGAGTCATTGGCTTCGCTACCGGAATTACTAAAGAAGAAACGAGCATTGTCCATCGGCACTATTTCCGCCAATTTTTCTGCCAGATCAATTGCACCTTGGTGAGTCCTGCCACCGAACATATGGCTGTAAGACAAAGTCTTTAACTGTTCCGTTATACAAGCAATCAATTCCTCATTGCCATAACCCAGCGCCGAACACCACAGCCCGGACAAACCTTCTAAATATTGATTGTCATGCTGATCGTAAACGTAGATACCTTCGCCTCTGGCGATGTTTATCTGTTCGATCGATTTGAAATTAGTGACTGGGTAGATAACCGAAGACATGTGCTTTTCCCGTTTTTGCTGTTTATGCTTTTTGATTCGACCAATTAGTTCAACAGGCTAATTACTGATCGCCTCAAATTCCAATAGCTCTAATTTATCTTGTCCTTCTTCATTTGAATAGCGCATAAATACATTATATTGCGGATCATTCTCCGCAAAAGGCAGAACACTCAAGCTTGGCAAGTACAACATCAGCTGATCCGGCAGGAACAGCGCTTGATGTTGCCATGAGTTTGATTCAACAACGGGCTCAACATCACCTAAAATAAATACAGATTCATTCTCGGGTGATTGCACTAGTTCAAGATTGTAATTGCCTGGCTCGCCGAGCAACTTCAAAGCTTCCACAGAAATCGTGGTGGTAGTAGCATCATAACTGTTGTTGCCGAGAGTGGCTATTGAACTATCTCTGGGAAAAACCACTACCGAGTCGGGTAGCTCAAAGGAGGAATCGAAACGGCATTGGTCCGGGTCTCCATTGTTGGCCTGACAAGTATTCTGAATTGCCTGTGCGTCGGGCTGAATTCCACCATCTACCCAACTGCGAAGATTGTCCCAGGCCGCAAGTCCTTCATCGTCACTGAAACCACAGTGGCTAGGCTCATCTTCCGCCGCAATGGCGATTGACAGCTGTGATGCCGGAATTAAGTTACGCAATAACTGTTGATTTCCTACTCCCACCAAGCCATCTCTTGAGGTATGGATGGACACAATCTTGGTGTAACCAACATTGCCAGAGGGAGTATAGTTCTCCAGAAATAGTTGACGCGCAGATGGCAAGGCAGCATTGCGCTGAACACGCAAATTAATTTCCTCGTCGCCATAGTCTATTGCTGCATTATCGAATGGAAGCAAACCATTTAATTTATTCGGGTGATTAACTAAATTCGGAATCTCAAACACGGCATAACCGAGGTCTAGTAATAAAAAATCTAATTCAGTTTGAGTAATATCCAGAATTTTATCTAGTCGTTCGTTTTGCTCACCACTGCGCAACAAGGAACCGAGCACACCACCGACCTGCTCGCTGGATATCAGTCCCGTGCATCGCTCCAATGAATCAAAGAAATCCAGTTCTCCCTGCACCAAGCCCGGCTGTTCATACCATAAATCCGTTGGCAATTCGGCACCATCAACATCCTCGCAGACCGCTTCATAGACCATGCGTAAATCGAAGGCGTTATACCAGTTCTGTGCTCCTGCGACTGCTCCACATAACAAGAAAGCACCATCCACATCAGGAATAAGCCCGGCCTCCATATCTCGCAGGCTTACTATTCCACCCATGGAACCACCCTGAATAAATATCTTTTCCGGGGCGCCCACCAGTTCAACAAATTTTTCAAACAATTGCTGATTATCGATATGAGAATTAAATACCGCCCATCCAGTTTGACTAAAACTGGATGCCGCCATGGCGTAGCCCTGCTCGAGAACGACATCTTCAAGCGGCCCGAGGGAAGGATTCGAATCGGGTGAGGATTGGGTGTAGCCCTGATAGCCGTGATTCCAGATTACCAAGCCATCTTCTACCTGCCATGCCTGCGGTACGGCAATCGTGTAGTAGGCACCACTTTCAGTTTGCCCCTGATACTCACTGGCTTGAGCGAAAACCGCAGGGGCAGTAAACAAGAAGCAATAGAGACTTAGCAGTACAGCTTGTTTCGACATTTTCAAACCAGATCAGAATTTCAAGACAAAACAAAGAGATCAGTATGCCACTGTCAATTGCATTATGCCTACCTTGTACGCCTACCTTGCACAACGCAATTGCTGATACTTCCGGGATGACTGCCGTCGAAAGACTGTTAGTCTTCTTCTACAAACCCTGCCCAAGTGGCCATATAGGCGACAAATTTTTCCGACAGGCCTTCCTTGCGCAAATGTTCACGGCTGATTGGCAATTCAGCAGGGACGAAATCTAGGTTGTTTTTCATTTGTAGTGGAAAGTCATGATGTAAAATCGCAGCCCGTCCCAACATAATCCAATCTACTCCTTCGGCAAGAGCGGCATCCGCTTCAGCTGGAGTTCGAATCTTGCCGGCAACACCCAAGCGCACATTGCCACGCTTCAAATCCGTGAAATAGGAGATCAGGCTTTTGCCCTGCATACCTTCTTCCATAGGCTCTTTGAATACATCCCACAGAGACATATCGAGGAAATCGATTTTATCTTCATCCATTAAACGCTGAGCGAATACCAAAATCTCCGACAACTGCATACCGAATCGCTCCGGTGACAATCGCACGCCTAGCATAAAATCTGGTCGACATTGTGCTCGAATACCATCGATGATTTCATCAAAAATCCGACATCGGTTTTCCAGGCTACCTCCATATAGATCTTCTCGATGATTAATCTCGCTGCTTAAAAATTGGCAAAGAATATACCCATGGGCGCCATGAACTTCCACACCATCGAAACCTGCTTTCTCCGCTCGTACAGCTGCCGAGATAAAATCTGCGACCAATTCTTCCACCTCGACGGTAGATAGAGCCCGAGCGCCGGTTTCTTCGTCATCGGATGGACAAACCGGACTGGTGCCGATTATGTCCGCCGGAGAACGCATGCCTGCATGATGTATTTGGCATATGGAGACGCTGTCGTTATTTTTGATCGCACCAGCCAAACTACTCAAGCCTTGAAGGTGAGTGTCGGAAAACACTCCCAATTGACCTGGAAAGCCCTGGCCCACGGCCTGTACGTGAGCGGCACAAGTCATGGTGAGGCCGAAACCTCCCTCTGCACGCATGGTTAACCACTTAAATTCCTCATCGGAAAGCACGCCATCATCATGGCTCTGGGTATTGGTTAATGGGGCCAACATAAAGCGGTTTTTCATATCCGGGCCACGGGTAAAACTTAGGGATTCAAATAACTGACTCATCTTTATATTCCAATTTGCATTTCAATAATGGCTCTTTACTACCCACACTAGCTTGTCACTAATGGTGGCTATCCTCAAAGAACGAGAAAAATTCAGCCGCAAGAGTACTATCTTCTGTCGCTTAACGGAACATTTAGAGGCTTGAAGATAAGCTGAACACTGGATACATATTCATTTGTTTGGCGTAAACTAGCTCTCCGAATTCATAGACCTGCACAGTCAGATCTCGAAAAATAGGCAGAATAATAGAGTGAGGTAATGGTATGGCCCTTAAACGACGTATAGTCCCGCTAATCGGATTGATCGTTTGTTTGCAATCAACAGCTGTCCTCGCACAGCTGCCTGATACTGTTTCATCTGGAGCCGAATGGCCTCATTATCGCGGAAATTTGTCTGGAACAGGTTATTCACCACTCACGCAGATAAATCCCTCAAATGTTCGCAATCTCGATACGGCCTGGACTTACTCTCTATTAAGCACAGCCGCAGAAAATCCAACACAGCCTAACTCACAAGCCACTCCCATCGTTGTGGACGGCATTATGTATCTGCCCGCTGCCGGTAGAGTAATTGCCCTCGATCCAGTAACGGGAGAAGAACTCTGGCAACACAATGTGAGTGAGGGCAATGCTTCCCGAAGAGGAGTTTCTTATTGGCCGGGTGAAAATGGAACACCAGCACGAATAATGTACACCGCAGGTCGCCGCTTGGTTGCACTGGATGCCTCAACTGGTGAGCTTGCTACCGACTTCGGTCAATCGGGAGAGATCGACCTGGTGATTCCCTATAATTCGGTGCCAATGATTTTTGAAAATACGGTAGTCGTAGGCGCCAATACGCCGCGCGGAGCAATTGGCGGCATCGGTAATGCCAGAGCATTCGATGCAAGAGATGGGCAGAAGGTCTGGGAATTTAATTCTGTGCCCCAGCCCGGGGAGTTCGGTCATGACACATGGGAAGGTGATAGCTGGATAGGTGCACTGGGCGCAAATGCCTGGCCGTTTTATTTTACGGTCGACGAACAACGAGGGCTTCTCTATATCCCACTGGCCTCACCCGTCCCTTTCGGTTTCGGAGGCGATAGAGCTGGAATGAATTTATTTGCCAACTCACTTGTTGCAGTCGATATCCGCAACGGCGAATATGCATGGCACTTTCAAACCATTCATCATGATATATGGGATCATGATCCGCCGGCCCCACCCGCTCTGTTTGAAATTGACGATGGTGGAACTTCAATTCCAGCTCTAGGCTTAACAACTAAGTCAGGCTATCTCTATATTTTAAACAGGGAAACCGGCGAGCCAATTTATGAGGTTGAGGAACGGGCAATGC
>Ga0315334_10003293_pt1 | contig 10163 bp, 15 predicted proteins | sample M150034915metaG_FD_205555 | JGI IMG/M metagenome (GOLD analysis project Ga0315334, IMG submission 205555) | Ammonia-oxidizing marine archaeal communities from Monterey Bay, California, United States - M1 500m 34915 | ecosystem: Environmental > Aquatic > Marine > Intertidal zone | place: USA... | reverse complement strand
ATCATTATTCATTTTTCATAGCATTAAGTAAATCCGTTTGAGTTATGTGTTTATTCTCAAGACGTTCCAATATTCTTTCTTCGATACTGTCACGGAAAACCAAGTGATGAATAAACACAGGTTTAGTCTGACCTTGACGATCCAATCGTCCGTTTAACTGGTCATAGGCTTCCAAATCCCAAGTAAGGCTGAACCATACTAAATTACTGCCTCCATATTGAAGATTTAACCCATGACCCGTTGAAGCGGGATGGACAAACATAACAGGAACTAGCCCAGAATTCCAATCATCTATGTCTTTTTCTGTTTTTATTGTTCTTCCGTTGGGGAAGGCTTCCATTAAACGGGCTAATTCATGCTTGTAATTGTAAGCGACCAAAACAGGCTCTCCAGAGAATTCTTCGATTATATCTTTTAAGGCATCTATTTTAGCTGTCGATAAAGTAACCCAAGATTTCTGTCCAGTTATATTTTGTAAAAGAACCCCGTCTTGCATATTTCCGTCAGAATAAACCGCCCCGCCACAGAACTGGAGTAACTTATTGCTGAGAACTGCCGATTGTTGTGCCGTTATTGCTTCATTCTGTAGAATCAAGACAAATTCCCTCTCCAATTCTGTATATCTTCGTAAAAACTCCCCCTCCATATTCAGGTAAATGAAGTTTTTGCTACATTTCGGTAATTCCAGATAGTCTTCTTTTTTCATCGTCAAACAGCGATCTGCTATTTTCTGGTAAATTTCCTCCTTCGATCCCTCTTTCAGAGTCCAGTTGTACCCCATGTAATCTGAATCGAAGTACATATCCTTATACACCGAGAAAGTCCGTCCTAGACGATCTCCGTTATCGAGAAGGAACATCTGCGACCAGATGTTAAGTAGTCCGTTTGAAGCGGGCGTTCCCGTCAACTGGATCATTCTGTTAATTTTATGATTCGCCATTCTAAGGTATTTTAATCGTTTTGAGCGGGGGTTCTTGAAAGCGGAAGATTCGTCTAAAACAACACAATCATACGCCCATTTTTTTCTACCCGCTTGCTCTGTAACTATCCATTGAACTAATTCTTTATTTATGACATGGATAGGAGCGGGGTCAGATAATAGCTCTTTTCGCTTTTTAGCTGTCCCATGCAATACGGCGCATTTTAAATGTTTAAGATGTTCCCACTTATCTATTTCTTGAGACCATACAAATTTAGCAACTCTGAGAGGAGCAATAACAAGGATTTTCTGGACTGATTTAGATTCAAGCAGATTTGATATAGCGGTGAGGGCTGTAACGGTTTTTCCTAAACCTACACCCGCCCACAAAGCACATTTGTCGTTCGTGAGCATCCAGTCTATCATCCCCAACTGGTATCCATGTAAGTCCGAATAAGTCCGCCTTTTCATCCAATTCCCTCAAATTGTAAAATACTATATTAACAACTCAACATTAAAAATTGATTAACCCAACATTAAAAAATCTTAATTTAAGTTTGCCCTGTGTGGCATACGAGCTTCTATCTTTACGCAACAATCTTCGCAAATTCTAACGGGTTCTGCCATAGGATACCTAATTTTGTCTTCTCCTACTTCTTTCCATTCATCTTCGGTCAAAGAGCTTATAAATATTTCCCCGCATAAAATACATAAATCGGGGTTAATATTTGTGTCATCATCTTCTGGGGTCATGTATTCGGTCTCTCGAAAAAAATGTAACTTATAAGCACGATTCCAAACAAAATTAACATTTTCTATAAACTCCAGTAGTGATTCCTCTGGGGATTGTGAAGTTAACTTACTACACGCCTTGGTATAAGCCAAACGCAATAACTGGTTAACTTCACGATCTGTCATCGGATTCTAGCTCCTATTTTTAGCGTAAGACTCGACCATTTTTTCACCACTTCTTCCCATCACATACCCGCCAACGCCTATTTTTAAAAGACCCCACATGGCATCAGGGATTTCTAATTCTAAAGCCGTTCCTCCGAATAACTGAACATACGGAAATAGAATATAATTATTAGCGATTATAAAGACAAATGTCAACATCATAATCGGGCGCCAATTTCGGGCAATAAAACTCTGGCTATTCGCCTCCGCAACTATCGTATCTCTTTGCGCTCTTACCACTTCTTGTTCGAGACCAATTAGTTTATTTTTTATAGCGGTTTCGAGTTCATTCGCTTTATCCTTATCCTCAACAAACTGCCCTACTAAATCTGTAACTCCTTTAACTGCATCTCCCCATCCAAACATTTTATGTCCTCACTCTGGTTTTCCCGTTGATAATATAAGAAACATGGGCTTTTGATATATCGTATACCCCCATAATTTCTTTGTAAGTTGCACCTTCTTTACGTCGCTTTTTTATGTCTTCTATTTCTATGTCGCTGAATTTAGCTACAGGAGACTTCTCCCCAACCAAATTTTGAAATGCGTTTTTTCTATGTCTTAAACAGTCTTGCGAATTTTCTTTGTGAGTACCCCATTTTAAATTCCAAATGTTATTATTACAGGGGTTCCCATCTAAGTGTCTGCATATTTCTTCTTCTTTAGGGAGTCTATCAAATGCTTTTAAAACTTCCCTGTGCAATCGTAACGTATCTCCATCATGCGTTAAGTTAATTCTTTTATAACCATCTTTTGAGAGATTATATTTTCGTTTAATAAGTCCGTTCCCCCCAGCCATAGAGAAAACTTCCCCGTCATCTCTTATAAAGAACTTGGGGTACCCTTGTATTGGTCTCACTCTTCGTCCCCTTCGAATAATGCTACTCCTTTTTCAACGGTATCAATAACATGAACTGTATGCCCTGCTTTCCGCAACATTTTATGAACAATCGCTTGTCCTCTTGTGGGAAACTTTCCAAGAGCTTTAAATTCAATCATTTTAACTTCTCCGTCTTTAAAATACAAGTGGTCAGGAACCCATTTTTGTGAAGGGCTGACCCATTTGTAGCTTAACCATCCCGCCCGCTTTGCATATTGAGTAACTTTCTTTTCTATTTGTGATTCGCTAGTTTTCTTCTGTATTTTTTTGTCGAACATTTTTAATATCCCTATAGATAACCCGCCATGTTTTTGTTTTGTACTTTGGCTCTATATCTTCGCCTTCCCACTTATTTTCGGTATCTTGTTGCTTCGTATGCTTCGACTTCGATAGGGATTTCCTCCCCCCATGTTGGCGGTCTTTCCATGATCTCTTTGAATTTTTCGACTGTGCCATTCTCAACCTCCGAAATTATTTCATCATGTACGGTTAATACTATTTCAAACCCTTCTTGCTCTAAAAGCAACATTGATTCTGCCATTATATCACGGGCTACCGCTTGTGTAATATTTTCTACTAATTTTCCTCCATAAGTGTTAATTTTGCAGAACTTTCTGGTTTTAGAATTCACGCCCCAGAAAACTATGTCTATGGTTGTTATCATATAAGGTTTTGCATCTAGCTCTTCAGCATGGGCTTTGAAAGCATCCATAGATATGTAGGTAGAAGGGGAATACATAAAGAACTGTTCTGGGTTACTCCCCTCCGCCTGTACTTTAAAACAAGGTTTTTTGCTAAATTCTACTTTGGGGCGGTAGTAATAAAGATTTCTCCCAGAGGGGAGTCTACATATTAGGAAGTTGTTGCTAACTGCGAACTTTACTCTGCCCGCTTGAAACGTACCTCCTTCTATTACGGCGTTTTTTGCTGATTGCTCTACGCTGTACCAGAAATTGACTATGTTAGGGTTCGCTTTTCTCCATTGTTGTTTTATTTTCTCTGCTTCTATTTTGGGGATAGCTACGTTGTAGGCATTAGCCATAAGTTGAAACGCTCCCGCTCCCCCACCGTAGCCACAAGCCAGTTCAGAAATTTTGCCCATGAATCTCTGTTCCTTTGTAACTTCTGTGACATCAATCTTAAAAATCTTTGAGGCGGCATCTTCGTACACCTTTCCGTCACCCCTGAATATTTCCAGTTTATCTTCTTGACCCGCTAACCAAGCTAAAGCTCTCGCTTCTATAGAAGCATAATCCCCCACAATAAATTTCTTCCCTTGCGTTGGAATAAGCATCCCCCGAATCCCGCTACTCAAGGCTTCCATCGGGTCTATGTTTTCTTTTTTGAAAACAGTCAAATCTCTTTTACCAATTAGTTCTATACTCTTATCCGCATCCAAAGTAGGGCGGGCGATATTCTGAAGGTTGACCCCCGTAGATGCCCATCTACCAGTAGATGCCCCGTGGTACATAATATTTCCGTGTAACCGAGTTCCACTACCGAGTTTTTCTTTCATGGACGCATACTTCTTCGGTGCTGTTTTCGCTAAAGATAACTTTAATTTAATTGCATCATGGGTTCCAAATTTATCTGGGGAATCTAAGACAGATTTTAAAGTTGCTTTTTGCACGTTATCAACTAAGAGTCCCTTGTCTAACAGCCAACCGAGAAATTGTTTTTGACTATTTGGATTGTCTAAATCAGTAAGTTTTATAAGTTCCGTTTTTAATTTATCCTGAATATTTTCGTAAATGTAAATAGCATCTTTTAGTTTTGGGCGATCAACTTTGATTCCCCGAATATTTATTTTCTGGTCTAGCACCCAAACTTTTCTTTCCGTAGCATTTAGCTTATATAATTTTTTTGCGATAGATCGTTCAGTCACGACATCTTGTAAACAGTAAGCATACATTTCTTTTAGTAGAGCTTTGTCCCCGTTCATTACGTTTGGGATAGATAGTTTCTGTATTAGATAATATCCACGTTTGCTTTTTAATTGGTCGTCGGGTAACCCTAAAACAGTACCGCACATTCCCAAAGCTCTAGGAAGCGCCATAGCGGAGGAAAGCCCCGCCGTATCGTGCCATTGAGTAATTGGAGGGGTCGGTTGTTTTAAAACGTGAGTCCAGATAACCCATTCAAAAAAAGAATTCCACGCATGGATTTCATAGTTGTTTGGGTTTTTAATAAAATCTGGTAGGGGCTGATTAGGTAGCCATAGCTGTGGAGCTTCATCTTCGATGGCGTAAGCCATGCAAAGAACTCTTGTGGACTTATCTTTTGCGTAAACCCAAGCTCCCGCACTTCTAATGTCACATTCTGAGTATGTTTCGAAATCTAGCGATATTTTGGTCATTTGGAAGAATCCTCAAAAAAACGGCTTCGCCAGATGCCCTACAATGCCTCTAAAGTAAAAAAGACATAGTAGGACATGGACGAATTTTAGCCTATTATTGGAAAATAGCGTCTGCCGTTTCTTCGACATTCTCTTGCTCTGGCAATTCATCGAACGCATTATTCACGCTGAAAGAACTTCCGAGCGGTTCGCCCTTTCGGACAAGCTGTACTGCGTTAAGCCCAAAGGATACACCTTTGCTTTTGTTATCATACGCAAAAGCATTAACTGAAATCCTGACATAATCCCCCGATACTATTTGGTTAGCATCTAGGATAGCCCGTCGTTTTTGATCGACGATAGTGGGTTGTCGAGAATTTTTGCAGTTAATAAAATAGTGATCCCCGTATGGGGCTTGACCCGCTTCCGAGCCTGATGGAACTCCGCCGATCCCGTCTTTGTCACCATCACGGAGAGGAATCCGTAATCCCTTCGGTTGCTTATCTCCGAATTTACCTTTAATAGCTACTTTTATTGCTTGCTTCAGAGCATTAACGGTTTCAATATCTGATTTCGGAATAAGAACCATACACGAATATTCCTCCTTCCCCGATAGATCATTCTTTTCGGGTTTGAATATCTTGGCGTACGATATTCGGGCGGGGGAATTGTGATCCCCCGTTACGACGGTTAAAGCTGATTTTTCTTCTACATTTAATTCTGGCATTGTGCCACTCCTACGTTTTAGGGTTTTAAGTTTCAATATCGCCAAAAACATCTATAGAAGGCGGTAAAATTTCTGCCCTCTTATCCGATTCGTGCGCTATTGTTGGTTTCCCTTCTGGAGAATTCCAGAAGTTTTCGGTTTCCCCTACAGGGATTTTTCTTTCTTTCAATATTCTACAGATTTGTGTAGGGGTATTAATCTTTTTAGAGAAAATCGTATCCTTTTCTAGCCCTAGACTATCGAGATGCGCCTCTGCGGTTTTGTCATTTATCCATCTCCTATTTCCCGCTCTCCCCATAACTAGCTTATAACCTTGTATCTTCCCCCCAGAATCTAATTCTTTAAATGCGTGGCTCTCTAAAGATTTTGCCCAGTTAACAAGGGTATCAACTCTAGGTAGTAACTCTCCTAGCTCTTTGTTGCTTAATTTATGTATATCTTTTAATACCCCTTCTGTGGGAATATCCGTAAATACATCCATAGCTGTCTGTAACGAATGCTCTGCTAATGCTTTGCAAGTGGGCTTCGCCTTGCAAAACCGACATTGGGATTCTCCCGCATTGAAGATAGGTTCTTCGTTCCAAGCCTGTTCTGCTCTAGGTCTAACGTGATCTGCGCCCCATCCCAATAATTCGTTGACGGTTAGTGACCATTCGCTAATATGGTCTAATCGGGGTTGAACAATAACTATATGAACTAGGTCGTTATCTTTTAGTTTTGCATCCCAAACTACTCCAAGAGCGTATAGCATTCCTTGAGTGTTCCATTCAGCGTTAACTTTTACGCCTTTCCCCATTTTTAGATCAACCACATGAATTTCATTATCTTTTATCTTTATAAAATCAGCGGTTCCAAACCCTTCTTCGACATACAAAGAAAAATCAACCCGTTTTTCAATATGAGCTTCTCCTTCTCCTAAAGAATTACAGTAATTAACATACGTTTGAACGGCATCAGCCATTTCCCCATCAACAAGAAAACCGTCAGGGAAGTCTTTTGTCTTGTTTAAATATTGCCCTTCAAATAAATGAGCGGGGCGATTCTTCTCTAAACAAATTTGAGCAAGTTCATGCCCCGCAGTTCCGTACTCAGCATACTCAGAAACTATGTCTTCGGGGAAGTCCGCTTCCAGTAAGACTGATCCGGGGCAAGCTAACCATCGGTGCGATCCTGAAGCAGAAAGTTTGGCGTGTTTTTTGTGATCGTTCATATTGGGTCTCCCCCATATTGCTTGACCATATACTCCCCGCTTGTTACAAATACATCGTAATTTGCGGGCGCAACTTGGCTGAGAGTTTTAGCATCAAATGAATCGAGGAATTTTACCGCTTTTTCTTTCCCGCACTTCTCATGGATAGAATGTAGCACTTTAGTAATATCTTCTTTAGTGTATTTAGCTTTCCACTCTTTTACGTTGACTGGTTTTGTTTTTGGCGGGCTTGGAGGATTATTATCTTCAGCCTCCTTGTAGGCAATCATGTCTATAAACGCCTTGAACATTTGTGTATTTTGATCGACAACTCTGGCAAGCATATAGAAAGATTCTATAATGCGGTCTTGCTCCACGGGAGCGGTGAGTGCCTTTTTATCCTGTTTTTTAGCCATAAATTCCTCCTTAAAATTTCCTCTATACTAGCAAGCGAACATTAAAATAACATTAACCCAACATTAAAATATTTTAATGTGTTTAGCGTATATAAAATTTAGCGTTTTCGTACCATATATGAAGCTGTATAACATCTTCGTCGTTTAAGCAGTAAGTAGCCGAATCGCATGAACAATATTTCATTATAGGGATAGGGAGAAGTGTCCTCTCTATTCCGATAAATTTGGGAAGTGGGTTATTATTAAACACAAACCACAACATACCAAAAATTAATACCGTTTTAAGGGCTACTAGATTTTTCATTTTGTTGTGTTTCTTTCTTCAGCCTTAATTTTTCTTTTCTTTTTTTCTCTACCATTTTACGAGCGCATTCTTGCCCACAATATAAAGTTCTTGCGTGGGTTGTCGTAAATTCGGTATGGCAAGCCCCACAAATAATCTTCTTTATAAGTAGTTTCATATCTGGGGTGCTTTTTTTCACCGCAAATATATGGTTGTTCGTTCTAAGATTTTTCCAATGTCGTTCTTCTATTGTTTCTCTTGTGACTATTTCTTTTAAATTTCCTTTACCATCAAAAATCTTAACTGGACTTAACATTTATCGACTCCTTAAAAAGATTCCGTAAAGTGTTAACATCAAAATTAGGACAAGTTTTTTCTGGGTCAAATTCGTTATGCCCGTAAACACTATCATAGGTTAATTCATACGTTGCTAAAAGAATCTGAAGTAGAGTTGGCAAAGCATCATACAGTTGTTTAGCTGTAAAATGGTGTTTACCAATCAGGCAAATCCCAATGCTGTCCGAATTATGACCCTTTACATGAGCGCCTTGTATTTCCAAAGGTCTGCCGTCTTGTATAACTCCATCGTCTTCTGGTTTGTAAGGTCTACAAGATTCCTGAATACCGTTTGTTATAACGTAGTGATACCCGATATCACTCCAATTTCGTTCTTCCGTATGCCACTTTCGTATTAAAGAAGCTGTCCCGTAATCCGAATCTGAACAATGTAAAATTATTTTTTTAACTTCTCTCATTCGTCGCCCCATTTTTTAATGTTTTTAATACACCCGATAGGAATCTGCCCCTTGTTAGCTATATTAGTATCGTCTTTCCCTTGCTCTTCGATACTCATACAAAAAAACAAAGTGTTGGGTGTTGCCTTGATAAAAAACCCTATTGATTTAATCAAAATTTCTTTTAAGTCTGACACCTGTTTTATATTTGACCAAGAGATAGGGTCATTGTCATCATAACCCGCATCCATCCATTCAATAATTAAAGGTTCTCCGATAACTAACTTCCGTATTTTCGTTCTTATTGAATGCTTTTTCATTTGTACCATCCCAACATTAACGGGAGATTAACCCAACATTAAACTTAAATTAAAAAGCCACGCAAGGACGAATCCAAGCGTGGCTAATGAAGGGCAAGAGGTGTCAGGAAGGGCAAGGCGTACCCGTTAACACCATCCCCTTCTGTCGAATATGTCGCCTTGTTCATCCTGACCTCGGTTTTATCTTTTTTAACGTGTATACAGTTCCTCTTCAAAAGCATACAGGACAGACCAAAAACTGTCAACCATCTTGTGTTTTCACATAAATTTATAAAACATTAAAGAAGCTGTCCATCCGATCAGCATATACACTATTTTATCTAGGTGTTTTCTAATATATTCCACGGTTTCTCCTTAACCCCGTTTTGAGGTTTCCAGTAAGGTTTTTAATATTAAACTCACTTCCCCACGGATAGGGGCTAATTGAGTTTCAAGGTACGGTCTATCTACTAACTTGTCAAGTTTGTCAATTCTATCGTGGGCTTCGTCTACCCTTTTAAACAATCGGTTCAATACCCAAGCCAAACCCGCTAGAGATGCAGTTAACATAGTTATTAGAATGTCTGATATTTTATCCATTATCATTGTTGTTCTTAGTCTGATGGATTCGAACATTTTTTATTTTATCGGCTTTATTCCGTTCCATATTATTGAGCCGTAAGTGGAGTGAAGCTATATCACTTTTAAATTCCTCTCTTGGTAACGCAGTATGGGCTAACGCATCTATCCGCTTATCCAGTTCTCTGGCGTGATCCGCTACCCGCCCAAGGGACGTATTAGCGGCTTTCGTTTTTTCTAGCTCATCCGTTTTCCCCGTAAGGCGGTTAACGAAATACCAGAAAATCGCCAAGAACGGCGCCCAAATGTATTCCAAGAAAGAGGCCAAACTATTCCCCACATTGTTGTGCCTTTTTTAAATTATTATCTAGTTTCTCGCTAATAATATCTGCTCCAACATTTCCTACTAAACTTCCGGCGGCTGTCGTTAAAAAAGCACAACTATTTAAAGACAAAAATATCAAAAATAAAAAAAATTTACTACAATTTTTTTTGGTCATTTTTTAGCCCCGAGTAACTTAATTAATTTTTTAATTGCATCTAGAATCTGGTCTAATTTTTTTAGGATTTCTTCGTGAAACAGATTGTGCATTATTTAAACCTATTATCCACCCAACACTTTCCCCAGTACATTAACCCTATCCACAACGAAAACAAAAACCCTTCGATGTACCCCAAATCGTTCCATATATCCAGTACATCCATATTAGTGTATCCTCGACATAGCGATTACATAAGCTATAAACAAACCAACTCCAACAACTGTTGCCCCACCCAATATCCAGAGGAATATTTTCATTAGTAATTCATAGCCCAACCGTGAAGCTGAGTTTCTTTCGATGATG
>Ga0315334_10003292_pt1 | contig 10163 bp, 7 predicted proteins | sample M150034915metaG_FD_205555 | JGI IMG/M metagenome (GOLD analysis project Ga0315334, IMG submission 205555) | Ammonia-oxidizing marine archaeal communities from Monterey Bay, California, United States - M1 500m 34915 | ecosystem: Environmental > Aquatic > Marine > Intertidal zone | place: USA... | reverse complement strand
GGCTATTGCCAATGAATTCTTTGCCGATATTCCTATTTCTATCAGCTCTGAGGTGGTTCCGGAGATGCAGGAATATGAGCGTGCTGAGACGACTGTGGTCAACTCATATGTTCGCCCGCAGGTATCCAAATATGTAGAAAACCTCCAATCCTCCCTCGAAGAGCGGCTACGTGACGATGTCAAGCTGGCTATTCTTCGTTCTGACGGCGGTTTGGCCTCGGCTCGGGCATCAGGTGAATCACCTGTGAATATGCTCTTATCTGGGCCTGCTGGTGGCGTTGCTGGGGCCATGTATTTTTGTAAGCGGGGCGGATTTGACAATATTCTGACATTTGATATGGGAGGAACCTCAACCGATGTCGCTCTCATGCAGGATGGTAATGCGCGAATTCGACGTGAAACCAAAGTTGGCGATATCACGGTCCGTGCACCTTCGGTTGATGTGCGCACGATTGGCGCGGGTGGTGGGTCGATTGCATTTGTTCCAGAATTGACCAGGGCGCTTCGAGTTGGACCGGATTCCGCTGGTGCAGACCCGGGACCTGCAGCCTATATGAAAGGCGGCGATAAACCGACCGTCTGTGATGCTAACGTTGTACTTGGGTACCTGCCGTCGGATGTTAAACTAGGTGGTGCAATGACGATTAACAAGGAAGCTGCCACAAAGGCTGTCCAGACGCTCGCGGATGCGATGGGTATTGAGCTGATGGCCGCCGCCGAAGGTATTATCAAAATTGTAAATGAGTCGATGCTTGGTGCGCTGAGACTAGTGTCAGTAGAACAAGGATATGATCCACGTGATTTTGCAATGGTTGGCTTTGGTGGTGCTGGACCACTGCATGCCAATGCACTCGGCGTACTTTGTGGGTCATGGCCGGTTATTGTCCCACCCGGACCCGGTGTATTGTGTGCCTATGGTGATGCGACCACTCAGGTTCGGGATGAAGCATCGCGTACCTACGTGACCCGAGTCGACTCGATCTCTGCTGAAGACCTCATAATAGAGCTGGAACAGCTTCGGCAACGGGCAACAGAGTCTTTCAAGACCGATGGTATTAGTGAGTCTGAGTTAGAGATCTCTTATCAGGCAGATTTTCGTTATGCAGGACAAGCATTTCAATTGTCCCTGGGCGTCACCATCGACCAACTTCGACGTGATGGCTTAGGCGCATTAACGGATGATTTTGATCGCCAGCATGAACAGCTATTTACGTTTGCGCATGGCAGGGATCACGAGATTGTCATAATCAGGGCAGTGGTCAAGGCAAAAAGCGGCTTGACGGCTGATCTGACCGAAGTCAGCGAGGGTAAAACTGAACTAGCGATGGCTAAGATACACAGTACCGAAGTCTATGTAGATGAGAATTGGCACGAAGCAGTGATTTATGACCGAAGCAAGCTGGGCACGGGTACGGTTGTTCGAGGCCCGGCTATTGTTGTTGAGATGGATTCAACCACATTGATTCTGCCCGCTCACGCTGCCACCATTGATAAGGTCGGTAACCTTTTAATTAATCCTGCATAACTGGGAGTTCTTTAATGACAGCAACTATTGTTGAGACAAACTCTAAGCCCTTCGAATCAGTTGATGTGGATACCGTCACTGTTGATATTATCGAAAATGCGCTTAGAAACGTGCGGGTTGAAATGGATGCGGTATTGTTCCGGACTGCGATGAGTCCTGGGATTCGCGAGCAGGGGGACTGTTTCCCGATGGTCGCTAATCGTGATGGCAAAATGGTCGTTGGCCAGTTTGGTTCATTTATCCGAGGTTTTATGGAGGCTTATAATGGGGAAATAGAGGAAGGCGATATTATCCTGACCAATGATCCCTATATGTGTAATGGAGCTGTCTCGCATTTACCGGACTGGATCATACTCGTGCCTATCTTCAAGGACGGCCGTCATTTAGCGTGGGCGGCGATGTTCGGTCACATGTCCGATAATGGCGGTATGGTGCCTGGGTCGATTCCGATCAGGGCAGAAACTATTTATCAGGAAGGCATTCGGATCCCACCGACCAAATTGTACAAAAAGGGTGTACTGCAATCTGATGTACTTGAATTAATTCTACATAACGTGCGTACTTCAGAGTGGAACCGCTTTGATCTGAATGCCCTGGTCGCGGCTTGCAGAACCGCTAGTAAGCGGTGTGTAGAAATAGCAGAACGGTTTGGTGACGATACGTTTTACACGACGATGCAGACTATGCTGGATCGAAATTTAGAAGCAATGCGATCGATTATTAACATGATCGTTCCAGAAGAACCTAGCTATTTTGAGGACTTCATTTGTGATGATGGCGTTGGTAAAGGGCCTTACAAGATTGCCTGTACACTTTGGCGAGAGGGTGATGTAGCAATTTTTGACTTTGAGGGCACTGACCCGCAGGCAAAAAGCTCGGTCAACTTTTATCTTAACGAAGATATGTTCAAGATGTTTTTCGGCTCGTTCACTATTAATTTGTTTGATCCTCATATTCTCTTTAATGATGGTTTCTATGAACTTGTTGAAGTACGTATTCCTGACGGCAGCCTATTGAAACCTAAATTCCCAGCAGCACTGTCAGGGAGAACCCACGCACTGGGTCGCATATTTGATGTCATGGGTGGTTTGTTAGGTCAGGGCGCGCCCGAGGCGATGAATGCGGCTGGTTTCTCCGATAGCCCGCATTTATTTTTTTCTGGCTATGATAAACAGGGAAAGTGGTTCCAATTGTTCCAGATTGGTTTCGGAGGTATTCCCGGTCGACCGGTGGGTGATGGTCCGGACGGGCATTCGCTTTGGCCAGGGTTTACTAATGTTCCTAATGAGTTTATCGAAGCTTATTTTCCTCTGCGTGTAGTTAAGTATGAGCCAATCGCTGATTCTGGAGGGGCTGGTCTGCACAGAGGCGGTAATGGACTGACCGTTGCCTATGAATTTCTGGTTGATGGTCATATCGGCATACATGACGATCGCTGGTTGACGTATCCTTGGGGAGTTCAGGGTGGTGATCCCGGTATGCGGTCCAGCAAGTTGTTAGTGCGCGCCAATGGTGATGAACAATGGCTGCCCGCAAAATGTGATGAAGTGAGCGTAAAGCAAGGCGATGTATTGCATTTTAATACCTGGGGCGGTGGCGGCTGGGGAGACCCGCTGCAACGAGACTCTGCTCTAGTAAAAGTCGATGTTGATCGAGGGCTTGTTTCTAGGGGGGGTGCAGCTCGTTATGGTGTCGTTATTGATGACAGCGGTAATGTTGACGCGGTGTCGACTGAAACGCTGCGGGATTCTATGCGCGAGCAACATGTTGATACTGGACTCTTCAATTATGGTGGCAGCATAGAAGAGCTTAAGGCTCGGTCTCTAGAGGATACCCATCTGGAAGCACCGACCACGCCTACTTTTTGATCTTTTAGCCTTATAGGACTGGTCGAATTTTCGGAGTCACATGGACGAGTTACTAGTTTCGTTAAGGTCTGAATGGTTGGCTGCTAAACAGGGCTCCCTGGCACGGGCACCACTTTACCATCAGATATATTCAGTATTGAGATCCTCGATTCTTGATGGCTCGATTCCCTATGAAAGCCAGATACCCACTGAAAAACAGATTGTTAGTGCGTTTGATGTATCACGAATTACAGCTAAACGTGCAATGGATGAGCTTGCTTCAGAGAAGTTGATCGTAAGGGCCCGGGGCAGCGGCTCTTATGTCATTTATCGTTTTATTGCAAAGCCGGTTCGGGCACCACTCATTGGTATGCTTGAAAGCCTCATTGATATGAGTGAGCACAGTATAGTGCGCGTTGTATCGGTAGAATGGGTTGTACCGCCTGTAGATATTGGTAAGAAGTTAGAGTTGTCCCCGACTGATCGAGTGTACAAGGTGATTCGAGTCAGTAGCAATGAAGAGGGGGAGCCTTATGCATATTACGTCAGTTGGACAATTGAAACTACCCGGGGCTACACCAAACGACAGCTCGAATTGCAGCCCCGTCTTAAACTCCTGCGAGAAAATGGCATTATTTTGACCGAGATGCAACAGAAATTGAGTGCTATAAATGCACCGCCTCAGATTGCTGAAGAACTGGATATCACACAGGGTGCTGCATTACTTGCTGTCCGACGCCTGGGTTGTATTAGTGATGGAACCGTGGTCGATATATTGGATGGTTTTTATGACCCTCAGCGTTATCAGTATGCAATGGTGATGAGTGTTGATTGAAGCTGGGTGTAAGACATGTGGACATGGGGAAGGAGATTATTGGCTTGACTGAGAATCTGAAAACCAACTATTGGCTTTATGATGGACGCCTTGGGTTTGGAAATCGGCCTGCACTTATACTAGTCGATTTTGTGCAGGCCTATTTTGATGAACAATGCGAGTTGCATGCAGGGGTCGAAAACGAACTGGCTTCTGCCCTTCGAATTCGTGATGTTGCACGAAAGGCGGGTATTTTGATTGTCTATACCAATGTGGTTTATCAGTTAGATGGTAGTGATGGTGGTGTATTCTTCCGGAAGGCACCCGTGCTCAGGAATTTTGTAAAGGGTAACCCTATGGGTGAATGGCCAGAGGGTTTGCAGCCGGCCGGCGATGAGCCAATCATCTCCAAACAGTATCCCAGTGCATTTTTTGGTACGCGGCTATCAACCCTGTTAACTGAACATGATGTGGATACATTGATCATTACTGGTTTGACCACTAGCGGATGTGTTCGGGCTACTTGTGTGGATACGATGTGTAACGGATTTATTCCCATTGTGGTCGCTGATGCCTGTGGCGACCGGCATGTTGATCCTCATGAGGCTAATCTTTTTGATATGAATGCCAAGTATGCTGATGTCGTCAGCGAGACTACGGCCGTTGATTACCTACATAATTTTGTTGAGGAACAAAAATCATGAAGCAGAAGAAAGTAACCATTGTTGAAGTTGGCCCACGTGACGGTTTGCAGAGCGAGCCAGAAATACTGCCTACTGCCAGTAAAATTAAATATATTACCCAGGCAATTGCAGCAGGAATCACTCGATTGGAAGTTGCCAGTTTTGTGAACCCAAAAAAGGTACCTCAGATGGCGGATTCTGAACAGCTACTGGCAGAATTACCCATGACAGATGCGGTGTCTTATATCGGATTACTTATGAATGAACGGGGTTTGGATAGAGCTCTGCAGACTTCCGTTCATGAAATTGGCATGGTGGTGGTGGCTACTGATACCTACAATATGCGCAATCAGGGTGTACCCACTCGGGAATCGGTTGATGTCTGGCTGAGAATCGCGGAACGAGCTAAGGCAAATGGCAAGGCTGCAAATGTCATGATTTCTTCGGCCTTCGGATGTCCTTATGAAGGTGAAGTTGCAATCGAGCAGGTTGTTGAGATTGCCAAACGGGTGATGGAAGCTGAGCCGGCAGAACTGGGTATTGCGGACAGTATTGGCGTTGCAGTTCCGAATCAGTTGACTGACCTCGTGGGAGAAATGCGTCATCATATCGGTAGTAGTATTCCCCTGCGCATGCACCTGCACAACACGCGTAACCTCGGCCTTGCAAACGCTCAGGCAGCAGTTGATGCAGGAGTCGATTCCATTGATGCGAGCATTGGTGGTATAGGCGGGTGTCCATTTGCACCGAAGGCGACTGGCAATATCCCTACGGATGACCTGGTTTATATGTTGGATCGCTCGGGCATAGTAACTGGGGTTTCCCTGCAGGATATCGTCAATACCAGTCAATGGCTGGAACGTGAATTAGGTCGGGAAGTCCCTGCCATGTTGCCGAAAGCAGGCATTTTCCCCGATGTGGCTGTCGGTTAATAAGACGGTTAGTAAAGGGATAAGTTCGATACACGAGATGGGAGAAGAAACTTTGGAAAACTGTGACTTATTGATACGTGGCATGGTAATCACGATGAATGAGACTCGGGATGTCTACCGGGATGGCTATCTTGCCATCACCGATGGTCTGATTGTCGCTACGGGCAGCAATGATGACTGTCAGTTCAACTCAGCAGAAGAAATTGGCGGCGAAGGTCATATTGTGATGCCTGGATTAATCAATGCGCACGCTCACCTGGTACAGGGATGCTTGCGTGGTATGGCTGAGGGCACCACATTTGAGGAACGGTTTTTTGGGTTCTATTACCCTATGACGGGAGCCTGTGATGAACATCGGTCGTACGTTTCAGCGATGCCACCGATATTGGATTTGGTTCGTCGTGGTGTAACTACCACTACGGATGATCATTTTACTCATGTCCATAAAAGGTCCATTGATGGCGTCATTGCAGCCGTTAAAGATGCGGGGATTCGTTGCAGAATGGCTCGTCTTACCATCAACGACAAGGATGCAGTCCCTGAAGGATTTCGAGAAGATCTTGATGTTGGCCTGGCTGAGACGGAACGGGTAAAGGCAGACTGGGAAGATGATCTAATCTCCGTGACAGCTTCAACGATTGGCATTACCTACTGCGAGCCGGATCAGCTAAAGGAACTTTGGCAGTGGACGGATGCGAATGACAGGCAGTTTGATATCCATGCGCCGGCTGTATTTGATCAGAAGTACTTAGCCGAGCGACGTGGTTGGCAGGGAGGGTCGTTTGAATGGCTCGATCAGGCAGGTATCCTTGGGCCCAATGTTATTGCCGGGCATGCTCAGAATCTGCGCCCCGGAGAGGCGGAGTTGATTCGCAGCCGTGGCGCTACCATCGCCCTGGTTCCTGATATGGAGCAAGTGCTCGGTCTGGTAAGCTTTGATGCCAGACAGTTTCTTGATCGAGGTGTAACCTGTGGCCTCGGTCTGGATGGGCCGGTAGTGGCCTATGGACACGATTTATGGACGGCTATGCGTAGCTTTCTCACCGGGCAGCGGCTCGGTGATGAATATCGACGCAGAGTCGGCGACGCAGCATCCAAATGGACTGGTGAGGAGGTGCTCTATGGTAGCGCCGAGCAGGCTCTGGAGATTGCTACTATTGGCAGCGCCAAGGCATTGATGATGGACGACCGTATCGGTTCCTTGGAATCAGGAAAGGATGCCGATGTTGTCCTGATTGATCGCCGTGGTGAAACTCACCTTTCGCCACCCTCGGCCATTATTCCAAATCTGGTTTATGGTAATGGACCGAGTCCAGAGTCAATTCGACGAGTGCTTGTTCGCGGGCGTACCGTTGTTCAGGATGGCGAACATGTCAGCATTGATCGACATAAGGCAGTCAAAAAGCTGGATGAATTACAGGATACCCTTTTTGATGAAGTGAATACCCGACGGTTTTCTCGCATCCGTAGCCGGTTTAACTGGGTCTGAGGCGAGTCTGCCTGGGGCGCAGGTCACTCAGGAATGACGGGTAACAATATAAAACCAGGGTTTTTTGCAGAAATGTGCAAAGTGGTTGTGCCGCCGAACACCTCCATGGGTCGATCGCGAGGGTCATTATGCAGAAATGGACCACAGCCCTTCAGATCATTCTTGAAGTTGGAGAGGCGTTCGCTTTTGGCATTAGGATTTTCATAGTCGCGCCCGCGTATAGATAAACCAATTTTAAACCCGGCAGGTATGACGATTGACGTGGGCCAGACTTCGATGTCCAGTTGTACCGGCTTGCCGGGTTCCAGTAATTGTTTTTCGTCGTGCTTGTGATAGGGCCGCCAGGGTTGGGAAAGTTCGATATCCAGTTTGCGATGAGATGCCCTTAGCCAACCTTGACCGATCGGTGTATTGGGGTCAATTGCTCCCTGAAATACGATTTCCTCGTTATCTGGCGAAAAAACCTGCAACACGATAAATAGGTCTGCATCATTAGTAGAGGACGAGATCATCCCCTGGAAGGCGGATGGTCCCGTGATTTCCATATCAGTTGATAGCGGTTCGGAATAAAAGGTTAGGCCGTTTTCTTTGGCATCGAAACTGAGGGTGGTAGAACTGGCTGGCTTGTTTATCGATAAGGTCAGATTTCCATGGATATAAAATGACGTCCATCGCGTTCTCGGTATAGGCCAGTCTTGTTCGTGACGTTGCTCGAAACCGTTGATTTTTCTTATTTGCAGTTGAACTCGGGGTTGCTCGTCCCAGCCATTGTCCAGGCCTTTTAGAAAATAATCAAAGAATCGCTTCTGTAGTAAAACACCGTAGTCAGTATAAAACTCCGTCCAATGTTCTAGTCCATGTGCTTCAAGCCATTTGTTTCCACTTGCCGCACGCATAAAACCTTCGAAGTTCCCACGCGGGTGTAATCCCTGGCCTCCCCAGTTAGCGGCAGTAAGAATGGGCGTGGTTATTTTTGACCAGGCAGCGGATCGAATCTTGTGGTAGTTGTCGTCGAAGGGGTGAGCATATATTTCATTGCCGAAGTCACACCGATTAGCTGCTAACTGATCCTCACTGAGCGTTTCGTCTCCGCAGATCTGTCTGCCAGTGATTAGACTGACCGGGCCGCTGTCGCCCAGCCCATATTGAACTGACTTGACTTGCATATCATACCAGTTCGCCCAGAACGTACTGAGAATTCCGCCGTGATGCGTCATATCACGGTACCAGTCGGCAGACCCCTCCCAGATACAGATTGCAGCAAGATACTCAGGTTGCAGCGAAGCAACCTGCCAGGCATTGATACCATAGTAGGAAACACCGTTAAGGCCAACTTTACCGTTGCTCCATGGCTGTACGCCCGCCCAATTAATGCATTCAGCAAAATCTTTAGTTTCCCGAGGAGAAAAATGGTCAACATAGCCTGGAGATGCGCCACATCCTCGCGAATCAACCCGCAAGCATACGTATCCATCTGGCACCCACTTTTCCGGATCAGCCACCTCCCAGTTCTGATACAAGTTGCTCGAACCAGCAGCGACATCCGGATGTTCATCTACCATGCGATTCCAGGCGCTGGGGTATCCTTCCTGAAAAGCAAGGCCCTTAGCGTAGGGCCCATGAGTCATAATGACAGGATACTGACCTTCGTTAATGGGTCGGAATACGTCGGCCTTAAGCACGAGGCCATCACTCATTTTAATTTCACAATCCCAATCAATACGCATGCCATCTCTGATTTCAGATGCTCTCAATTTAGGTCCTCTTTACGATTATGAGTGGAATTGGCTTGATCGAGCAGGTAATGAACTATCTTTACCGCATCGTCATTACCGAGTCCTGCATTAACCGCAGCGTCGTACATGCTTAATGTGCCTTTTGTCGCCGGCATAGGCACATTATGAGCAAGGCCTGTCTGCAGCATTGAATTGAGATCTTTTTGCATGCCTGTGACATCAAACGCGACTGTTCCTGCCTGACCGAGTAGGTAGGGGGTTTTAAGCGGTAATACGGCCAGGGCTGCAGATGAGTCTTGTATGGTTTCGAGAATCAGCTCAAGGCTCAGTCCACCACTGGTACCAAGGCAAGCCGCCTCTGCTAGTGATTCCCAATAGACCGCCAGTGGCAGGTTAACAACTAGCTTGAGAAGTGACCCGAGACCGGTCGGGCCAGCGTGGACTATGCGTCGGCTCAATATTTCCAATACCGGACGGGCCCGTTCGAGGTTCTCATTGCTAGCCCCACAAAGTACCATCAACTGCCCTTGTTCAGCAGGTCCGACCGTACCAGAAACCGGCGCATCAACGAAACAGGCCTCTTTTGCGAGAAGATCCTCGGCCAGGGACGAAACTGTTGATGGGCGCAGGGTGCTCATATCGATAAATAGCTTGCCACTGATTGCGCCACTGAGTATGCCATCAGTGCCGGTATAGATTTCTCGGGTTACCGTATCGTTGCCAAGCATGGTAATAATGAGACTGGCGGATTCAACTAGGTCAGAAACTGATTGGGCAAGTTTTGCGCCATGGGTAACCAAAGTGTCTGCTTTTTCAGGAGAGCGGTTCCACACCGTGAGAGGAACTCCAGTTTTGAGGAGACGGGTTGCCATGGCAATGCCCATTTTTCCTAAGCCGATAAAACCAATGGTTTCCAAAATAACCTACTATTATATTTTTATTAATTCGGGACGTAGGAGACCAGATCCAGGAGTGTGTTAGCACCGTTAACTACAAACCTGCCATCTAGCCCAATGGTCGTTGAAGCGGGCTTATCCCCCGGGAAATAGCCTGCCCAGCACTGAATTGATTCTGCGAACCATTGCAGGTCATTGTGGAAGCAGGCCCGGCGAACAATGTTCTCAACTGAAGTGCCTG
>Ga0315334_10003290_pt1 | contig 10167 bp, 12 predicted proteins | sample M150034915metaG_FD_205555 | JGI IMG/M metagenome (GOLD analysis project Ga0315334, IMG submission 205555) | Ammonia-oxidizing marine archaeal communities from Monterey Bay, California, United States - M1 500m 34915 | ecosystem: Environmental > Aquatic > Marine > Intertidal zone | place: USA... | reverse complement strand
TGGTTGCAACAAGAGGATTAATACGAACAATAAACAACACTATAAATACTGTAGAAGGTATGATTAACCTCAGAGTATTGATGAGAACCGTTAACAACTCATTAAGTATAGGTGAAAATATTACTAGACTCAGAGGTATCAATAGAATAATCAATGATACTATAAATATATCCATTATAACTGAAGTAAATAAATTTGTATTAAAAATTATTAATGAATCCATATCAGTTCAAACCTTTAGAGATAGACTTAGACAACTATCCAAACTTGTCAACGAGTCAGTATCAGTAAACAGTTCACCAGTCAAACTTAGAGGAATGATTAAACAAGTAATAGATTCTGTAAACATGTCAGAAGGATTGGTAAGCCTAAGAGGACTCACTAGAACTATCAATGAATCCATATCAGTTCAATCATTTAGAGATAGACTTAGACAACTAACCAGAATTGTGAATGAATCAATACAATCAACCGAAGCATTTGGTAAAGGAATGAGTAGATCATTTACTGAGAGTGTATCAATAAACACCAACACTGGTATTACAAGAGTATTGTCCAGAGTAATAAATAATACTATTAATATGTCAGAAGGTATGATTAACCTTAGAGGATTGATTAGAACAATGGGAGAATCTATATCAATACAATCATTCAGAACCAACAGTAACCAGATAAAGAAAATTATTGTTGATAGTATAAGCATATCTGTATCACAAATAAGATTAAGGGGTATTAACAGAATTGTATCTGAAACAACCTCATTGTCTGATACAGCATCAAAGGCAATAGGATTTGTCAAGATGGTAAGTAATACAGTCAGTACATCGGAAGGTATAACCAGACTCAGGGGACTCACAAGAACCATCAACGACTCTGTATCCATACAATCATTCAGAGCCAGAACAAGACAGTTGACAAAACTTATTGTGGAATCAGTAAGTACTTCAGAGGGAATATTAAGACTTAGAGGAATAAACAAACTTGTATCGGACACTATTCAGTCGTCAGAATCATTGGTCAATTTAAGAGGTTTGACAAGAATGGTCAATTCAACCATAGGTATGTCAGAAGGTTTGACAAGAATCAGGGGACTTACAAGAACAATAAACGATTCAATATCAATATCATTCAACTATGAAAAATTGGCATCGTTAAGAAGGTCAATAGATGAGTCGGTATCCGTTCAGTCATTTAGAATAATTGGATCACAATTAAAGAAGATTGTAAATGATACCATTAATATATCTGCAATACAGGTAAGACTCAGAGGTCTTAATAAATTGATAGTTGAATCAATACAATCAACTGAAACTACATTAAGTCTCAGGGGATTAGTTAAGTTAATTAATAACACTGTAAGTCTATCCGAAGGATTGGTAAGATTGAGATTGCTCACAAGAACCATCAATGATTCTGTATCAATCCAGTCATTCAGAACCAGAACAAGACAATTAATAAAACAACTCAATGAGTCAATATCATTGTCTGAAGGATTGATAAACATACGAGGATTAAGAAGAGTGATATCTGACAGTGTATTAATTTCAACTGGTATAGGAAGATTAAGAACCTTAGGAAGAATTGTTAACGAGTCAGTGTCAGTACAAACATTCAGAGACAGGTTAAGAACATTGACTAGAATCATAAACGAGTCAGTATCAGTTAGTACAAGCGTTGATAAACTTAGAGGACTAATAAGAAACATAGATGAATCTGTATCAATTAATTCATTACAAAAAATTGGTACTATATTAATCAAGATTATATCTGAATCCATATCAGTTCAAACCTTTAGGGACAGACTTAGAGTATTGACTAGAATCATAGACGAATCTGTATCAGTAAATGATAGTAGAATAAAAATAAGAGGAATGATAAGACATATATCTGATGATATAAGTATATCATCTACTATAACAAACATAAGAGGACTCACTAGAATAATAGATAACACATTAAATGTATCAGAAGGAGTAGTAAAACTCAGAGGTATATTAAGAGTGGTTGATAATACTGTAAGTCTATCTGAAGGAGTACAAAGATTACGTGGTATCAGTAGGGTAATTAATAACAGTATAAACATATCAGTTGAACAAATTAAACTACGTGGAATATTGAGAACAATCAATGAATCAGTATCAGTACAATCATTCAGAACAAACCTCAAAGGATTACTCAAATTAATTAATGAATCTGTATCAATAAGTAGTTCACAAGTTAGATTAAGAGGAATATTAAGACAAGTAACAGATAGTGTAAGTGTATCAGAATTATCAATATCATTAAGAGGAATATTAAGAATTATTAATAATTCAATCAGTATTAATTCCAGCGATATAATAAGAAGAGGATTGATAAGACAGGTAGCAGATACAATCAACACTGTGGAATCAAAATTAAGATTCAGAGGATTATCAATAATATTATCTGAAATAGTACAGTCAATAGAATCATCAAAGGTGGCAGTAGGATTTGTGAAAGTTATATCAGAATCAATATCCATTCAAACATTCAGAGTAAGTGCAACAGGATTAGTAATGGTTGTCATAGACTCAATCAGTATTAGTACTTCATTTGCCAAGAACTTACAGGACGGAATTGTTAGACGAGCTGTAAATGTGGGTAATTATGTCAGAGGAAAGACAGTCAAGACTCATAAGAGAGACCAAGACGGAAATACTTATAAGAGAAGCAATGATATTTAGGCTATGAGTATGAACATGGAGGGTAGAGCAGTTGAGTTCAGAGTTAAGGTAGGTGCTACAGCCACACTAGATTTGACAACAGCATTGGATTTGAGTAACACTGTAACATTCGCTACTGGTAAATGGAAGGTTTGGAAACCTGATGGTACATTATTAATCAATGGAAACATTGTATATACTACAAGGTCAACTGGAGTTGTATCGTACACATTAACATCATCTGATACAGCCACAGCAAATGCAGGTAACTGGTCAGGAGAAGTAGAAATGTTAGACAGTTCTGGAGTAATATCAGAGCAGACAAAGACATTTAACTTTGTTATTGAAGAATCATATTAGCAATATATAAATACTGTATAAGCATCATTATTATATGACAGATTTAAAAGTAGTAGCATCTGGTGTATGTGAAGAATGTGAACATAGTCAAAAAGATCATGAAGGTAATACAACATGTGATGTTGACGGCTGTGATTGTAAAAACATTGGTAGTTACTAACACTTATATGTGTCTTTAGTTTAACAGTAACATGTTAAAATTAGAAGATGTAAATAATCATGTATATTTTGAATTTAGAAGAGCACAAGTAGAAGCATTAAAAACTGAGAGACTTGGTGTCATACATGTATCAGATATTATTAAACCTTGTATGCGTAATGTAATCTATAACAAGATACAACCAAACACAGGTATGTCAACAGAGGATTATAAGTCATTATATTTTGGACAGATAGTACATTCAAATTCTATGATAGCAAAAGAAGAACATCATGAAAAATTTCTAGCATATAATTATGTAAAAGATGAACCATTAACAAGAGAGGAGGCACTACAAATACCTCCAGAAGATCCAGAACACCTAGATATAATATACGGAAGTATAGATGACTTGTTGGAAATTGACGGAAAATGGGTGATTTGTGACAAAAAAACAACAGGTTCTATAGACTATTTCAGTAGGTATAATTCTAAACCAAGTGAATCACATGTAGATCAAATCAATAGATATAGAGTACTCTTAAAGAAATGTTATGATATTGATGCAGAGTTTGGATGTGTAATATATATCAGCAATAGAATAGAAAAAGACAAGAGAGAAAAACCAATAATACTTTCATTTAAACTTAGACCTATAGAAGAAACTCTAAAGGATATGATAGAGAAATCTAGAATCATAAAGGATTCTATGAATGACTGTACTCTCCCTGAGAGAACTAAATGTTATCTCTGTGATGGTATGTGTAATTTTGCCTCTATGTGTTTTGAGGATAACAGGAAAAAGTGGAAAGAATGAGGGTGTTATCACCAGAATGTTATACACATAGACATGTAGATTGTCCACTCAATGTAAACATTTTAAAGTGTGAGTGTATATGCCATAAAATTGCTGGTGAATAAATGATATATCCTGCATGTAAAAGAAAAATGCATAAAACTTGTCCACATCAATATGGGGGACTAGAGATATGTGAATGTGAGTGTCATAATTGAATATATATTTTAATGGTAACAACAAGGCTCACATGGAGACCTTGAAGGCATGTAAGGTAAAGAATGTAGTACTATCAATGAAGTATTCTTATGCCAACATATCTAAATTCCACTCAAAATTCCAAAAGATATTCGTGGTAGCAGGAACAAAGACCGAGCCAGATAGATACTATGAGCTCCTAAAAAAACACAAAGATTTGTATGACTACGCAATTCAATTCGACAAGATGTATAGTATGGATGAGACTATTAAACATTACCATAAGGAAAGAGAGATGGGAATAGATTGGACTCTACCAGTATTACAAGAAAACTATATCAATCATTTGTCAAGACTTAATTTAGAACCTAATACATACGTATGTCTAGGAGAGATACATGGAAGATTAGAAACAGAAGATCAGATGAGAAAACTTCCAGCTAACTTGACATATCACGGTTTAGCAAAAGGTAGGTATGTAACACAGACAAGACAGTTTGAATCAATGGATACATCAGGATGGATTTCAGCAGCAATGTCAAAAAAATGTGAGGTATGGCAGAACAACTCTACCAATTTTATGTTCTTTGGAGAGAAAGGAAAATCAATGGTACCATTATTGAATCATGCATGTGAAGTACATAAAGAATATCTAGAGATATGTGATATAGATAAGAACAAACTCATAGAAGGAGAATATTATACATTATTAAAAGCACCGTTCGCTTTATTATACATGCCAATGTGTAAACAGTTAGGTATATTAGAAAAGAATTTTGATATGTAAAACTTAAATACTTTGTTTTAATTAAAGTTATATATGGATGGAGACATTTTTAAGATTAAACCATTGGATAAATATGCAGCTAAGGTTGTAGTTGATGGACATAAAACTGTTTCACCATTTAATTCAGCTAAACATTTAAAGACTGCAAACATACCAGCACTATGTGATCAATGTGTATACCGTTCAATAGATTCAGGAGGTAATGGTAAGTGTCCCAAATATGAGGAAGGAGCAATGTGTGCAATTAGAAAAGACTTTGTTGCATTGATTAATGATTTGGATACCAGAAACCCAGAACATGTAAAGACAATGCTTGATATGTTAGCCAAACTATCATTTGAGAATGTACTCATGGCTCTAACAGAATCCAAATTTGATGGTAATATACCTGACAGGAATACAAAATCAGAGGTCAATACATTACTAAAAATCATTTCAACCATAGGTGAAATATCATCAAAGATTACAATCAGCGAGGAAAAAACATTCAATAAGATGGGTGATATAGAATCAATATTCAGACAGATTAAGGAGAAGAAAGCCCTTGAGTAAAAATCTATGTGATATGTGTTGGGTATTAGGGGAAACAACAGATTATAGAGATGACTCTACAGTATGTAAATCATGTTTAACCAAGTTGAGGAAATATGGGTCAAACTAAAAAGGAAATAATAGATGACCGTAAGGTATTCATGCAGAGTATATTAGATTGTGCATACAAACCAAGTGAGTTCAGTAGAATATTCTTAGATCATAAACTGTTTGATTACAATATAAAATATGTTGACTGTAAGGAAAGATTCATAGTATATAGATCAGGTAGACAGGTGGGTAAAACAATGTCAACTGCCGTCAAGTCTATACATTTTGCTTTCTTTGCACCGTTATTATCAAAGACAGTTAAGAAAGAATGTATCATAGTTATAGCTGCACCTACACAAAATCAAGCTGGTATCATGTTTGACAGAATCAGATCACTTGTAATGAATAGTGACTTCCTTAAAGGATATGTAGTTAGAAATACACAGACAGAACTTTGGCTTAACTTCCTAGACAATACAGGTATGAGTAAAATTATTACCAGAGCAACAGGTGAAACTGGTACAGCATTGAGAGGTTATTCTCCACACGTTATTATTGCTGACGAATGTAGTTTCATTAAGACAGATATTCTTAGAGCCTTTCTACCATCTGGTATGGCAACTCAAGCTAAGGTGTGGTTGACAAGTACCCCGTTCAGCAAGGCAGGTTATTTTTATGAAGCATGTCAGAACGCAAAACCTAGAAACCCTGATGGTATGTGGACAGAGTTCCATGTAAAGTCAACAGAAAATCCTCTTGTCCAAGAAGATCCTACATTTCTTGAAGAAATTAAAAGACTTACTAAAGAAGAATATATTCAAGAAGTTGATGGAGAATTCCTAGACATTGGTGATGCATTGATACCAAGTTCACTTATACAAGAAGCTATTGTAGACGGTAAACCTAAAGGAAGAACTACATATTATATGGGAGTGGACGTTGCAAGAACTGGTAGAGATGAGACAGTATTCACTATAATAAAAGTAGATGAAAATGATGTTGTATTTGTTGAGGATGTAATTGCAGAATCACAATCAAATGTGGTTGATGTAGCAGGTAAAGTAAAAGATTTGGTTAGAGATTATAATATAGAAACAGTATATGTAGACGAGACAGGACTTGGTGGTGGTCTGGTAGACCTTTGTAGATCCCAAGAAACTCCAGTGAGAGGAGTTGTATTTTCATTACAAGAGAAAGCAGAAATGTATAAGAATCTTAGATTATTATTTGAGAACCATAACATCAAACTTAAACAAATTAACAAACTGGTATATCAACTATCATATCTAAGAAGAGAATATACTGAATCTGGAATAATGAAGATTAAATCATATGAGCATGACGATTATCCAGACTCATTGGTGTTGGCTTGTAGAGCAGTAAGTACTAGCAATCAATGGCATGTAATGGACATAGGTAAGAATATTCAAAAGGCGTTGTTTGGGTAACTTTATATAGAATAGTCACTCATTTCATATATGGTCAAGGCTGTATCCAAACCAGTATCAGAAGAAGAACTAAAAGAAGAGTCCGATATAGAAGAAGAGATCGAAAAAGATGGTTTGAACTCAGTAAATGTAACCCCAGATGATACAAATTATGATTCTGAGACATATGTAGGCAAACCAGCAGAAAAGGAAGAAGATAAAACACGTAACAATAAAAGTTATATACAACAAAGGAAGAGTTATAACATGTCAAACGTGGATAAGAATAAACTTATGAACACACGGGTAGGAGATCACATTAATTACTTTGATAATGGTAGACAAGACAACGGAATTGTCACCAAAATGAGTTCATCATTTCTTACTATAGTTAAAGAAGATGGTATAGAACATGATGTTCACATAAATGATACGTTCTTTGTAAGCGATATTTTACTAAACAAGACTTGGAATGACATGGATATGGAAGAGAAAACTGAACAATTAATGAAAATTCACGCCTACTCTCCAAGATATTTATCTAAAACATGGGAACAATTACCAAAAGAACTTAGAGATGTAATGAAAATAGACCCAAAGATACAAGAAGGAGCAAAAGAGTTCAATAAGAAACCTTCATTGGAAGAATCAGCAGCAGCCTTTAACAAGAAACCAGCAGCAGGTGCAGGAGCAGCAGCTTCATTAAAGAAACCTACATTAGCACAATCAGCAGCAACCTCACTTAAACCAAGTAGAGCAAGAGCAGGATCAAGAAAAGATCTTTCATTGAATTACAGTAATCATGATGCAGACGGTGGAACAGTCACAACTGGCACAGAAGGTACGACTAATACAGTATATAATAATAAAAAACCACATGAACCACTAGGGAAAACAGTAAGTTATAAACTTAAAGGTGCTCCAGAGGATACAGGTAACTCATGGGGCATAAAATATATAAACAAAGAGGACAAAGAAGAGTAATCATGCCTTTATACTATAATCCAGATGAAGAGATTCAAAAGAAGAGATCACGAAGAGCATCAGACTTTGTATCAGATGATAAAGTAGAGGAACATAATAAAAAAATTGCCAAATTACCAAAAGATAAAGATGGTAAAGTTAAACGAGTTAGAGCATCAACAGGTGGAAAATCTAAAAAAATTATACCAAGTGGTAAATTCAGTAAAGAAGGTCAAAAGAAAGTTGAAACAGCAAACGCAAGAAATGCTGGTAGAAATATTATGGGTACAGCAGGTGGAGAAAATACTGATTCATTTAGTACACAATCAAGAGGTGCAGGCAGAAAATCCAGAGCACAAGGTGCAGGCATCAAAGTAAAGAAAGGATTAGAAGATGTTCAATCAAACTTAACAGCATTATTAGCAGTAATAAAGAGTGAGCAAAAAGCAGAAGTTCAAAAATCAATTTTTAAGAGTCTAGATGATTCAATGGATCAACTAAGAAAAGACATCAATGCATAAGCCTTATATACTAGATTTATAAACTTGTTTATATGCGAAAGGATGAACCCAAACAATGTATAAACTGTGGTGCATCTTTACCTTACAGATATAAGGGTAGACAAAAGATATACTGTTCAGATATATGCCGAAAGAGTTATAGGAAGGAATAACAAACTAAAGTATTGAAGATCTATGTTGATGGTGGAACTCGTGGTTCCAGAATATGCTTGGTTGACGGTGATATTGAGATTATTAAATATAGAAAACACAATCCTACTAACAATGAACTGGAATACTTGGCAGTATTATATGCATTAGGATACATCAGACATAAATACAAAGGTAAAAATATAACAATTTATAGTGACTCTAAACTAATAGTAAATCAACTCACAGGTGAATGGAGAGTAACAACAGAATCATTGAAACCATTGTATGAAAAATGCACTGCTATGATGACTAAAAAAATAAGGATAATTTGGACTAGACGAGAATTTAACCGTGCTGGGTGGGTTCTTGACCGTCCTTTCTAGGATAAGTATTATGTGCTTTATCACTGCTTTCTTCGTTAACAAATGCAGTTAACATTCTATTAAATATTGCAGCATCACTTTCATACATATCACCATTCTTTGTCTTCTTTACCAACTTTGCATATTTTCTAAACACATCTTTATCAGCCCATGATATACAGATAGTAGTGTGTGAATTACCTATCTTTCTTTTAGCCATATTATTAAACTAAACAACATATATAAAAGTGTTATCAAACAACAAGATATATATAGTGTAATACATATTAGAATTCATGGGAACTAAAATCAAAGCAAAGTATGATGGACTTTGTAAAATATGTGGTGCAGACTGGATAGTTGGAGATAGTATTTTCTATCAGAAAAATCCTAAAGCAATATGTGCTGATGAAAAATGTTTCAATCAACAAGGTGGAACAATAAGTTCATTCGGTTCTTATGCTAATAAATCTGATGTAATTATTACTAAAATACCAGACGTAGAAGTAAGCGACTCTGTTAAACAAGTTGCAGAAGTTCTACAACAGTTCGTAGTAGTAGCACATCATCTAACAAAATCTATGTACCCTGAACTAGATGTCAACACTCATGTGTTTGGACAAATACGTTCAAAAATGATAGACCAATTATTGTATTGTACTGAAATACAAAAACAATAATCTATTTTTTTTAACAACACTTATATAACGTATAACATATGTTATATTAATGCTAGTGAGCGACGTATTAGACATCGAAACATCTGGAAGTAACTCAGTAAAACTACAAGCTGGTGATAAAATCACAGTACAAGGCTTTGAAGTAAAGTACGTAGAGTCAACAGGTGCAGATGTCGCAGAAATCAAAACTACAAAAGGTCTAAGACACTCCTTTGGTAAAGCCGTTATTGGTCAAGCAAAGAGTGAATATTGGAATGATGTAGTAGCAAAATGTTTAGAAAAGGATGCAAGTGATGGACTTGACATATGGGTAGTTGAAAAAATTGCCGAAGGTACTAACAGACCAATGTTATCCCTATCAATGTTTCCTCCTAAACAATAATTTTTCTTTTTTTTATGCTTATGGGATATAAAGATTGTATGAAATGTGGGGCTAATGTCAGAGAGAGAGACACACAAAGTAAGATATTATACTGTGAAATATGTGGATATGTTCAATGATTATGAAATGCGATAGTTGTGGAGATGACATGAAA
>Ga0315334_10003288_pt1 | contig 10170 bp, 6 predicted proteins | sample M150034915metaG_FD_205555 | JGI IMG/M metagenome (GOLD analysis project Ga0315334, IMG submission 205555) | Ammonia-oxidizing marine archaeal communities from Monterey Bay, California, United States - M1 500m 34915 | ecosystem: Environmental > Aquatic > Marine > Intertidal zone | place: USA... | reverse complement strand
TTGGCGCATCTCTGTAGTCCCAGGTCGTTCCTTCGTCATCCGAAAACAGGATAGTACCTGAGGCACCGACTGCGACTCCTAGTGTATTGTCGAGGAAAGATACAGCCATCAGGTCACTATCTACTCCGGATGAAATGCCTTCCCAGATTCCGTTATCGTATTTCCAGATCGACCCTCCCGCACCTACGGCTACGACACTCCGATTGCTGGTTAGGGCAATTCCATTGACCTGTGATCCAGCCTGTAGGGAGATGTCCAACCATTCCACTCCAATTTCCTGTTTAATGAGCACTAAGCCATCGGCAGCAGCCACCACCAAAGCCCCGTGTGCTGAGTCCGAATAGAGGAGGTCTGATGAGGTGGGGGAATCAGTCAATTCCCAAGTGGAACCATTGTCGCTGCTCTTGACCATGACTCCGTCCTTCCCGAACGCCCAGATTCCGTATTCTCCGTATGCTTTGGCTGTTAGCAAATCGGCCTCTGTCCCACTCTCTACCACATTCCAACTGCTCCTGTAGCCGACCGCCTGAACAGGCGAGATTAGAGCCAAAAGGACCAGTAATGAGGCAACAGCGACCACGCGGTTGACCCTGTGGGGCATTGGATTGGAGGTACTGAGGGACACTAAAGACACGACTAACCCAGTCACTTGATGAACTTCTTCTGATATAGTCTAGGCGGAAGTGATGCACCTGACGACAATCACTTGTTCTGAGTAATGTTCATCGTCGGTATCGCGCCAATCAAAGGCATGGGCGAGCTACTCTACCAAGGAAAGGTCAAGCAAGTATGGAGCACCGGTGATCCAGAAATCCTCGAATTCAGGTATTTCGGTCTACGACCAGATTATTCCCTCGCTCATCCCGCGCAAGGGAGAGAGCCTGAACCGAACTACCTGTCACTGGTTCGACCTAGTCAGCAAGGAGGGGGTGTGCGAAACCCATCTCATCGAAATGAATGCCCCGGATCGCTGTCTGGCCAGACGCTTTGAGGTCATCAAGGAGCCAGGCGCCATACCTCGCGACATGGAAAACGTCTTCGTACCCTTGGAGGTGATATGCAGGCATCACCTATCTGGCTCGGGCTGGCGTAGGTATGCCAAGGGCGAGGCAGGAGCCGAGGAGTTCGGCTTTGAGCCCGGGACTGAGATCGAAGAGGGCTGCAAGTTGCCCCGACCCTATCTCGAGGTCTCGACCAAGTTTGAGTCGTTCGACAGGCTTCTGGAAAGAGAGGAGGCGCTGCAGATATCCAATCTCACGGAAGAGGAGTTCGACTCGATTCTCGATGTGGTTCTGAGGATAGACGCCATCATCGAGCGTGAGGCAGGCAAGCGAGGTCTGATACACGTCGACGGCAAGAAGGAGTTCGCTCTCGGCGAGGGCAGGAGGCCGGTTCTGGTAGATTCATTCGGCACTCTGGACGAGGACAGGTGGTGGGATGCCGAGACTTACGCCAACGGCCAAATCGTTTCGCTGTCCAAAGAGTTCGTGCGCGAGCACTACATCGACATAGGTCATCATGAGACGTTGTATGGTGCTAGAGAGCAAGGGATTGAGGAACCCCCAATACCGGCTTTGCCTCAGGATATGATAGACAGGACTGCAGAACTGTACGCGTCGATGTACGAACGACTGACCGGAGCCGAATTCTGAGGTACACGATGGGCACTCACGATTACGAAGAAGATTCTCGCAACCAGGATGTTCTCATATCTGTGAACCGGGAGATTGTCCCTCGTCAGGACGCAAAGGTCTCTGTCTTCGACGCCGGATTCTTGTTGGGCGATGGAGTATGGGAGTCATTCAGACTCCACAAAGGCACCATTGCCTTCGCAGATGACCATCTCGACAGACTGTTCCGAGGGGCCGACTCAATATCACTTGACATAGGCCTGTCCCGTACGGAGATTCTTGAGGAAGTTGATCGTGTGATTTCGGCCAACGGAATGCATGATGACGTCCATATTCGCTTGGTAGTCTCACGCGGTCTCAAGCCCACCCCTTACCAGGCTCCGTGGGTGATTTCGGGACCTCCGACGTTGGTCATCATCCCTGAGTATAAGAGGGCAGACGGGCGCAGGGCAGTGGATGGAATCAGTCTCGTCACCGTTGACATCAGGAGAGGTGAGCAGAATGTTCAGGACCCCCGAATCAACAGCCTGTCGAAGCACAACTGCATCGCGGCATGCATAGAAGCTGCAGCGAAGAGCGGCGACGAGGGGCTGATGCTCGACCCCTCAGGAAATGTGGCGACCTGTAACTCGACCCACTTCTTCATCGTCCGCAATGGCGAAGTCTGGACCTCGACCGGCGAGCACTGCTTGGATGGCATCACTCGCCGGAAGGTGCTCGAGCTATGTCACTCCAACGGGATTCCTGCATTTGAGAGGGACTTCACTACTGAAGACGTCAGCTCGGCCGACGAGGCCTTCGTGACAGGGACGTTCGCCGGCCTAACTCCTGTTGTGGAGTTCGACGGTGAGCCAATGAGCGAAGGGCGCAGAGGCCCTATGTGCGAACGCATTCAAACCCTCTATGTGGATTTGGTCAGGAGTGAGTGTGGTGGCTGACGGAGTCAGCATCGCCATGTGGTCGGGGCCACGTAACATCTCCACGGCGATGATGTACTCGTTCGACAATCGGGAGGACTGCTTCGCCAGCGACGAACCTCTCTACGCGCATTACCTAGCGAGAACCGGAATCAAGCACCCCGAAGCAGACGTCGTCATGGCTCACCACGAGACAGATGCGGCTACGGTGGTCGACTACCTCACCGGAGAGATCCCCGGAGGTGCAGGAGTGTGGTACCAGAAGCAAATGTGCCACCACATCCTTCCTGGGATGGAGACAGGATGGCTGGATTCTCTGCACAATTGCTTCCTAATCCGCAACCCCCGCGAGGTCCTACTGTCGCTTTCTAGGATTACCGATGAGGTATCGCTGTGGTCGACCGGTCTGCCGCAGCAGGAAAGACTACTACAGCAGGTAGCCAATGAAAGCGGACAAGTCCCGCCTATACTCGACGCCCGCGATGTCTTGGAGGACCCTCGGGGCATGCTTGGTCTGCTGTGCGAGCGCGTCGGGATACCCTTCAGTGAGAGAATGCTGTCATGGAGCCCTGGTCCGAGAGAGTGCGATGGGATATGGGCCGAACACTGGTACGACTCGGTCTGGTCCTCTACTGGCCTCTCCCCTTACAGAGCTCGGTCGGGTAATCTCGCCCCCGAGCACGAGGCGATTCTGTCGGAGGCCTTGCCACTGTACGAGAGCATGCACTCACTGAGGATGACCTCGTAATCAGTCCCCCCTCAGGCGCTTCAATCTAGTCTCGAAATCATCCTCAGGAGAGCCTTCTGGATCGGGTTCAGGTTCAGGCGGTACCTCGATCTCCTCCTTGACAGATTCCTCTTCCGGCTCCTGCTCGACGATCTCCTTAGCGGCCTGTTCGACCATCTTTTCCTCGGCGGCGGCCATGGCCATCTCCATCAGCTCTTTTCCCTCGCGGTAGTTCCTGACTATCCAAGCCATGGCTACAGATACTCCGATAACTAGCATCGCAGCAGCTAGTGAAGTACCCATGTCAGGGTACTTCGACGGTTCCGTAATGCCTCCCGCGAGAATCAACCTGCTCTCATCGTCACTCGAATCGAAATCAACATCCCATGGGAATGCACAGCCTATGGTAACCACGAGTTCGTCACCATCTTGAGCAGCCTCTGGTCGATCTATCTCGAAGGCAGAGGCAAAGGCTCCGGTGAGATCAACTTGATGTGTCATCGAGTAGCCTCCAGTGACCAAACTGAGGCTGCAGTCCGCATCATATTGCGCTAGGAGTGGGCCATCGCCATCGCCGCGCTGCCATAGCACCTTGATTTGCTGCTCCGAACCCTCGCCATCCAGTTCCAATCCCATTAGTCCAATATTCCAATCGGTCCTTCTGATCTGGAAGTCCTCAGTTTCCACCGCAATCTCGACCCCCCTGGCATCCAGCATCCGCAGAGTCAGCATTCGTGTGCCCGGCTCAGGACTCCAATCCTCTGCACTGAGGTTGATTGGCCCGAGAGGAGATTCTCCATAGGCGTTGCCAGAGAAAGAGTCCAGCATCATTCCCTCGTCGTCAATCAGTAGAATAGTGAACAAGAACGAATCAGAGCCGTTGAGCACAGAGCACTGTGCTACCACTGCCCCGACCTCGCCCTGAATACTGCAAACAGCAGCTCTCATGGAAGGCTGAGAAACATGAGCATTGTAAGCTAGGTCTGAGCCACTCACGCTGAGCGAGCCGACTCCACTCGAAATCGCTGGAAGTGCCCAGCCCCCGCTCTCGTGCCATTCGAGCAGCCCAGAGAATGAGTCGATTACTGAGATTGAGGCTTCGGTGCCGTGAATCCTGACTATCGCATGATCTCCGGCCATAGCCACTATGACAGGAGATGATGCCCATGAGTAGTCAGACTGTTCGGTATCCAAGAATATCTCACCCAAGTTACCCTCTTCGTCCTCCGCCTCTATCTTGATGGTCCGCACGCTACCATCCCAATCCGTCGACGGAATCAACTCAAGAGGAACTCCCTTGACTTCGCCTACTCCCAGAACCACTTCCATCTGCCCCGACACCGTCCATCCGAGCGGCAGACTCCGTACCCGCAGACTGATGGTGGTCGGTGCGTTACCTAGATTGTGCAATTCTGCAACTGGGTGACCCCCGTCTGCCGACAACACCCAATCCTCCTCTCCGTTAAGGCTGAAGTTGCGGAACACTGCCACACTCAAAGGAAGTGTGATTTCTGTCAACCCACTTCCATCTGCCTCCCTCAATCTTACGTGCAGTTCCACGGCCCTGCCGTGCTGAGCCGTATTAGAGGGTGTGATATTGAGAATCATTGGAGCAGTATCGCCGGGAGATATCACAGGGGACGACACGGGGAAATCGACCTCCCAATCACTAACTGTTCCGTCTACCCACACAGTTGGCCATGCCTCTGTGGGGGAGTTGCCGAGTTGGATTATGGTTAATTCAATGGACGACCCATTTGGTTCGATTTCCAGATTGGCTTGGTCTGCTAGTATTCCCCAGCCTGAAATGTGGGTGACCTCAACACTGAAGTTGAAACTATCCATCACTTCGCCTTGGGCCTCGGCAGTGACGCTGACCAACATCACTGAGCCGTTCCAGGCATCTTCGGGTACAGTAACCCCCACAGTCATCTGGGCTGATTGATTGACTTCGATCCCTGCAACAGAATCTCCGCTAGAGTTCCAGTTCTGAGAATCGTCTTCCCCGATTGGAGACACACTGTAGGAGATTGTAAGTTCAAGTCCGTCGATGAGGTTGCCCACGTTCGTCGCATTCACGTCAATGGTAAGATTCCCTCCGGGTGCGACGGAGTAGGTTCGCCCGTCCGCATCAGAACCTGCGGCAGCGGCAGTCAGGTTCCAGCGGTGGTCCTGGCGGGCCTCCAAAGCGACCGAATCGGAATCACTCACCGACTGGTCTCCCATCGAAGTCATGTGGAACATTATGCTGACTGGGGTCCCTGCAGGGGTGTTAGGAGGGAGTACCACCGTGACGGGGATATTCGTCAGACTCCCCGCCCCTAGGGAGACCATATCGTTTGAGAACGAGACGCCCACACCAGGATCCTCGGTTATATTCTCGTCGAGCACAATCTCGTGAGTCAGGTGGTACGTATCTTGTCCATTGCCCTGATTCTCAAGCCTCACCATGACTAAGACTTCCTCTCCGACCTCAGCAACGTGGGGCTGCTCTGTTGGCGAGGTCACGACAAGAGACGCCCTGTGAATCTGCAGGACCTCGAGTGATAACTTGATGACGTGGTCAGCCGATTGGTCACTGACATCGGAGAAGGAATGGAAGGCCGGAAAAGCACCATCAGGGAGGTCGAGAGTCAGAGTGCCACTGGCCAGCGATCCGGGAGTTCCGGACATGACGAGTGAGTCCCCGACTATTGACAGGTCACCCGAGGCACTCCATGACCATCCCTGTACTGCCATACCTGCGTCTGATAGTGACCAACTCAACTGACTGGTCGCCGGAGGCATGTCTGCTCGAACTTCCCAATTCAACCCGCTAGCCGGGACGCTGCGCTGGTGGACGTCGGTTACGACACCCGAAGCCTCGAAGCTGAGCGAGATCGTCTGACACTCCTGCTCCTCGTCGCTGCCCACGCACATGGACAGCGGTGTGCTCACGGACTCTCCTAGAGTGGCATCCACCGGGACCTCGAGCCTCGCGGTGAGCAGCAGTACTTCATTCGGCTGCAGAGACAGTGCCGGCTGCTCGACACCAGCCATATCGTACAGCCTTAGTTCCGTGCCCGTGCGGTCGACCCAGGAGGTGCGGTCCCACGAGATTGTAATCTGGTTCTCGACCGCATTGCCCATGTTGTGCAGGAGCATCCAGGCTTGGGCGTCGGCGCCCAACAGGCCGTAGCCGGTGCTCGATGCCGTCCCATCCGGGCCACGCAGCGACAGCCCCCGGGTCCGGTTTGCCTCCACCGGCAATGAGGCGGACGCGCTGACATTCTCCGGGTCTTCGTCCAGTGTCAGCGTTAGTCCGAGGTGTCCAGTATCCGAGCCCAGAGCATCAACTGGGGCATCTATCCTCAAATGGGGAGTCCAAACCTCGTCTACGTCAATTTCGACGCCCAAGAGGCCGCCAACAGTTACGTCAACCACACTCCATCCTTCAGGCAGGCCGGCATCGTCTACTGTGAGGCTCCACGTGCCGGCAAGCCTCCCCGTCGAGCGCACGCCGAGAGTCGCCAGTGTGCTTTCCCCCGGGGCCACCCTGATTGGTTCAGTAGGTATCTCAAATGTCGCGTTGTAAGGGGCAATGATGGCCAGCGTAGTTGTCTGTGCATCGTTATCCCGTCTTGATTGCGAGACGTTGGAGTAGGGGTCGAGAATCAGTTCGAAGACATGTTCGCCCAACGGACCACTCCACTCGACACTGAATGACTCGAATGAGCCCGAACCAGGTGGAGTGGGATCCACCGGCTCCATTGTGCCTGCCTCGTAACTGGCTATCAGCTGTCCGTTTGCATACAACTTAGCTTCAGTCTCATGATCGGTGTCCGCAGTCCCCGAGTTCTCAAACAGCGCAGTCACTGTGACGACCTCTCCTGGGTTGGGCTCGCTGGGGCTAAATTCGATGCTTCTCTTGTCCAGCAGCGGTCTGATATCAGCCAGTGCGTGCGACACCACCGTGTCACCGAGAACCAGGTCCAGTGTCGCATCCCCGTCTATGTCAGTTAGGGCTGGGGCGGACCAAGTCCTATGAGGTAGGTCGATGGAGTTGCTCCAGAAAGTCGAACCATCGTCTCCGTCGAAGGCCCACAGCGCACGACCATAAGCGACGAGAAGCTCCTGCTCGCCGCTGCCGTCAAGATCCATCCATGTCGGGGGGGCGACGGCAATCTCGTCGTTCGGAACGCCGCTGCTCTGCTCGAGATTCTTCTGCCAGGCCTGATCGGGGTTGGAGCCACTAACGTCGTGACAACCGGTATACCCGTGTCTGGCGCCGGTGGTCTCCTGCGACCAAGTCACCCAACACACTCTGTCGTGTTGGCCGTCGCCGTTCGTGTCTGTGGCCACCGGAGGTGCATCGGCGAACCCGTTGGAGGCCTCGAACGACCATAGCATGTCACCGGTGCCTATCTCCATGCCTACGAACTCGGCGCCATCTTGTCCGTTGAAACCATCAACATCAGTCGGAATGGTCAATATCATCTCGAGGTCGTCAGTGTCTCCATTGAGTTCGGCGATGATGGGGCCAGGGAGTCGGATGTGAGGGGCACTGGTGTCTCCATCGGAATTGCTCAGGGTCAGCCCGTCCCAGTTCGAATCTCCTGTATCTGAGTCCAGTTTCCAAACCCACATTGCCCCACTGCTCTCCTGAGTGGTCGTTAGAAGCACGTATCCAGTGGTCGGGTCGGTCTGGGCGAAAGCCGGGTCGGAGGGATGGCTTCCCTTGTCCAGAGCGGCTTCCCAGAGCAGACTGGCCCCGAGGCCCGACAGCCCTAGGGCGACCACGACCGGTTCCTCGGAGACTTCGTCAATGGCAGCGATTACAATCTCCGCATCGCCATCAAGGTCGAGGTCAGCCAGCATTGGCTGGGTCGTTGGCTTGTGCCCCCCAAGTCCATTTGTAAAGCTCGTCGGTTCGCCGCTAATCATCAAGGACTCATCGCTCCAAGACCAAAGCAACTGACTGGAGTCTCCTGAAGAGGACCAACCAGTCACCGAACAGGACAATTGAGGCGACCATGCGTCGAGGTACAGCGTCCCAGAAGCGTCGTAGGCGACCAACACCTCCTGGATTCCGTCATCATCGACATCCACCACCAGGGGGGCGGCCTTGACGTACTCCGTAAGGCCCATGTCCACTTCCCATGCCAGATCGGCGTCCTCGCCCTCGACGATTCGGAGATAGGTGTGGTCGGAATTCTCATCAGTTTGTACTAGGATAGTGTAGAGAGAACTTCCTCCACAACGCTCTGAGGAACCTTCGTCCTTGGTCACCGATGCAGACAGATCCGCAACCGGGGTCGCCAGTGCATCGGTGCCGATGGAGTACGAGCCGAACACCCAGTTGACAACCGGCTCGACTATCGACATCAACTCGGTTGCGTCAGCGGGCGTACCGTTGCCTGCCCCTCCCTCTGGGCTGTGCACAGGGACGTCCGCCACTCTGTCAGGCGTCCTGCCAAACTGAGGCCATGGCTGGCCACCATCAGTCCAAGGTTCGTTAGTCCCACCCCCTGTCTCCATTTTGAAAGACGGGTCGAAGTGTACTAGAGCAGGAGATACGGACATTAGCAACAACAGAGCGACCCCAAGACTCGCTTGACGGAGTCGAGAGGGGCGATTGTCCAAGTGGCTCACCGTCATCAGAACTAGAGATGGCATCCCGAATCCACTTGAACATTCGCCCTATACCCACATGCAGACCTACGGTCTGATTGACCTATAAGGCGAGCCGGGCCTCTTTCCTCCTCCGTTGCGCTTATACAGGGTCGGCGGGTGGCCGAGGCACACGGAACTCTCCTCCAGAGGCAATGCCGATGAGGGACGGGAGAAAAACTCCCCTTCCTCCGGCCGTCCTCGGAGCGAGTTCTGATGGAGGAAGAAGAACATGTACAGCCTCATAACCCGGGATGATACCATCCGTATTCCCGCCGAGTACATCCGAGCAGGGCGTAAGTTGGAGGAGCACATCGACGAGCTGGCCCACGACGCTTTCGAGGGGAGATTCGACGAGAACGAGGACTACACCCTACTTACTTTCGACCACGAGGCAGTCGGGCGTGGAAAGATAATCCACGGCGATGGGGCGATTTACCAAAATGTCCGATTCAAGGCCCTCATATTCACCATGGAGAACAATGAGGTCGTCGACGGTGCTGTGTCGGAAGTCTCAGAATACGGTGCCTTCGTCAGAATAGGTCCCGTTGAGGCCCTACTCCACAAGTCCCAGATCCTCGACGAGCCGGTCCAAGTCCACCTTGGTACCCAAAGCAAGAGGATTGAGGGATCGCAGAGTGGCAAGCACCTCGAGGAGGCCACCCCAGTCCGCTCGAGAATAGTCTCCAAATCAATCAACCAGAATGACCCGCGTTCATCGAAGATTGGCCTGAACTGTAAGATGGATGGCCTCGGCGCCTTCGACTGGCTTGGGGAGGAAGACTGAGATGGTCAAGCAGCCTTTCGCCTGCGGTGAGTGTAACAGGATCCTCCCCGATCCAGAGAAGAAGAGCGATCCACCACAGTGCATGCACTGCCCCGGAGCCCCTGTGACCACCGATTGGCAGGGATTCGTAGTCATTTTGAACCCAGAACGCTCTGAGGTCGCAAAGAAGCTTAACGTGACCGAGGCGGGCAACTACGCCCTCAAGGTCAACATCCGTTAGAGGAGGGATTCGATGGAAGTCATAGAGAGGAATGAGAATCCGCTGCTCGACCGCGTCGAGATTAGATTCACTTGGAACCACGACAACTCGCCAACTCCGTCTCTGCGGGAGATGGTCGCAGCTGCGGCTAAGGCGGAGCCCGGTGCCAAGCAGGAACTGGTCTTCGTGAAGGAGGTCAGTACGCGCTACGGGCGCCCTCAGACTACGGGATTGGCATTGATTTACGGCTCATCCGAGTC
>Ga0315334_10003286_pt1 | contig 10171 bp, 3 predicted proteins | sample M150034915metaG_FD_205555 | JGI IMG/M metagenome (GOLD analysis project Ga0315334, IMG submission 205555) | Ammonia-oxidizing marine archaeal communities from Monterey Bay, California, United States - M1 500m 34915 | ecosystem: Environmental > Aquatic > Marine > Intertidal zone | place: USA... | reverse complement strand
CTCCATCGGATGGTCAGGTGGTATATGAGGCGGACAATTGGACCCTGTCTCCGAAAAGTTCTCCTCTATTCGAGTGGAATCCTGTTTCTGGCGCAACCGGATACATCTTGACCATCTCAAACGATACTGGACGGAACAAGTATCGTAGTTGGATGGATAGCGGTTTCAATGGCCCCTCTTATTCTCTGTCCTCGGCTCTTGAGGTGGGTGAGAGTTACGAATGGTGGGTGCAAGCGATCAATGGTAGTATACCAGGGCCCTCGAGCAGCCGCTGGTCCTTCGCGGTTGGAAATCCGGTGAATAATTCCTACAATGGTGACTTGACTTGGACTTATGAACTCAGACATGGGCAAGAGGTTCCCAAGTTCGCTCATCCAGATATTGGAGATGGATGGATCGGTAATCACAGTCTTTCTGCCAGCCACCCTGACGAAGATATTCTGGTTGGCCAAGGTTGTGGGAATGGTGCAGGAATCATGTTCATGCATGAGTGTAGGGGAATGTTCACAGTGGATATCTCGGATATTCCATTGCCAACAGATTCGAATGCACATTCAGCCAGTATTCGTTTCATCGTTTCAAACATCAACGTCCTTAATGGTGGGATGGGAATGACTTTGTCAGTTCATCCATTACTCACCCTGCCCTTCAATCCTCAAGCCAGCAACTGGAATGCATCATCGGCTGGAAATATGTGGAGCACCTCCGGATTGCAGCCTGGAATCGATTATGGCCCAGCACTGGATACGATATCCATTTCGATGATGTCCATGGGGCAGGAGCAGTGGTTGGATCTGACATATCCTGGCCTTGATCTGAGCACTGCCAATCATTTCATCCTCATTGGAACCACTGTTGGTATCGGTCAGATGTATGCTGAATTACATTCCAGTGAAGCCTCTGTTGAGCAAATGCGTCCATTGGTATTGTTCAACTACACCAATGTTGACAGTGTTGTGATCAACCCAGGGACTGGTATCAGTACGGATGCGGATACCAACGTGTCATTCACTCACACCCTCTATGATTTGGCCGGTGGTCTTCTGAGTCAGAGCGTTGATTGGTCCTCGGATAATGGGTCGATAGACAGCAATGGTCTGTTTACTCCTCACACTGTTGGAATATGGGACATCAGTGCTTGTTTCGGTGCGATATGCGATACAGTGCAGATAACGGTCAATCCTGGAGATGCTGTGTCGCACAATGTCTCGCCTGAATCAGGACATATCACAGCAGATCAGACTCTCGATATGATGGCGTCAGTGGTCGATCAACATGGAAACATGGTCTCTGGTGAGACACTCACGTGGACACTGACGAATGGAACCCTTTCCCTGAGAAGTACTCCTCCGCAATACAATGAGGCCTACACCTTCGAACCGTACAACTCTGGTTTCCAGACGGTGACGGTCACGTGGAACAATATCGATATCGATGTCGTTGTCACAGTGGAAATCGGCGCTCCTTCGTATTTTGATATCTCACCATGTTCCAGTTCTATCAATGCTGGAGAAAATTGTCAATTCACCTACGTTCTTAGAGATGCCAAGGAGAATTTATTGGATATCGTAGAAGCAGGAATCCTCTCATGGGAAGTGGGAGACGGAAACATCACTCCAAGTGGTCTGTACACTGCTGACAAGGTCGGCACCTGGTTCGTGAATCTGTCTAGTGCCAGTGGTGCTTCAGCATCATCCAGTATCACTGTTGGATTTGGAGCGATTGATCATCTACGTATCGATGTCAGTAACAATACCATCACAGCTGATGAAGTGGTATGGATGAATACCACCAGAGTCGATGTCCGCGGTAATGAATTACTGGTGGAGTTACCTGAGTCTGCATGGACCATGCAGAGTGGCATGATGGTGAATGGCTCGCCTGCAATGTGGACTCCACATGAGGTTGGCAATCGCTGGGTCAAGGCTTCTCTAGAAGGTGTGACCCAGACGGTCTACATCAACATCGAGCACGGCACCATGGTTGCGATGGAGATAGAAAGGAGTCAATTGCGGAATGGAATCAATGTGGAAATGGTGGGTGATGAGATGACAACCGATGAAGAAGATCGTGTTACATTGCGTGCATGGGGCAACGATGCCAATGACAATCGCTGGACGATAGAAGCGACCTGGAGCCTCAGTGTTTCACAAGCCTTTGCTCAATATTGTGATGAAAACAAGGTAGCACCAACTTGTTACTTCGAGGCTGATCTGGTAATGCCAACTCCATATGAGATGCGAGCTACCTACGCTCCAGATGACAGCACGGAATTCTTCACTACTCTGATATATTTCGATGTATCACATGGAGTCCTTGACAGCATGGAGTTTGATAGTGATAAGGGTCTGGATATTGAAACAACAGTAGATGACAAGATTCAGTTCAGTATGATTCTACGGGATTCTGATGGCAATGAGATATCTCCTGAATCGGTTGAATTTGAATTGTCAGGGACTTCATTGCTGGAGGGTGATTGGGCTGTATCCTTGAGTCAAGCGATGTGGGACAATGAATTGGAATGGACACCAGGACTGGTTGCAGAATATCATGATTTCAGGTCAGATGTCGTGGGCGATTACATCCTCAAGGCATCTATCGGCGAACTGGAAGAAGTAGCATATTTCAGCATTCTACATGGAAACCCAGTATCATTTGAGACCGTTGATCAACAAGGAAACGTAGTTTCTGGGTTGTACAGCATCATCGCAGGTCAGACTTTCCAGGTATCAATCATTGCTTTTGATTCCGCTGGCAATCAATTCAGTCAAGAGGTTGAATGGAGTGGTCAACAGCAAGGAACCAGTATCTGGACGTATTCAGACATTGGGCAGATCGTTGCACTAGGAGGTGCGAAGTATGCCGTCTCATTGACCAAGTCCACCTCCGAGACAGGACCACATATCTTGAGATTCTCTCACGCATTGGTCAATGATGAATCTGATGTGATCAATGTCACGGTATATCCTGCAGATATTGGAAGATTGGTACTTGAGGTCGGTGCTGAAACGGTTCAGCAACTGGATTCATTGGATATCACCATTGCAGCATTTGATCTCTATGATAATGAGATACTGGTCCCTTCTTCAATCCAGGTTTCTGCATCTGGAAGAGGAACTGTTTCGATGGTTGAAGGTGATTTTGCACATTGGAGGATAGTGACCTTGGATGAGGGCAAGCATACGGTCACCATCGAAGCCAACAATAATTCTGGATTCACTCTGTCCAAGACCGGGACCTATACGGTAGAAGGAAATCTAGCAGGTTTCTTTGAGTCTGGGGGAACCGTATACTACGTTGGCGCAGGGCTTGGATTCTTTGTTCTCATAGGCCTTGTCATCGTCGTGGTGATTCTGGCTCGTCGCTCAGGTGAGGATTATGACGAGTATGATGATGATTATGATGACGTGGATGAGTATGATTCCTCCGATTCTGCATCTAGCCCTGCATCCGGACCTGAAACAGGTCCACAGGCTTCACCCCAAGATCCTCAAGCAGCGGAGTATTTCGAAGGTGGATATCAGCAACAAGGTGGCTATGACCAAGGTGGCAATGACCAAGGTGGATATCAGCAACAGTCTACAGGTGATGATAACTACAGAGTCGATGAGAATGGAACCGAATGGTGGCAGGATGATAATGGAATCTGGTGGTACAAAGCTGCTGGTGATGCCGATTGGAGTGAATGGCGAGATTGAAGATGGTGAATAGGATGCGTTTTCGCGACATCATTCCATCGTTGATCGTTGTCCTGATGTTGTTGCAATTTTTGATTCCCTTGTCTCTTGTTGAACCACAGCAAGATTCTGCAACTTCAGGACGAGCTGCAGTTGTCAGCATCGATATTTCTCCACAGGAGCCGCTTTCTATCGACGCGGATAGTCAGATACAGTTCTCAGCGACCATGAATGATTCTGACGGCAATCAAGTCCTGGGTTCTCCAGATTGGTGGACGGATTCGGGAACCATTGATACAGGAGGTTTGTTCACTCCAAGTCTCACTGGCTATGCAATGGTTCATGCCACCAAGGATGGTGTCAATGAAAGTATCAACCTGACAGTCACTTCAGGTTGGCCAGATTCGATTGTACTTGAGACAGAATCGGTGGAGGTGATGATGGGTAGCAGTGCGCAGATCAATGCCTCCATGCTCGATAAGAACAGCAATCAAATCGTCAACCGCCCAATCTCATGGATGGCCGATTGCGGAAATGTCACAGATTCTGGAGTATGGACCCCTGTTCAGGTTGGCACATGCATGGTCACTGCACACTGGAATGAGTTGTACGCCAGCATCAATATCAGTGCAACTCCGGGTCCTCCTACTGTGCTCATTCTTCTTTCTGGTATGAGTGTTAGAAGTGGAGAATCAATCTCTGTCACTCCAATATTGGAGGATTCATGGGGTAATGAACTCCCATTATCAGAAGCCGGGACATTGTCCTGGACAATCGGTTCAGGTAGCGTCACTTCTGGCAATCTCTTTCTGGCTGATGAACCCGGCTCATGGGCTCTCAATGTCACATCGAGCAGCGGTGCTTCAGGTTCAACCATGATAGTTGTTCAACCTGCTGCCATTAATGGGCTTGAATTGATAGGTCCTTCAGGTAGTGTGAAAGCCGATCAGGAGATTGAATTCATAGTTCAAAGGACAGACATCTTTGGACACGTCACCAATGAGAGTGTTCCTCTTTCAAACTGGAGTCTGGAAGATGGTTCGCTGAAGATGTCTGGTAATTCCACCATATGGATTCCGAATCAAGTGGGATTCTGGAACATCAGTGTCTCATTGGATGGATACTCTGACTCTGTAATGGTCGAGGTCTTGCACGGATGGGCGACATCACTGGTGCTGGCAGCCGAAAGTGATCGGATGAGTGCTGATGATCAAACGGTCATTTGGATGCAAGCCAGTGACTCCAGAAACAATCGTTGGGTCGTTAACGGCTCTTGGGACCCCGTTCAGAGCGAGGTTGAAGATTGGTTGGAGGATCATGATTCATGGGCCCGTTTCGTCGCCGCAACAGTAGGAAACTGGACCATCGAAGGAGAATGGTTTGATACAGAGCGTCAAGTACTGCTATCCAGTTCGATAACCATTGAAGTGATTCCAGGGGAAGTTGCTTCAATCACCTTGGAGGGTGAAGGAGATGCCATATCAATTGATGATTCATTGAATCTGAATCCTGTTATGTATGACGGTGATGGAAATCTTGTAGCCTATGCTCTATTGAACTGGACCGTTATCAAGGAAGGAGTTGAAGAGGACCGAACCGTGGACCTCAGATTGACCAAGGGCGTTTTCTATCCGGACGACACTGGCAGTCACGAAATCAGGGCTAGAACCGGTTCTGCACATTCCTCTGTCAGATTCCATGTCAACCATGGTCAGGCCAGAACCATGAGTGTGAATCTAACAGATACCATTCAGGTATCTTCTGGTTCTGCAGGTGCAGTCGTCATGTTGGTGATGGGCACCGATCTATCGGGACAGACCTTTGAGATCGATGACCTTCAATGGCAGATGGATGCAGAGGCGGGGATATTCTATCCCCATCCCAGTGGCTTGGGAAAGTGGTACTTTGAAGGAAACAAAGCCGGAATCTGGGAAGTTTCTCTGCTTTCCGGACAAGCATCACTGAGCTTGACCATCGAAGTGATTCCCGGTCCTATCCACCGTTTGGAGGCTAATCTATCAGCAGTCAAGGTCGAGCAAGGTGAGGAATTGTTGTTGACCATCAGAGCATATGATGTTCGCAATAACAGTATTCCAGTATTCGAATCGACAGTCTCGGTTCATTCAACCGCAGGAGATGTGGAGTTCGTCGCTAGTGGAATCTGGAGAATAGATACTGAGAAGGGTGGTGAGAATCAAGGAGTCACCATTCGCCACGGTAATCTTACACAACAGAGGTTCTTTGATGTCAATGATGCCTTGCTCGGGGGGATTTTCGGTTCTTCAAATGGTGCATTGGTGATTGGTAGTTCTCTTATTCTTGTCATTCTTGTTGTACTCGTGATGATCAGACGGCGTTTGATGAGTGAGGAGGAGAATGAATTGTTGGATGAATCACAGGTGGTGATGCGAGAGGTCCATGAACAGTATCGACAACTGCATGATGTTCAACAGGGATATGTTGCTGATGAATATGGATATTCTCAACAATATCAGCATCCTCAACAGCATCAGCAGCCTCAACAATATCAGCAGCCTCAGCAACCCGCTGCTGTGGTTTCAGAGCCTGTGTCCATTCAGATGAGTACTGCTGAAATGGCTGCACAGAAGGCCCGTGAAACAGGTGTCATGGTGGCTGCTCAAGGCACTGTTCAAGGACAGACAGGATGGTACTATGATTCATCCGGCGAATTGACATATTGGAATGTAGATGCTGCGGGAAATTGGAACAGGGTACAATGAGAGATGTGTCAGGATGAGTACCCGTACAAGCGTTTTTCTCAGCCTGATCATTATTTTGGCCATGTTCCTTTCCGCCTCAACCCATGCTACTTCCTCTCGCTCCTGTGATTCCAGCAATGGTGTCTCAAGTATTGAGATTCAGATTCCGGGTTCGGGAGCCATCCCTGCAGATCAGCAAATGCAATTATCGGCAGTGCCAAAGAATTCTGCTGGTGACCCCATGGGTGTATCATTGACCTGGAGTGTCAGTAATGGCTCGATAAACTGGGATGGATTGTTCACTCCTTGGCAGAAAGGTGAAGTGACGGTGACTGTATGTTCAGGTGATGTGTGGAGTAATGCAACCGTTTCGGTACTGCAGGGTGAAACCGTTGCAGTGGGTCTGAATCTTTCCAAGGATGAGTTGACATCTGATGAAACGGTAGTGCTTGACCCTCGGCGAATTGATACCAAGGGGAACAGCGCTCCTGCTTATGTTCCAACAGAGAATTGGACCATTCCTGAAGGAAGCCATCTCCAACAGGGTTCTGAAACGATTTGGGTGCCGTCAGCGACTGGGGCCTTCGTCATCACCATGGATGCATATGGATTACAGGCAAATGCTACTCTGAATGTAAGTCACGGAATTGCATATGAATTGATGATTGTTGGCGACCAGAACATTTCATCGGATCTTGCGGTTAGCTATGATGTTCTAGCATGTGATGCAAAGGAGAATTGCTGGACCATCGGTGGAGAATGGTCAGCCTTACCGGAATCTTCTCTTTCTCTTGATAATAACACAACGAGTGGCGTTATTCTGACTCCCTTAGCGACAGGGGTGGTTTCATTGATGGTGGAATCCTTTGTTGATGGGCAACTATTGGAAACTGAGATGGATATTCAGATTCATTCTGGTGCTGCCGTATTGACCATAGTGATGGCTGGAACAGGTGAACAGACTACAGAAGTCTTGGGCACAGTGATCCAGATGCAGGCTGGAACGACACTGGAACTATCGGTCACTCTCGTCGATTCAGTAGGTTCTGAGTGGCAGTCGATGGATGTTGAATGGCGATTGAACCAAAGTGGAATAGCGAATTTCGAGGTATCGACAGGAGCCACCTTCAATTTCACTTCAGATATCACTGGAGAATGGGATTTGATGGTCTCACCCTCTGATGGAGTGCCATCGAAATATTCGCTTGAGGTTCTTCCAGGCGAGGTCTCAGTTATCGAGGTGACTCCAGTTTCTTCAACCGCCATGCGCGTTTCAACAGGTAGTTCGATAGGCCTACAGGTCATTGGCAAGGATGGTGATGGCAATCCCTTCGCTCTCGATGTGGAATGGATGATAGATGAGAGTGTAGGTTCGATGAGGAATGATACGAAAGGAACCGGTTCCTATGTCTACACCCCTTCTGTTGAAGCGCATCTAGGAACCCAAGTGCTCAGTTTCATTGGGCCGTTAGGAACTCGGAATCTCGCCATTGAACTGGTTGCAGGAGAACTTGCAGGTCTGGTGATAATCTTCGAGAGTGGTTCTGAAGGCGAACAGGGCGATGTGATACGTTTCTCTGTTGTGGGAGAGGATGCTAATGGGAATTTTGTTGAGGCAGACCTTGCTGGCCTACAGGTGGAATGCACCTGTGGCAAGGTTCGTTCGCTCGATGGAACCTCCTTTGAGGCTTCACTGACTGAACATGGAAAGCGTCATACGGTTTCTGCGGAAATGGAAGGAATACCTCGCTCCGTTGAATATATCGATATCACTCCAACTCTATTCGATGGATTGTTGGGAAGTAATTCGCAGGTCCTCAGCATTGGGATATTATTGACTGGAGGGTTGCTGTTATTCGTGGCGATTGTGATTTTCCGCCGTTCCAGAGCTAGCGATGAGGACGCTGATGCCCCTGAAAACGAACATTCGAAGCAAGATTTGTCGGCACCTTCGCAACCATTCCCAATACACAATGTCCAGAGAACTCCTATGGCAGCCCCACCGGCTTCTGCTTTTGGAGTAATGACGCAACCACCTCCTTTGGCATATGCTCCTTTCGCCGCTTCGTCATCAGATTCCATTCCAGCCACTGCTGCACCAGCGACATTGAGTTCGGCCATCGACATTCTCGCTCCTGCCATTTCAGACGAAACAGTGGTTGAGGAAGAAGATTCGGCGACTAGATTGATGGCTGCTTCCAGTACATTGCTGGGAGGCAATGATTCCGTGATCGATTCAACAGAATCAGAAAGTCAGGTTGAACCAGTGGAAAACAAACAACCTGAGCTGCTGATCGAAGCAGATGGTCCCGAAATGTCAGAGATTGCTGAAGAACAAGTGGTCTCTGAAGAACCGGAGACTATTGAAGAACACGAAGCAGTTGTAGGTTCGGAAAAGGAGGGTTCAGTCGAGGTTGAAGAATTGGTGTTGATAGCATCTGATGAGGGGCCAATGACCACTGCAGGAGTCCTCCTCAAGGCACTACCGGGAACTGTGGCTGGTAAGGCAGGATGGTATCATGGAATCGAAGGTCGCCCAATGAGATGGGACGGTCCTCAGTAGCATTCTTCCTCATTCGGGAAATCGCCACTTCGAACATCATCGATATAGGAACCAACTGCATTGCTGATATCTTCGTAGAGGTTCATGTATCTGCGCAGGAAGCGTGGATTGAATTCATGGGTTATTCCGAGCAGGTCATGAAGCACCAGAACCTGACCGTCGACTCCGGAACCAGCACCGATTCCAATGGTTGGGATATTCAACGATTCACTGGCCTGTTTGGCCAATTCAGCTGGGATCTTTTCAAATACGACAGAGAAGCATCCTGCTTTTTCCAGTAACCCACAATCCTCAATCAATTTCTTCGCCTCTTCATCTTCTTTGGCTCTGACTGAATAGGTGCCGAATTTGTAGATTGATTGGGGTGTCAATCCCAGATGCCCCATGACAGGGATTCCCGCGGTCAGGATTCGTTCAATTGATTCCACAATCTCTGAACCACCTTCAAGTTTGACTGCATGCGCTCCGCTCTCTTTCATTATTCGGATTGCAGATTCAAGAGCCAGTTTTGAGTTTCCTTGATAGGTTCCGAATGGCATATCGACTACTATCAATGCGCGTTCGACGGCGCGTACAACGCATTGAGCGTGGTAGATCATATGGTCAAGGGTCATTGGCACAGTTGTCTCGTTCCCAGCCATCACATTTGATGCAGAATCTCCAACAAGGATCACATCTATTCCTGATCGGTCGACTATTCGAGCGAGACTGAAATCATAGGCCGTAAGCATGGTGATGGGCTCACCTTGGCGCTTCATTTCCTGAAGGGTGTGAGTGGTCACTTTGCGAGCCTTTCCTGCTACGGACATCCCTTCCACTCCAAACCTCTGAACTACTGCTGTGGTTTCAATGCCTCGTTGCTACAAGGTGCCGTTCATTCACTGGATGCAAGCCCAATTTCGCCTTCGACAACGGCAAGGAACTCATCGATATCAATCACTCCATCTGCATTCGCATCGGCCACGTGGAATACACTTCTGATCTCATCGTGATTCAGTTCGAAGCCCAGCGTCTCCATCGCTTTGATGAATTCTCTCACATTCAGGTGGTTATGGCCACCGAGGTCGCATGCGTGGAACACTGCGTCGCGACGTTGATGCTCAGTGTGAGTGGGGTTTCGCATCTGAATGAGTAGACTGTTCCATGGGGTTTCCCGAGAGATGTGATGGCGGCGTCCATATGTCGCCCAAAGAAACACTCCGAGCGCAATT
>Ga0315334_10003285_pt1 | contig 10171 bp, 15 predicted proteins | sample M150034915metaG_FD_205555 | JGI IMG/M metagenome (GOLD analysis project Ga0315334, IMG submission 205555) | Ammonia-oxidizing marine archaeal communities from Monterey Bay, California, United States - M1 500m 34915 | ecosystem: Environmental > Aquatic > Marine > Intertidal zone | place: USA... | reverse complement strand
AGAAAAAATTAGTGATTCTGTACTATTGGATGATGATGGATATGCCACATTTGTTGTAGATGAAAATGTCTTAGGTAATGGTGTTTTTACAGCTGAGGTCAGATATGGATCTGGACAAAGGGATCTTGTAACTTTCACAATAGGCCTATCTAGTGGCTCAGGTCCAATTAAATTCCAAACTATTGAAGATGAATACTATGCAGGACAACAAGTTCTGGTAATAGGTAACACTGGAGCAAATGCATTACTTAAAGTCACCATCTTAAATGCTGAAGGAGATGTAAATAGAGTAATTGAAACATATTCAGATAAATTTGGTACCTTTACAGTAAATAATTTCAAAGTTCCATCTGAGTCAAGTCCAGGTGAATGGACAATCAATATCCGTAGTGGTGAAAATTTCAGTGAGAATAAGTTTATGGTTTTAGAGGATACTGCAACTGTGAAGATATTCCTGGATAAAACAGATAAAACATATGCTAAGGGTGATTTGATGACAATAAATGGAAGAGATATTGATTTGTCAACTGCATATTCCATCTCTATATTTGATTCTCAAGAAAACCAAATTGCAGACTTGAGTCTGAGTGTAAATTCAAAAGGACACTTCTATCAACTATGGCAAATTCCATCTAATCTTACACCAGGTGATTATAACATTGTAGTAAATAATGGTGACAATACAAATTCCGTTATATTCACAGTGAGGTAAAATTTGGAATTTCATATCTAACGGTTTTTATTTCTCATTTTTTGGTTAATCTTGTGGAGTTAAAAGAGAAAATTAGTGAGTATAAGGATTTTCCAAAAAAGGGAATATTATTCAGGGATTTTAGTCCGATCTTAAAAGATCCTTCAGCGTTATCATTTGTTATAGACGAGTTTTCTAAAAAATTTCATCCTAAGGACGTAGATGTATTTGCTGGTATTGAATCAAGAGGATTTATTCTAGCATGTGCGTTAGCACAAAAATATAACAAAGGAATGATTTTACTAAGAAAAGCAGGAAAGCTTCCTGGAAAAACAGTCAAAGTTTCATACAATATAGAATATGGTAAAGCACAAATGGAAATTCAGAAAACTGCTTTAGAAAAAAATCAACGTGTTTTGATTTGTGATGATCTTTTGGCTACAGGAGGGACTGCAAAAGCAGCTGCAAAGTTAATTGAAAAATTAGATGCAAAAGTAATTGGATTTGCATTTATAATTGAATTAACTGATCTAAAGGGAATAGAAAAAATTAAAGAGTATAGGACTGAATCACTGGTGCATTACTGATGAGCGAGTATGCTGAAATAGGTATTTTTGGTGGTACAGGAATATATGATTCTGGTTTACTAAACGATAGTAAAGAAATAACAATTGATACACCATATGGTAAAACTTCAGATTCCATAACAATTGGTGAGTTTAATGGTAGAAAGATTGCATTCATGCCACGACATGGAAAAAAACATACAATTCCGCCTCACCTGATAAATTTTAGAGCAAACATTTGGGCATTCAAAGAACTTGGAGTGAAGAGAATTATTGCACCATCTGCAGTTGGAAGTCTAAAAGAGGAATTTCAACCTGGTCATTTTGCATTACCCTCACAATTCATAGATTTTACCAAATCAAGAAAAGGTACATTCTCAGAAAATGGTAAAGTTATTCACATATCAGTTGCTGACCCATTTTGTCCTGAATTACAGAATATAGTTTTGAATGTAGTAAAAAATCAAGAAATTCAAATTCATAAAGATTGTACATATGTATGCATTGAAGGACCACGATTTTCCACAAAAGCTGAATCAAAATTCTTCAGGACTACAGGTGCTGATATTATTGGCATGACGCTAGTTCCAGAATGTCAGCTCGCAAGAGAGGCACAGATCTGCTATGTATCAATTTCAACTATAACAGATTATGATGTATGGGCAGAAAAACCAGTTACAGCAAAAGAAGTAATGGAAACTTTGGCAAAAAATGTTGAGATGACAAAAAAACTGCTTACATTAGTGATTAACAAGATTCCGGAAAAAAAATCTTGTTCCTGTGAAAAGGCTTTAGAAGAAGCAGAATTTTAGTCGTCAATAAAAGAGTCTTTCTTTAATCCTTCTGGTAGATTGAGATTTCCCTGTAAAAGATTTCTCTGAAGTTGTTCAATAACTTCATCTAAATCATATCCTAATTCTTTGATTTTATTTTCAGTTTCATTTGATAGTTTTGCACCTATATTTTGACCTCCAATTCTCCCAAATGCAATTGCAGTAAAGGGGAATGAATTTTCGTCTATCTTAAAGTCACCAATAATTTTGGCAGCCATTTGTGTCCCATCTATTTCTTTGATATTAACTATAATTTTCAATTAAAATCATATTTCAACTGCTTTATGAATATTGTCTAATACAAGGAAACTTGTATGAAAGTCATCAACTATTTTGTAATTCTCAATTTTTAAATCAACGATTTGCTCATCAGCAGTTTCAAATTTTAAAACTCCATTTTCTTTTAGTTTAACTAGTTTCCATTTGTCTTTTCCTTTTTGTAATTTACTTACAACAACTGACCATTTTTCACCATCTTCAATTCTAGGCATTCCAACTATGTCAGTTATAGATTCAATACCTAATTGTTTTTCTTCACAAAATGATCTCTTACAAGATGCACATCTCCAAACATCGACAGTGCCAATTGTATGTTCTTCTATATTGATATTCACAGGAGCATTATATGTAATCTGTGGATTATCACAACATTTGTAAATTTCAGGTGTCGGTATTTTAGTTTCAGATGAATCGTCAATAGAACCTTCGCTCATAAATTTCACTTTTTATTGTTATATTTAGTCCTTGCATCATCATATGGTTTTTCTAAAACAACACCAATATTATCAACTACAAGATTTTTTTTAAACTCAATTTTTTCCCTTTCACACATTTTTCTATACATATTCACTGCAGTGAATCTTGGATGCATTGACTCGAATTCGTTGTTGGGCATATCGATGAATGCACCCATTTCTATTAGATCATTCGAGTTATCAGAGGCATCATTGACTGAAATCTGTAATTTTTCTGATATTTGTTTTGCAGGCATTTTACCCTTAGTTACAACTAAAAGGAAAATTTTTGCTTGAATTGGTGTTAATTTAATTTCTGAAATGAGTGTTTTTTCGATTTGTGAGTAATCTACCATTAAAATCTAGATCAATTTTGATTATAAAAATCAAAGATACTTTATATTTGGTAAAAGTAGTTTTAGAATATTGAGTAAGTACAAAAATGCCACAAGGCCTACTGATAAATCCCTAAATTATGTAATTCCAGTAATTTTATTGGTGTTCTTTGGTTTGGTTTACGCAGTTTCATTACGTGGTGACAATGCATTTGTGGGTTTCATCTTGATTGGAATTGCTCTAGTAACAATTGTTTATTGGACTAAAATAATTAAAAAAATGATGATCACTGGGAAACCTAAATTTCCTGCAAGAGAACAAGAATCAAAGAACTGGGTATATGATCTCATTAAAGGAGATAAAGAAACTGTTTTTGTTGCTGAGGTTCCAGGTCCTGAAGATAAAATTATGGTCAGATTAATTGATGGTGTTCTATATGTCAGGGGTTCACAGGGCTTCTCAAAAGAAGTATCTATTGAGGGATCAAATGACATGCAGATTGCAGATTTTAAATATAGAAATGGTGTTCTTACTCTTAGAATAGCAGTATCATAGGCTTCTTGCCAACTCTAATTTTTCTGGCAGATACTTATCGGTGATATTTGTTAATCCATACTTTGAAAATGCCTCTAACTCTGCTTTTTTCTTTATTTTTGTAAAAACTTCAAGTTCTTTTTTCCATATTCCCTCTTGGTATCTAGGATCCTTTTGCAAATCATAGCAACGTTTGATATCTGACTCTGTCATTGGAATTGTCGGGAGTTTGAATTTTTCAATATCAGTAGCCCAAACACCCATCCATTTTGCATCAGGCACAGTTAATTCTCTCAGATGTGCTGCATTTGCAGAACCTGACTTGATTACCATTGCAATATGTTCACCATAAACATCACCATCAGTTAAAATCACTACAGGTAGATTCATTTCATCATGTAATCTTTTTAATAATGTTCTAGTTGAACGAGGAGCCTGACCACCTGTATTGATTATAATAGATTTGAATTTTTTATCAACTTGTTCTTCGACGAATCTTGTAAACAGACCGCCTTTCTCAATTGCTATCACAAGTTCAGCACTAGTGTCAACCAATTGGGCAGACGTCATACTTGGTCCAATTGCATATCCATCAGGATGACTAGAAAGATTCTGCGATTTTCCTTCATAACCTGGAATAGTGTATTCAATTGTCAAATCACCAAAAATACTACTTCTCTCTTCAGGAAATACAAAGAAATCCTCTCGAGGTTTTGATAAAACTGCTTCTAGATCAACTATAATGTTATCTGATTCACCCTGATCTTCAAAGTCCATGGAAAATGCCTGAGATGAATAATAGACATCCCTAAGTGTTGATGATTTTTTTTCATGTGTTAATTTGTTGGCAAAAAATGCAAGCCATAATAATTGAGTAAATGAACGTAGTTGGGAAGTATTTCGAGAACTTCTCAAAGATGTATTTGTTCCAAGTACATATTGCCTTAATTTCTTATCATACATAATGTTACTAATCGAACGATTTGGAATGGAAAATTTTGGGAATTGCCCATTTTCAAGATCATCATAAACTTGAGCCCCATGCTTTTTGAGAATATCAATAAGCTCGTTTGATTTATTTTTTTTAACTTCTTTATTCTGTTTTTTCTTCAATCTTGATTTCCTCCTGAATCATACTTTCATATTTTGGCGGCTTTGTATTTCCTGACAGTTCAGTGCAAAACTGTGCAACAAGTGGTAGATATTTTGAATACAAATTTGCTCGTTTTATTGCCATTTCTGCTTTACCCTTCTTTGACATATATCCAGAAAGTTTTCTTGATAGAAACTGTAATGCTAGACGTAACTCCCTCTCTATTTCTGGGCGATCAGCAACATTTTCTTTTCCTACAGTCTTGTAGGGAACTCTTGTAGAGCAAATATGTGATACAATGATCAGTGGTGCTGAGTCGTTTTTGACTTTATATCTATTCCAATCAGTATCATTTACAACTTTTAACACTACATCACTTCCCTCATCATACAACAAAGGAATACGATTTGCAAATCTGTATACTTTTGTTCCACGTGATTCTATTTTACCACCATATGCTATACCCATCTCTATTACAAATGGAAACCCAGAATATGCAGATGCAGTTCGTTGTACCACTACCATGAAGTCTGGTTCAAACCTTCGTTCGATTCCTTTTGCAAGAGGTATTTCACCTAAAGGAGCTAAGCATGTAGGATCAGGTGAACGGAATCCTTCATAAGTTTGTAATGCATCACTAAGTTTTACTAAATCCTGATCTGACATGTTTCCCACCCGTGTTTCTGGCTTGAATTTGGCAAACTTACAGAATTCCACTGCAGAGGTGACTCCAACCCTTTGAAATCTTTTTGTTAAGAAATGAGTAAGCGATTCTCCTTGGACTGTATTAGCTAATTGCTTATAGTAAATACTTTCAGTATCCATGTCAGCGACAAGTGTTTCTGAAGTATTATAATCCCAATAGATAAGTTTGTTATTTCGAAGATCAACATCTTCTATTCTAATTCTTTTAAGTTTTTCAAAATCTGCTTCAAGAAATGACATTAAAGCTATGACAACGCGTACAGGTCTTGTTAATGACTTCCATTTTTTTACTGTTTTTTTCATAATTTCAGTATAACTAAATTTCTTTTTTGACATTCCAAGTTCTTTCCTAATTTTTTCAATCATTTTATCATCTACGTTTGGTATTTGATAATGTGTATCGACTAGCATTCTGCGTATTGTTTCAACATCAATTCCATAAGGATGTGGTGCAATGATTGTTGGAGATGGTGGCATTGTGCGAATAATTGCTTTATGATTAAATTTTTCACCCTTTGGATCATCAAAAGTAATAGTTGCGTATGGAGTGATTAATGATGTCTGATATACATAATCGCGAATCTTTGTACCTGCTTTTGCATAATCACCTTCTAAGTAAATACTAACGCTTAGTCCCTTTTCAGAACTTGATTTTTCTTCATTTTTTAAAATTACAGGTTTGTTTTTTTGTATATCTAAAAGCATTTCATAATCATGTCTTATTTTTCCATCAGAATTACTCTTAACTTTGACAGGCTTGTTTGTAGTTATTTGACCATAAAGAATTGCCATTGTTGCACCAAGACCAAACATTCCACGCGCTTGCTTTAGTCCAAATTTTGAACCATACAAAACTGTTCCAAATGCAAGTGGAACATGTTTTGATGGTATGCCAGGACCATTATCTTTCACGGTCAATATGTATTGTTTAGGATCTGGTTTGTCTGGATCCACTGCTTTGATAGTCATATGGATATTAGGAAAAGTTCCACTATGATCACACGCATCAAGAGAGTTTTCGACAAACTCACGTACAGCAGTATACAATGAACGTGTAGGATTACTGAATCCAGCAAGATCACGATTACGATAAAAGAATTCACTAGGTGAAATTTGATTAAATTGTTCCTTAGAAGACATTTTGATCTTCCCACAATTGTGCCTTTTCAGCTTTTTCCTTTCTTCTTGCTGATTCTAATTTACTATAAACTGGTCCATGTGTGCTTCCATTTGATAAAGATGAAATTGCATCAACCGCCAACCTTAATTGATTAGGTTCTCCGATTATAGATACAGTTCTACCATACACAGTAATTAACGCGTTTGTTAAATTTTCCATGTTTAATCTTGCTCTTCCACCTTCCCCAATAATTCGTCCCTTAATTCTTTCAATTTGTTCTGGTGACTTTCCAACGAATTCTCTTAAATCAATAATATGTAAAGAGTTTTCACCTTTAAGTAATCTCACTGCATTTTCAGGTGAAAATCCTCTTCCAATTGCTGAAACAATTTCTACAGCCTTGAATGGCTCAATGTTTTCGCCAACATTTTTACTTGTAACTAATACTTTTCCATCATCACTATCTATATCTAGACTGACTGAACATTTATCTTCAATCAATTTTTTTGATTTTCCAGATTTACCAATTAATGCACCAATCCTATCTGATGGAATGCGAATTAATTTTTCATAGCTCATTTTGTTATCCTAGCGATTACATCAACAGGATTTTCTACTGTCAATCCTCGCTTTACAAAGAAATTGGTTATGTTATTAATGTCTCTTTTTAAAAAATCCATCATTTTAGGATGGTTTAGATCTACTGCAGAACCAAGATCGAATAATTTTAGACCACTATCCGTTTTAAAAATATTAAATTCAGAAAAATCAGCATGAACAAGTTTTGCTTTTTTGAATAAATCCGTTAGAATTTGTATACACTGATGATAATCATTTTCGTCAACTTTGGACTCAAGAAGGGTTTTTTCTGGTTTTCCATCATTTCCAACAAATTCCATGACAAGTATATTTTTTGAAACGTGAATCGGCGTTACCACAGGAATCCCACGCTTCTCACACTGTAAAATATTTTGAAATTCTTTCTTTGCCCATAGATATACAATGTTTCTTGTGCCTTTTTTTATACGTGAGAAGCGTGGATCACCAATCAAATATTCAGTTCGTTTTTTGAAATTTGATGTTGTTACGAGATAAACCTTTAGAGCTAAATTTGATTGATTTGGACCAACTGCCCAAAATACAACTGATTCTTTTCCTGATTTTATAACTCCATTTACATAAGAAATAATATTTGATTTGATGAGTGCATATAATTCAAAGACTGTAGGTTTGTCTAAAACTTCATTGATCACTTTATTTTTCTTAAATCCATCATCTAATGATTTAGATTTTTGTTTTTTGATTAACTCTAAATTTATTTTCGATTCTAGTTTTTCTTCTATTCTATCAGACAATAAAATCAGTTAGTTTTCCATGTAAAATTCATTTCTAAATGTTAGAAATCTTTCGCTATGTGATTGTTATTTTTTAACCAATCAACTTGCGGTAAAGTAAAACGCCAAATAATATCACCACGTTCCTTGAATTTGAAATCCCATGGTGCAATTATAACAATGTCATTATCTCTAATCCAAATTCGTCGTTTTAATTTACCACGTATTCTACCACGTCGAGTTATTTCATCTGCACATTTCACAAGAACTTGATCACTTCCAAGAAGTTTTATCACTCGACCAAACAGTTCGCCTTCTTCTGGTAATCTAATTTCTTTTAGTGCACTTTCATTTAGTACTTTACGTTTTCCCATAAACAAAAATTGTATTTTTGATATATAATTGTGATGATTACATTTTAAAGATGATTAGGAGAGGGATTCCATCAATTCGCCTTACTCCTTTTTCAGAACCAATTCCTAATCTTAGGGATAATGATATTGTTTTTTCTCCAACCATATTTGCTGAAGTACATTTTTGTAATAGATGCTCTGCTTCAACTTCATCAATTGTATTTTCATTATAATAGTTTGAATTAATTTTAATTTCTGTTTTTCCATCTTTAATTATTTTGTCAACTAAGTCAGTATCGCACATATTCAATATACGATTACCACTACTTTCAATAAATTTCGAAGCGAATAGCATTATGCGTATTTGCCTTTTATTGTAGATTTTGCTCCACATGCTTCACAAATTAAAAATGAGATTCTGTGCGCTTTCTCAACTTTTGTATCCGGACTAGAACATGTTGGACATTCGATGTAATCTTTTAGATATATCTCAAATAATCTTTTAAAATCATCAGGATCACGTTTACCCACAAATATCACTTTATCACCTACACGTTCTGCAGGAACAGCAAATTCTTTTGAAAGATACTGCATGATTATAGTTGCATCTCTTCTAAGTGCTTTAGGAAATTCAATGAAATTTCTAAGAATTGTTTTTTTACCTTCCCATGTTACATCCACCATAGGTAATTCAAATCTACTAACAGAGTCAGATTTCTGTGAAATATTCTTCTCAATTCTTTTAAGTAGTTTTTCATAATCATCTTTTGCCATATGGCTAAATTTAGAGAATCACCTATATGGGTTTGGATGTAAAAAAAAATGTCCTAAGGTTTACCTATACGGAAAACATTAGTTCCACATTCTGGACATGTTCCTTTTACTGCTGGTCGTCCATTTTTAAGTTCAGTTATTTGTGGATCTTTTATTTCTCTTTTTTCTCTACATTTTACACAATATGCTGTTGTCATTATATCAACACCAAAACGTGCTTATATTTAGAAAGAGAATGTAAATAATTTTTTACTTTAGACTAGATGTAAATGATTTTTTTTATAAAGCATTAGAGATAATCTGGAAAAAATGGAGTTTTTTTATGATTTTTATCTGATTTGATGATTAGTAATAGTTGAGTATTATAATAACTAAAAACACCAATTTTTAATGAAATCAAAAAAAGGTGTGATTATTACGATAATTGTATTAGTTGCAATAACTACTGCTAGTTTTTCTGTTTGGCAAATTCCTGAAAATCCAAAAATGATGATTGTAGTTACTGATTTTGAATCTCATTTGGAAGGAATTGATGAAAGACATGAATTAATAACAAATGCTGTAGATAGTTCACTATTAAAAATGCTCAATAACGATATAACACCAGAAGAGTTAATCTCAATTGCAGAGATATCATCATCACAAATAAACTCTCAAATCATTGAATTAGTGGAAAGTGACGCACCTGATGAATGGCAAAAAAGTTACTTGAATTATTTGGAATCCTTACGAAGTTCTAATTCATACATCCGTGAAATTATTGCATTATCAAATTTGAAAATTGAAAATTCGGAAAATAATCAAATCGATACTATTTTAATGAAAATTGAAAAATTACGATTGGATTCTGCTGAATATGCCAAATTTTCAATTAATTCTAGACCGTGAGTAAATACTACATATCATATTTTCAAAAGGTGGAAATTGTTAAAAGGTAATTTGGTAATAAAATAGTCTATGTCAGCAAGTAAAAAACTCCAGAATGATATAGAATCCACTAATGCCTCAAAATTACTAGTCATATGTGTTGATAGAGATGATGATATTGGTAAAAAAGCTGGAATTGTTTCTCCAGTAGTTGGACGTAATGCATGTCTT
>Ga0315334_10003283_pt1 | contig 10172 bp, 8 predicted proteins | sample M150034915metaG_FD_205555 | JGI IMG/M metagenome (GOLD analysis project Ga0315334, IMG submission 205555) | Ammonia-oxidizing marine archaeal communities from Monterey Bay, California, United States - M1 500m 34915 | ecosystem: Environmental > Aquatic > Marine > Intertidal zone | place: USA... | reverse complement strand
GTCAGCCGGGCGATTACTGTTGGCCTTGGCCAGGCCGTGCGTGAAATGCTCCAGCTGATGGAAGACTACAAAGCAGGATGATCCTCGGCACCGGCATCGACATCATCGAGGTCGAACGCATCCGCGCCTCACATGAAAAATTTGACAAGCGATTCACCAGCCGCATCCTGCTCGCCGCCGAGATTGAGTACTGCCTGCGGCACAAGGATCCCGCGCCGTTTTTGGCCGCGCGGTTCGCCGCCAAGGAGGCGGTCTCCAAGGCGTTCGGCACTGGCATCTGTGCCAAGCTTGGCTGGCATGATATCGAGGTGGCCAAGCACGACTCCAATGAACCTTTCGTCGTTCTGCATGGGAAGGGACTCGATTTGCTCGACGAACGTGGCGGCGACCTCGTCCACCTCAGTATCAGCCACACGGCACAGCATGCGACCGCAATGGCAATCCTCGAAAAAAAACCATAGGTGTGACGCACATTTAACTCTTCGAATGGCCTCTAATAAAACAATTTGTCCATCACCTGAATGTGCCCGTACGTGGTTGAAAAGTGCCAAAACTAGGCAGCTTGGCCATGCAAAGAGTTTGCCAAATCGGCTTTCGCGGATAGTCTTCCCTGGTCGACGTGGGACGGGGTGAATTTGTAGCCCGCCCGCCGCGTCCGTCTGTCTGTTCGAGTGGAGAAACCACAGCCCAACTATTTGCGGGACGGTGTATTTATTGTCGTCATGTTACTGGCCGTGCTGTTGTTCGAGATTTTTTCCGGCAACAGCAGGGAGGTTCACACCTACAATGTCCCGAAGGAAAAACCGGCCCTCCAGGCTGCCGCTCCGGCCGTCGCCCCCTCCGCAACTTCCAAACCGGATCCCGGCACGCTGATCCAGTTTGCCAAGCCGCAGGACTGGACGAATGTCACGGACGGAACCGGGCTGGCGACCTTCTCGTTTGCGCTGCCAGGGAATGCCGGGGTCAGCGCCATCCCGCTACCGGCTCGGCTGGCGGAGAACCCGATGATTGTAAACATGTGGCGCGAGCAGGTGGGACTTGGCCCGGTGGACGAAGCCGCTGTGAAGAGTCTAGCCAAGCCGATCCAAATCGGCGGGCACACCGGCCGCATTTTCGACGTCGCCGGGACCGAGCCGCTCGCGGGCCAGGATACCCCGCCGCGCATCGTCACCGCGTCGCTCGTGCTTGGCCAAGTGGGTTGGTTTTTCAAGTTGTCCGGCCCAGCCGACTCGATTGGGCCGCAGCTCGGCGCCTTCACCAATTTCCTAGCCACACTGAAATTCCAGCCAGCAGCCAGCCAGGTGAATTTTGACCGGCTGATGGCTGAGGCAGAGCAGGCCAAGCCACCACCACCCGGGCCCGACGTGGCTAGCCCGACGTGGGCCAAGCCAGCCGGTTGGGCCGAGAAGCCTCGCACCGCAATGCGGTTGGGGAATTTCACAGCCAGGGACGGCCAGGCTGAGATCACGCTGATGACGTTTCCCGGTGATGTCGGAGGGCTGCTGGCCAATGTCAACCGCTGGCGTGGCCAGTCCGGCCTGCCACCAGTTGATGCTGCCGGCTTGGCCAGCGCGACGGAACGGGTGAGTGTCGCCGGCACACCCGCCACGCTCGTCGAGGCTGTTAGCGACAAGAACGGTTCGATAAGCGTCTATCACCCCGTCGGAAACCAGACTTGGTTCTACAAAATCACCGGGCCAAGCACGGTGGTCACCGCCGAGAAAAGCGCGTTCATGGAGTTCCTCCAATCCATCCGCTTCCCTGAACCGTTCGCTAAACCATAAGTCGCAATGCCTTTGCTCAAGCCGTTTGTCCAATTCTGGTGCTCGCTGCGACTGACCGTGGCCTGCCTGCTTGCGGCACTCGTGCTAGTGTTCGTTGGCACACTGGCGCAGGTGGACCAGGGACTTTACGATGCGCAAAAAAAATATTTTCGCAGCTATTTTCTCGTGCCGGAAAGCATCGGCGGCACGGGCTGGGCGCAAATCCGGGTTGGCAGCTCGAAGTGGAAAACGCCGGCGCACTGGAATGAAATTGAGGGTTCTCAGTTTAGCCTGATCGACTTTGAGGCCGTGCACGGCGACAAGCGGGCGACCATCTCCGTCACCAAGTTTGCCAAGGGCGCGGGCGGAGATCTGGCCAATGTCAACCGCTGGCGCAAACAGATCAGCCTCGAGGACATCGAGCGATCGCAACTCGACAACACGAAGCAACCGTTCGCAGTGGACGGCAACCCAGGGACGTTCGTCGAGATGAGCGGGACGCGTGATGGCAAGCCGGCCACGACACTTGGCGTCATTCACACCATCACTTATCGGACGCTACCAGAGACCTGGTTTTACAAGATCACCGGCGACACCGCTGCGGTAGCGAAGGAAAAGGATGCGTTTCGCGATTACGTCCGGTCGACTCGCTACCCGGTCATGTTCAAATTTCCGTTCGTCGGCGGCTACCTCCTGGGCATCGTGCTGCTGGTCAACCTGCTCGCCGCCCACTTCCAGCGTTTCAAGTTTACGCGAAAAAAGATCGGCATTTTCATGACGCACGCCGGGTTGATTTTTATGCTGCTGGGCCAGTTGGTCACCGACAAATACCAGGTTGAGAGCAACCTCCGGCTCGAGGAAGGCCAGACCAAGGGCTACTCCATCAGCGGCAACGAGTGTGAGCTGGTGATCATCGATAAAAGCCAGCCAAACACAGACACCGTCGCCGCTATTCCGGCAGAGGTGCTCGACAAAAACAAAACCTATAGGACCGGCAGCCTGCCATTCGAGGTGACCGTGCTCGACTACTTTACGAACTCCGACCTTGACCAGCTTGTCCAGGGGCAGCCAAACAAAGCCACGCGCGGCAAGGGACTCGAGTTGGCAACGATCGACAAGGAATCGGTCACATCGCTGGAGGAAGTCAACTTCCCCGGCGCGTATATCAAGCTGCAATCCACCGAAGGCACCGAGCTTGGCACCTGGATGGTCTCTGCGCTATTCGGCGCACTCCGCCAACCGATCCCCGAGCAGACCCTCGAGCACGGCGGCAAGGAGTACGAGCTGGCCCTGCGCTTCAAGCGCTACTACACGCCGTATGACATCAAGTTGATTGACTTTAAGCACGACAAGTTTCAAGGGACGGAAAAGGCGCGGAACTTCTCCAGCCGGGTGATCGTGCAGGATCGTGCCACCGGGGCTCAACGCGAGGTGAACATCTGGATGAACCATCCACTTCGCACCCACGGGAAGACCTACTTTCAGGCCAGCTTCGATCCAGAAAATGATCGGGCAACTGTCTTGCAGGTCGTTCGGAATCCCGGCTGGGTGACGCCGTATATCTCCTGCGCGCTGGTCGGCCTTGGGCTGCTCATCCAGTTTTTGACCCACCTGTTTTCGTTCAACAGAAAACGAAAGGCTGCCGTATGAAAAAACTGTCCGTCCCGGTCGTTCTCGTCGTGGTTATGGCCTTGTGGGCCTTTATGGGGCTGGTGCGCATGCCAAAAGTCGTCAGCGAACAGCCGGACATTTACGGTTTCGGTAAACTACCGGTGCTGCTCGACGGACGCATTCAGCCGATCGACTCCACCGCCCGTAATGCCATGCAGGTCATGCGCCACAAGTCCACAGGGCGTTACGCCCGGCATAATGGTGGCGCAGTGGAAACCATCCCAGCCATCGAGTGGCTGCTCGAGTTGGCGGCCAAGCCGGCCGAAGCCCGCAGGAGGCCGGTCTTCCGAATCGACAACGAGGAAATCAAGGACAACCTCCGATTGGCCAAGGACGAAAAACATTTCTCGGTCAACGACATCACCGCCGGCAATAACTTCGAACGCCTAGCCCGGGAGAGCGGGCGCATCCACTCCAAGGACGCCTCTCTGCGCACGCCTTACGAGAAATCGCTCAAGGCCGTCGCCGACTCTCTGTTGATTTACCAGCGCTTGGCCAAAAGCTTCCGGCCTCAAAACTCGACCGACTTCGCCGCTGACCTAGCCAGCTTGAAAGGAGTTTTTCCGGAAGGGATGGCCGCCGTGCGGGCGCACGACTCCGGCACGGCGCATGACGAATCAAAACATCAGCAATTCACAAAATTGCTCGACACATTGTTCGATCCTAGCCTTCAGGACGGCGATCGAAGTGGCGTGATGTTTTGGCCGCGAATCATCCCAGTTGACAAGTCCTGGCAATCTCTTAGCACCAATCTACTGAGCAGCATCAGCACAGCAGCGTCAGCCGAAAGTGACTGGAAAATTCAGTTTCATCCAGCAACAAAATCCTACGCTGGCATGATTTCGGCTTATGCAAAAGAGGATGGCAGAACCTTCAACAACAAGCTTCTGGAGTATCAAGGTTACCTCAAGGACAATGGCTTCACTACCGAACTCGGCAAGACTGGCAAGGAGTTTGCCTTCAACAATTTCGACCCGTTCTATAAATGCGAAATCATTTACGTACTCGCATTCCTGCTTGCCTGCGGAGGTTGGCTGACTACGGCCAAGTGGCCCAACCAAGCCGCCTACTATCTCATTGCTCTAGCAGCGATAATACATACCTCTGGTCTCATATTCCGGATGTGGCTTGAGGGCCGTCCGCCGGTCACCAACCTTTACTCCGCCGCTGTATTCGTCGGCTGGGGAGCAGTGATTCTTGGGTTAATTCTGGAACGCATCTACCGAGACGGCATTGGCAACGTCGTTGCCAGCTCGGTGGGCTTCGTCACGCTGCTTGTCGCTGGCGGACTCTCGCTTAGCGGTGACACGATGGAGATGTTACAGGCGGTGCTCGACACCAATTTCTGGCTCGCAACGCATGTGGTGATCATCACGATCGGCTACGCCGCCACTTTCGTCGCCGGCTTCCTCGCAATCGTTTATGTGGTGCGTGATTTCGTCGCCAACCGGCTGCCGTTCGACAAGACGAATCGCTCGTCCCTGACGAAGATGATCTACGGCATTGTCTGTTTTGCGACGCTGTTTAGCTTTGTCGGCACGGTGCTCGGCGGTATATGGGCCGACCAATCGTGGGGTCGGTTCTGGGGATGGGACCCGAAGGAAAATGGCGCGCTCATGATCGTCATCTGGAATGCCGCCATCCTGCACGCGCGCTGGGGCGGGATTATCCGCGAGCGCGGGCTCGTCGCCATGGCGATCTTTGGCAATGCCATCACTGCATGGTCCTTCTTCGGCACGAACATGCTCGGCATCGGGCTGCATTCGTACGGCTTCATGGACAAGGCGTTCGCCTGGCTGATGGTGTTCGTCTGCATACAGATCGTCGTGATGACCGGCGGCCTGATGCTCGGCACGCTCAATCAAACGAGCAAACCAACTGGCCAAGCAGCGATTGGCCTACCGTCGGTGGCCAAGCTTACCTTTGAGGGGGTTGTGATTTTCGCCAGCTTTGGCATTACGATCTACTACCTACTGAATGCGCTCGGAATCTGGCTTTAGTCAGGCCAATCCGCAGTTTTTTCGGGCTCGATCGAGGACGGTAGTGGCACGTTCGCGGGCTTTGGAGGCTCCGTCTTTGAGGACTTGGTTGACGTGATCCAGGTTGTTTTCTAGCTCAGAGCGCTTGGCACGGGCCTCCGCGAAATATTCCCAGTAGTGCTCAAACAGGGCCTTTTTGAGGTCGCCATAACCGAGGCCGCCGGCGCGCAGGCGTTCCTCCCAGTCCTTGGCTACGTCCTCAGGGGCCACAAGCCGCAGCAGCTGAACGGCAATGTTCTGGTCGGCGTTCGGCTTGGGTTCTTCGGGCGGGCGGCTGTCCATGACCAGGCGCATGATGGTTTTGCGTAGCGGTTTTTCCTCGCCAAAAATGTCGATAGTGTTGCAGTAGCTCTTGCTCATCTTTTGCCCGTCCGTACCTGGCACCACTGCCACCGAGTCGCGGATCTTCGGCTCGGGAATCACGAATGTCTCTCCATAGGCCTGATTGAACTTGATCGCGATGTCGCGTGTGACCTCGACATGCTGCTTTTGATCTCGGCCGACCGGTACAATGTTGGAGTCATAAATCAAAATGTCTGCTGCCATCAGTACCGGATAGCAGAATAAACCGTGATTCGGCGAAAGACCCTTCGCCAGTTTATCCTTGTAGCTGTGGCAACGCTCGAGCAGGCCCATCGGCGTAAGTGTGGTCAGCAACCATGTCAGCTCACAAACCTCCGGCACATCGCTTTGACGAAAGAACACCGACTTGGCCGGGTCGAGGCCACAAGCGAGAAAATCCAGCGCCACGCCAAGTGTGTTGTTGCGCCGCTCACCAGCATCGAATACCGACGTCATGGAGTGGTAATTCGCGATAAAATAATACGCATCACCCTGCTCCTGAAGCTCAATCGCCGGATGCATCATGCCGAAATAGTTGCCGACATGCAGCGTGCCCGACGGCTGAATTCCCGATAGAATAATCATCAAACTGCGAAAACCCCCAATCAGTTGACCAAGCGATGGAAACCACACCTGGCAATTGCTTCTTGCAAAAAAACCGGCCAAGTTCCTAACGCCTTCGGGCACGGCGTCAATGCAAATCAACAAGGATAGAGACTGGGAGGCCCTTTATCAGGCCAACGACACTTTTTGGGACCACGGCGAAGCCTCGCCCGGTTTGGTCGATTATTTGCGCGCTAGCCCCCGGTTGTCACCCGGCCAGGCGCTCGTCCCAGGCTGCGGCCGCGGTCACGACGCCCGCGCTTTGGCCAAGGCCGGATGGTCGGTGACCGGGCTCGACATCGCCCCAAGCTCCGTCCCCCTGGCCAAGCGCCTGGCCGAAGAAGGAGGGCTCCCGGTTGATTACCGCGTCGGCGATTTTTTGAGCAACGAGGCGTATCAGCCGTTCGATCTCGTGTTCGAGCACACGCTGTTCTGCGCCATCCCGCCGGCGCGCCGCGATGATTACGCGCAGGCCCTGCGCCACTGGCTCAAGCCGGGCGGGCTTTATCTCGCTGTCAACTACATGATCACCGAAGACAACGGCGAGCCGCCGTTCAGCACGACAACCACTGAGCTGGACGAGCGTTTTGGCGAAACGTTTGAGTTGCTCCGCCGCTGGACGCCGCGCTCATACGAAAGCCGCGAAGGAAAGGAGCTGATGAATGAGTGGAGATTTCGTTAAGGAGGTTTCAGGGTTTTCAGAAATCCAGCCGGGCTATTGCTTGTCGCCCGGGCCCAGCGAGGGGTGGTAACTTGGCTTTTTCTCAGACGCAAAACAAATTGAGTTGATCGGGGTTATCCCGCGAGTCACAACACAGCTTGTTCCACCTCAAAGGGATGAATGGTTCCAAACCGGCTTCGCGATTCAAAAACCGGGACTTAAACAACGTGAAAAATTGTTCATTTATTTAGGTTTTTCTGCTTGCGAATACCGCAGGCCGCTCGTACAACCGACTCCCAGTAGTGCATCACTACTAGAAAAAATACTGTAACCCGCAGAATCAATAACGATATGTCAGACAAACCATTGACGAAATCACAGACCGCCGCAGCTGTATCTGAGGCGAACGGTCTCACGAAGAAGCAGGCCACCGACCTGCTGGCCAACCTGGCTGACTTGGCTATCTCGAGCACCAAATCGACCGGTGCTTTTACGTTCCCAGGTGTTGGGAAGCTGAAACTAGTAAACCGCAAGGCTCGCATGGGGCGCAACCCCGCCACCGGCGAAACGATCAGCATCCCTGCGAAGACCGTGGTGAAGTTCACCGTGGCCAAGGCCGCGAAGGACGCCATCGCTGCCTCTTAAGGATTAACTGATTCCCATAGAAAGCGCCCGCATTCGTTGGGCGCTTTTTTTGTGCATCTATGGAGGGAAACAGGGAAATGCTGGGCAAAATCGGTGTGGTCGGCTGCGGCGCTGTGGGTGGCTTTTACGGGGCAAAATTGTGCCGAGCAGGTCGCCATGTGCATTTCCTATTGCGCTCCGATTACGGAGCCATCCGCAAAAACGGGTTACGTATTCGCAGCGGGGATGGCGACTTTTGTGTACACCCCACAGCCGCAAGGGAGCCTGGGGAAATCGGTCCGTGCGACCTCGTCATCATCGCGCTCAAATCCACGGCTAACCACCGCCTTGGCGAGCTGTTGCCGCCGCTGGTCGGCAAACACACTGCTCTGCTGACACTCCAAAACGGCCTGGACAATGAGACCGCCTTGGCCGCGCTGTTCCCCAACCGGCCAGTCTTTGGCGGCATGTGTTTTGTCTGCATCAACCGCACCGAGCCCGGCGTCATCCATCACATCGCACACGGCAAAATTGTACTTGGTCGCCACGGCGCTTCACCGGATGCGCTGACCGAATCGATCGCGAAACTCATCCGCTCCTCCGGTATCCCGGTCGATGTCTCGCCCGACCTCGAACGCACCCACTGGGAGAAGCTGATCTGGAACATTCCGTTCAACGGCCTCGGTGTCGCCGGCGCGGCGGGACTCGACGCCACACTCGCCGGGCAGCTCGCCCCCGGCCAACCCATCGGCCCTTGCCTCACTACTGATGCCTTGCTCGATGACGGGCCTTGGGAGCAGCTCGTCACTGAATTGATGGACGAGGTCATCGCCTCCGGCTGTGCGCTTGAGCACGACCTGCCGCCTAGCCTCGGCGAGGATCAACGCAATCGCACCCGCGTCATGGGGGCTTACCGCGCCTCGACGCTGATCGACTTCGAGCGCGGTCTGCCACTGGAGCTCGATGCCCTCTTCCGCCTGCCGCTTGGCCGGGCGCAGGCTGCCGGTGTCGAGACCCCACGCCTGGCAGCGCTCTGTGAGCTGCTTACGGAGTTGGATGATCGACGAAAAGACTCGGGATCGGACGCTGCTTAAGTCACAATTCGCTGTACAGAAATGCACCGATTTTCCTTACTTTTTTTGGCTTTAGCCGCCTTTACCGCTCCAGCGCTTGGCCAAGCGGATACGCGGCCCAACATTGTTTTCATCATCGCCGACGACCTGGCCTGGGACGACCTCGGCTACACCGGAAATCCCGGCGTCCGCACACCGAACCTCGACCGCTTGGCCAATGGGGGCATGCGCTTCACCAACGCCTACCTGACTATCAGCTCATGCAGCCCGAGCCGGGCCAGTATCATTACCGGCACCTACCCGCACCAGACCGATGCTGAGCAGCTTCACTGGCCCTTGCCGGCTGACCGGCTAACGTTCGTCGAGTTACTGAAGGCCTCCGGCTACTGGACCGCGGCGGCCGGCAAGTGGCATCTAGGCAACGCGGTGAAAGATCGTTTCGACGAAGTCCGCGAAGCCGACGTGTCCGGTTTTCAACTGCCCACTGGCGAGGCGGCCAAAGCGGGGAAGATTGTGCAGAACGTCACCGGCGATGCGCGCAGCGGCTGCGACCAGTGGGTGCCGTTGCTCAAGGCCCGTCCAGGGGACAAGCCGTTTTTCCTTTGGCTCGCCGCGCTTGATCCTCATCGCGACTACGACGAGGACATCCTCAAGCAGCCGCACAAGCCAGGGGATGTTCGCCTGCCGCCGTACGTCGCCGACACGCCCAAGTCGCGGCTCGACTACGCGCTGTACTACGATGAGATCACGCGGCTCGACCGCTTCGTCGGCGGAGTAATGGCCGAGCTGAAAGAACAGAACGTCGCCGACAACACGTTCGTGCTGTTTATCAGCGACAACGGCCGGCCGTTCCCGCGCGACAAGACAACACTTTACGACAGCGGCATCAAGACGCCGTTCATCGTCCACTGGCCGGGACGTATTGCCGCCGGTAGCCAATGCAACAGCCTGGTCAGCTCGATCGACATCGCGCCGACGTTCTTGGAAGTGGCCGCTTTATCAACGCCGAAGGTTTTCGAGGGGCGCAGTTTCCTGCCACTGCTGCGCAATCCGCAAAAGAGCATTCGCGACTTCGTGTTTGCGGAACGCAACTGGCACGACTACGAGGATCGCGTCCGTGCTGTTCGCAACAGACGCTTCAAGTATATTCGCAATTTTTATGCCGATCTGCCCAATACACCGCCGGCAGACGTCGTGCGCTCAGTGGCCTATCGTGAAATGATCCGACTGCGCGACGAGGGCAGACTTGTTGATGCACAAAAAAACACATTCATCCAGCCGAGAGCCAAGGAGGAGTTGTACGACACACAATCCGATCCGTTCGAGTTAAAGAACCTCGCCAGTGACCCCGCACAGGCAAAACGGCTGAAACGCTTTCGCCACACCTTGGCCAAGT
>Ga0315334_10003282_pt1 | contig 10173 bp, 6 predicted proteins | sample M150034915metaG_FD_205555 | JGI IMG/M metagenome (GOLD analysis project Ga0315334, IMG submission 205555) | Ammonia-oxidizing marine archaeal communities from Monterey Bay, California, United States - M1 500m 34915 | ecosystem: Environmental > Aquatic > Marine > Intertidal zone | place: USA... | reverse complement strand
GAGTTCGTCAATGACCTGAAAGCCAACCGACCCGCAACTCCCTTCTTCATGTATTTCGCGCCAGGAGCCATGCATTTCCCGCATCAAGCGCCTAAGGAATACATCGACAAATACCGCGGTCGTTACGATGAAGGATGGGACGTGATCCGCGAGCAGTATTTCCAACAACAACTTGAGATCGGAATTATTCCCCCGAACACGAAACTCCCGCCGATGAATCCCGGGGTACCTCCATGGGACGAACTTACACAGAACCAAAAAAATTTCGTGTGCCGGCTACAGGAAGCTTGGGCCGGGTTCCTCGACCATACCGACGCGCAGATCGGCCGCCTCATCCAGCATCTGCGTGAAACCAATCAGCTGGAAAACACCGTCACGTTATTCACGGCAGATAACGGTACTAGTCAAGGAGGCGGACCCTACGGCGTGATGAATGTCGGATCCAGCCCGACTCGTCACGCCACCAATCAGGGACAAACTCTTGGGCAAGCACTCGGCAGGCCCGACCCCGAAGAGGACTTCGACGAAATCCAATCCAAACTGGACGAAATCGGTGGACCGAATAGCCACAGCGACCTCCCATGGGGATGGGCGCAGGTCGGGAACGCACCTCTGAAATGGTACAAGCGGGATACGCACGGAGGCGGCGTACGGGTGCCGTTGATCGTTCATTACCCACCGGGGATCCGGGAGACAGGAGGTATCCGAAATCAGTTCCACTACGTGACTGACGTTGTCCCGACGATACTTGAGATGGTGAATGTCCAGCCCCGGTCAAGTTACGGCGGCTATGACCAGATACCTATCTCTGGAACGAGCTTTGCCTATTCCTATGAAGGCGATGGTCCAACCGAGAAACCCATTCAGTATTTCGAAATGATGGGCAACCGTGGCTTGTGGTTCGAGGGCTGGAAGGCGGTTATCCGCCATGAGCACGGTGACGATTACGCCAATGAGGACTGGGAGCTATATCACCTCGATCAAGACTTCTCCGAAGCGCATGACCTGGCCGGAGCGGAACCGGAGCGATTGCGCAAAATGATCGACTTATGGTGGGCAGAGGCCGGTCGAAACGGTGTGCTACCCCTGGACGACCATAGCGCCGACCGACGACGTCCGATCCAATCCCCCGGAGATGATCGCGAGACGCTCACCTACCGTTTCTCGCCGCCTATCGCACATATTCCTCGAGTCCTAAGTCCGAGTTTAGGACAAGGCCAATGGTCGCTGACGGCGGATGTCGAGGTGTCCAGCAACGACTCCGAGGGCATGATTTACTCTCAGGGTTCGAACCGCGACGGCTTCGCACTGTTTTTGCAAGACGAAACATTAAATCTTGTCTACACCTCGTTGTATGAGACGACGACCGGCCGCTCCTCTAGGACGCTCCCTCGGGACCGTACAACCGTCGGCTTAATGTTCGAACGCGTAGGTGATCAAGCCGGTACGATCACGTTTACAGTCGACGGTGAAGAAGCTGGTGTCATGAAGATCCCCAACGCAACACGCGCCGCGAGGATGCGTGGTGTGGATATAGGACGAACGTCGCTCGAACCCATTACTGACCAATTCGACGCCCCTTTCCGGTTCACAGGAAGGATTCGTTCAGTAACGATTCAAACGCGACCGAAATGATGGTTGCAGGATCACGTCGGGTATCACCAGCCAACGGTGCCAAGATCTGCCTCTGGCCATGATTCTGAGACGAGAAACAGCGATCGAATTGAACGACTCCGAACTTGGTTGGCGGACGACGTCAACGATATAGCGATATACAAACTCTAAGGACACCTACCCATGGCCAGCCGCAATCCTGAACAACCGAACTTTCTCTTTATTCTGTCCGACGATCAGGGTTCTTGGGCAATGAACTGCGCGGGCAACGAGGAAATCAGATCTCCCAACCTGGACCGTCTGGCGCGCGAAGGAATCCGCTTCGAAAATTTCTTTTGCACCTCGCCCGTCTGTTCACCTGCACGTGCGTCGATCGTGACGGGTCGGATCCCCTCACAACATGGCGTACATGATTTTGTGAGCATGCCACACGACCGGGAGGGAAAACCTGATCTCGATGTACCGTCGAACAGCATCCAATTTCTTGCCGACATGCCGACCTACGCTGAGATGCTGACGGAACTCGGCTACGACACCTGCCTATCCGGCAAGTGGCACTTGGGCGATAGCCTGCAGCCACGCTGCGGTTTCCAGACTTGGTATCCCATGCCCTATGGCCAGTCTAGCTTCAGGAACGTACCCATGGTCGAAGACGGTGAGCTGACGGTACATGAGGGCACCTATGCGACAGATCTTTTTACCGACAATGCGCTGAAGTTCCTGGCGCGCCAAGTCGATACGGAACGGCCCTTCTGTCTGAATCTACACTACACCGCCCCCCACAGGCCGTGGGGAAGAGAGAATCATCCGGAGAATATCTGGGATGATTATTACGACAATTGTCCGTTCGATTCGACGCCCGGCCTGGACGAACCGTTACCGCCAGGCTTTCAACGATACAATTTTGAAAGACCCTCTGCTGCGGCAGGCGGTTCGCTGAATCCCACCATCGATTCCGAAAAGCGAAAACAGCAGCTCACCGGATATTTCACGGCGATCGAGGAGATGGACCGGAATATTGGCCGGTTGCTGGACTGGCTCGAAGAGCAGGACCTTAGAAGCAACACACTGGTCGTTTTCATGAGCGACAATGGCATGAACATGGGTCATCACGGCATCTACGGCAAGGGCAACGGAACATGGCCACAGAACATGTTCGATACCAGCGTCAAAGTGCCCTGCCTGATAAGCCGGCCGGGCCATGTCCCGGAAAGCCAGCTCAACGCCGACCTATTGAGCCAGTATGACTGGCTACCGACACTGATGGAGTATGCCGGTGCCCCAGCTCGGATACCCGATGGATTACCCGGACGTTCGTTCGCGCCGTTGCTAAACGGTATGCCCAGCGGGGACAGAGAGAGTATTTTCGTGTTCGACGAGTACGGACCGGTGCGTATGATCCGCTCGCACGAATGGAAACTGGTGTGGCGCTACCCTGCGGGCGCTCACGAACTTTACAACGTCGCCGAAGACCCTCAGGAACGCGTCAATCTGTTCACTCAACCCGGCTATGCAGCGCGCATCAACTCTCTGCGTCAAGAGCTGGATGACTGGTTCGCAAACTACGTGGATCCACAACTCGATGGCAGCAAACTTGCCGTTACCGGTTACGGCCAACGGGATCTTGCAACGCAAGTGGATGCCTTTGACTATCGACCCCGCAATTGAATGCAGACGTTAGGGTTCAACGTCATGCAAAGAATTCAATTTGCTTAAGGTAAGGTCCATTTCGAAAGATCTAGCGGGCGGTGTGATGGTGGCCAGCTTGTTCGAACGAGAACAATCAACGGCCCGGAATAAGTCTAGCCACGCACATATTCAACGTATTGGAGTACGCCAACGTGAGCTCTGAGAAAAAAGATCGCAACCCGACCCGAGGCCCTTCAGCCGTGTGGGTCAATAGGCCCCAAGCAAGCGAGTTGCCACGCGGAGTGACGCACCACACATTCTATTCCGAGGCGCACCACTCCGACGTTGGCGTGTGCATCTACCTACCACCCAGCTACAAGTCGAACGCTAATACGCGTTATCCGGTGATCTACAACCTACACGGCGCCGGGGACAACGAACTTCATGGCTTCGACGATGTGAAGGTGCTCGACGAAGGCATCCGCGCTCGGCGCTGGCCACCGATAATCATGGTCATGCCCAACGGTGGCATGCGCACATTCTACAAGGACTCTCACGACGGCCGCTTCATGAGTGAAACCCTCATCATCCGCGAGCTCATCCCTCATATCGATAATAACTACAAGACAATCTCGGCCCGCGAGGGCCGGTGCATCGAAGGTCACAGTATGGGAGGCCGAGGCGCGACGCGCCTCGCCATGAAGTACCCGCTCATGTTCTGCTCGTTATTTAACCTCGCAGGCAACGTCCCACGGACAGCGGCACAATTCGATCCATCCGAACCGGACACGTATCCGAACAATTACCTCGGTCCGGACAAACAGAGCTACATCGACAACGACGCGTTCGAGCTGCTCAACAAAAACTTAGGCGACATCAAGGACGAACTCCGTATTCAGATATGGTGTGCGACCCAAGACATTGCCCACATCGCAACAATCCGCGAATTCCACCAGGCCTTGCTGGCTGCGGACGTCGACCACACATACTTGGAGATCGAGGGGCTTGGACACAAGAAGAAACCCATGATCGAACTGTATCGGGACGTATGGTTCGACTATCACGTGGAATCGCTGCGACGAGCAGTCGAATAACCGCCGCACCAGCTACTCAAGATCAGCCGTGCCACTCCCGCAGCGGCCGATCAGCGTGGTTCGCGATAACCGCTTCACTCAATACAGCACCTATGCCCTGGCCTGCGGGCAATTTGGTGTATCCGTCGATAATTGGCGCGAACGGCGAACTCACGAGTTGATCAAACAAGGGACTCTCATCGAACTGCAGTTCTAACATATCGAAGGCAGTGAGCACGGTGGAGACCTGCAAACTCGCCGCATGGCATATCGGACCGCTCGGGTTGTGTGGCGAGACCAGCACACCTAACGATGCACAAGCTTCGACCGTACGCTGCATTTCGTGAAGCCCGCCTATGTACTTCATGTCCGGCATCACGACATCGTAGGCATCGGCCTCGCAGTACGGGCGGATGGTATTCCAGCCAACACTCGTCTCCAATCCGGCCTGGCGCATCCCCAGTGAGTTGCACTGACGACGTAATCGCGCGAGTGCAGCGATGTTGTCTTCCACCTCCACCATAGGGGTTTCAATCCAGTACACGCCCAGTTTGGCTGCCGCCTCGTTGAGAGCTCTTGCAGTCGGTTCGTCGAAACGCCAGTGACAATCGATCATGAGGCGCGCGCGCGGACCCACTACTTTGCGCACCGCGGCCACGCGCGAAAGACCAACTTGCATAGCGCGTGCACCGTCACCTTGCGCGCAGGCCTTCGGAGAGACCTCGTCAAAAGGAGCGATCTTGAAAGCAACGTGTCCCGCGGCAATGGCTTTTTGCGCACTGGCCGCGAAGCCCGCTGGTGTTCGTGACTCCGTGCGCCGGTTGATGTTGGCATAGACCGGTATCCGATCACGCTCCACGCCAAGGGTCTGTGCCAGTGACTGCCCGTTCATCTGAGCATGCAGGCTCCATAAAGCTTGATCGATCGCACTTATAATGCTCGCCTGCCGAATGTTGTCCGAGGCGTGTCGTCGTGCGAAGGCCCCTGGGTCTTGTGTCGACGCCTCCGACAGCGCCACCGGCACCAGACGATTGGCTTGGAGCACAAGCGAGTCTTCCTGCCCGATGAGTGTCGCCTCGCCTTCACCCGTGCGACCGTCCTCGCTATGAAGGCGCAAGAAAGTCCAGCACGTTTTGTGCGTAACGCGAACGAAATGTAGCGAGGCGCTACGAAGGGTCACGTCGGTCATCCACACTAGACAAGATTTGAAACGCCTATTCGTTGGGGCTCAGCGGCGTTCTCAGGCGCGCGTTACGCAGCTTCTCTTGTTGTTCGTAGATGCTGCCGCCCGGAACACGAGGAAGACTTACGCGAACCGGTAGATCCTTCATGCGCGGCTCAAGGGTTGGCTCGCCACGCACAATGCGTTGATTGAAATCCTCGAGCGAAGCTCCGGAAGGGATCAGTGGCCAGGCATCCGCAGCACAAAAGCCAATGAAGAGCATACGGCGTGGCACATCAGAGTGATTAGGCCTAGAACCGTGCAACATGCGCACGTGATGCAACGTTACGCCGCCAGCTTTCAGCGTGACCGGAACGGCGCCATCGGGGTTAAGGTCTGGGTCCGTGATGGCGCCTACAAAAACGCCATCCTGATGATGGTTCCACGTCTTGCCTTTGTGGCTACCAGGCACCACCATCAACGGTCCATTTCCCTCGGTCATATCGTCCAACACAATACCCACTTCAAGCAGGTCATCGTTGGTGTGAGGGTAAAATGCCCAATCCTGATGCCACTCGACGGCTGAGCCGACACCTGCGTTTTTCATATTCAGCTTGTTGTTATCGAAGCGCAGATTTGGCCCCAAAAGACATTCCACGATATCCAGGATGCACTCATGACGGGCGTACTTGGCATAAACCGGATGTCGGCTTACGGGGTGCTTGATGCGTCTCAAACTGGGGGACGTCGCGCTGTGCCCTGGCTCAAGATCAAAAATGTCATCGTTCGATGTGACGCTTCGTGACTTGTCCACAAACTCATCGGTAATCTGCCTTAATTCCTCCACCTCCGTCGGCGTTAGGACCGCGTCGACCGTCAGGTAACCATTCTCGCCATAGGCTTCTATTTGAGCTGCGTTCAGCATTAAAAAGTCCCCGAAATTAGCAGGCCCTCGAGTTCTTTAGGGTCTGACTCTTGACACCATCGAGGTGTCTGTCGTGTTCATCATACGTCTTCGTGGATTTATCTGTTGTGTAACCTCGTATTCCCGAAAAACCGCTAGACCAACCGAGACTTAAGTCAAGATCTCACCCACAAGGAGGCAGGCCTAGCAACCCCGTAGGATGAATCCGTCCCGCCGCAACAGTCCGCTGGTAAAGTCCAGTTGTGACCGGTTGCCGTATAAAGCAGACGGCAACCCGACCTTATCGAATCGTGTGACGTACATGCTGACAAGACCTAGAGAATTCTGGGGTACCCAGGCCCGCGTTGTAGAATACGGGGCTTTTCTTACAGGTCGAATAGGATAACTTGGCCGTCATTCATTCACCTCGAAAGACCAGGAACTGAATAAATGACCAAGAAGTCCAACATCGTTTTCATCTTCCCTGATCAGCAGCGCGGTGATGTGGTCGGCTACGCCGGCAATCCCGTCGTCAAAACGCCCAATCTGGATCGACTCGCCCGCGAAAGTGTGACGTTTAGCCGATGCATTACCAACGGCCCGGTTTGTATGCCGGCCAGAATGTCGATTATGAGTGGCAAGCACGTGTGCGAGCACGGGACATGGGACAACAACATAGACGGGGACCCAAGCACCCCCAACCACGTACGAAACATCCGCGATGCCGGTTACCGCACGTCACTGATCGGCAAGGTTCATCTCCACGTTCGCAAACAAGGCGACGGCCACTCGCGCGATCACGCCTACAAGATGCATGAATGGGGATGGGTCGACTCGCACGAACTCCGAGATATCATGGCCTACGTCTCTGCGGAGTGCTATTTCACAGACTTTCTTCGCGAGCGTGGACACCTGGATGTGTTCCGCAGCTACATGGAGATCATCGTCCGCGGAGAGAATCAACGGACGTTGCTGCCCTGGGAAACACCGCCGAGTGCCCTGCCGATCGACGAGGACCTCGACATGTACACCGCCCAGAAAGCCGTCGAGTGGATCGAGGACTACAGCGATGACAAACCCTTTTACTTACAAGTCAACTTCCCGGGTCCGCACAACCCATTCGACTCGCCTGCAGAAGTGAGAGCGCTGTACGATCCCGAACAAATGCCACCCGCGATTCTCGAGGACACCTCGGGCCCCATATCGCCGAGGGTGCAAAGTAGCCTCGACGGCTCGCGGCTCAACAACATGACGTTAAGCCAGGAGCGTCTGATGCGCGCGTACTACTATGCAAAGGTCACACACATCGATCACGGCATCGGCATGGTCGTCGACGCCCTGGAACGACAAGGCGTACTGGAAGACACCTGGATCATTTATACGTCAGACCACGGCGAAATGCTCGGGGACCACCGCTGCCGGAACAAGGGGGTCTTTTATGAAGGCGCACTCAACATTCCACTGTGTATTAGACCGCCCGGCGGCTCCACCGGCTGGCAGTCACGAGCCCTGACGGACCAACTCGATGTGGTCGAAACAATGCTCGACGTCGCCGGTGCACGGACGCTGGATGGCGCCGAGTACCGGTCTTCTCTCACCGACAAAATTCTAGACGGCGAAGATGCCTCCGGAGCACAGAAGGGAAAAGAGGTTGTATACAGCGAAGTCAGGCTGTGCTCCATGGTCCGCAACGACAGATTCAAAATGAGCGTCGACTCGCTGACGCGCGAACCGTTAGATTTGTATGATATGGAGGAGGACCCCAGCGAAGTTAGGAATTTGGTGCTGGAGCCAACGCATAAAGACGTCCGCGCCGAGCTGCTGGAGAATCACCTGGGTCGCCTACTCGACAAACTGGATCAGACAAAGGTCAAGAAGTACCAGGACACGGTACTGGCGGATCCGAAGCGTGGCGGGTGGCAGGCGCTCGTGAAACCTCCATCGACATCTACGAGCTAAACCATGCTTGTCGTGTACCCGCGTGGGAATTATTCTTCGATCTTTCAATCGAATGAACGTACCAGCATGGCGAGCCCAGCCATATTGCGATGCTCGGAGGCCTGGCGGTGTTTTATTCAACCAAGAGCAATTTGATTATCTCGAAGATCGCCCTTTGGGCTGTGTGAACGGGTAAAGAAGTGGTTCCTGCTAACACCGACAAACCGAATATCGTCTTGATTTTCTCCGACCAGCATCGAGGTGACGCGCTCGGATGTGCGGGAAATCCGATAGTTCGAACGCCTCATCTGGATGAGCTAGCGGCCGAAGGCGTTACATTCAAAAGTTGTAGCACTAGTTCACCGCTTTGCATGCCCGCCAGGGCGTCACTCGTTACCGGTCAATACGTCAATGAGCACGGCTCCTGGGGCAACCGTCATGAAGCAGACCGTTTTGGACAAAGCCACGTGAGGAATATCCGCGATGCCGGTTACTGTACAGCGGTGTTCGGCAAGACCCATTTCCGAGTGCCGCAAGTGGACGCGGGTCATACGCGAGAAAGAATCGGTGAACTGAATGATTGGGGATACGAGATCGCACACGAGGTCATCGAGACGCCTTCAGCCAATAACCGCTGTAACTACGCTGACTTTCTGGCAGAGAAGAAAAAGCTCCAGATATACGAAAACGCTATGGCCACCTGGAAAATGGGTCAGGCGAACGGCCATTTAAGGCCCTGGGAACACCCCCCTAATCAGCTTGAAGAGGGAGAACACGTCGACGCCTACATCATCGACAGGGCCATCGATTGGGTGCAGCGATACGACAATGCACGTCCATTCTATTTGCAGGTCGCCCTCGTAGGGCCGCATCCGCCCTTCGACGCACCTATAAGATACCGTGACATGTTCTCTCCTGAAGACATGCCGCTAGCCATCTTGGAGCCGCCAGCAGAGCCGATATCACCGCAGGTCGAGCGAATGCTGCGTCGCAGAGGGTTGCCCGACATGACCGACAGTCAAAATCGGCTGATGATCAGTCACTACTATGCAAAGATTGCTTTTGACGACGACGTCATTGGGCAAGTAATCCAATCGCTAAAGAACCAGAGACTTATGGACAATACGTGGATCATCTATACCTCTGATCACGGAGAGATGCTTGGCGATCATAAGCTGGTTCAAAAGGTGGTTTTTTATGAAGGTGCTGTCAATATTCCGCTTATCATTAGACCTCCCGGCGGCACCAAACCTTGGATTGCGAATGGCCTCACTGATCACTACGATATTGTCAACACGATGCTCGACGCGGCAGACGGAGCGTCATTAGAGAGTGATCACGGTGTTTCTCTGATTCCCAAGATTGACGCGGGCGCGGGCGTGACTACTGCACAGCAGGGAAAAGACGTTACCTTCAGTGAGGTGAATCTTTACTCAATGGCACGAACCGAACGTTACAAGATGACCATCGGTTCGATCACCAGGCAGCCCATGGAACTCTACGATATGAAAAATGATCCAGACGAACTGCGCAATCTTGTGAACGAACCGTCGCTTTCACCCGTTCGAGACGAAATGTACCACGAGCATTTCAGTAAGTTGCTGCACAATATCAACAAGACGCAACTCGAAATTGCTGAGATTGGAGGTATTCCGACGGAGATTCACCAGGATTACCCCGAGTACTGAAGCGGCCTATCAACCTCCATGCTTTGACAGATCGCTACATTTGGCCAGCACTGCATGCCTTCGTCACAAACGACTAGGACGATAGCCCCATCACAGAGCACTCGAAAACCGCCGATGAACAAAACCCTACGTAAGAACGTCGCCTATTACCCTCGCTTCAACGCC
>Ga0315334_10003281_pt1 | contig 10173 bp, 7 predicted proteins | sample M150034915metaG_FD_205555 | JGI IMG/M metagenome (GOLD analysis project Ga0315334, IMG submission 205555) | Ammonia-oxidizing marine archaeal communities from Monterey Bay, California, United States - M1 500m 34915 | ecosystem: Environmental > Aquatic > Marine > Intertidal zone | place: USA... | reverse complement strand
CTGTTACGGCGAGGATGGGGTGGCTCAATCATCAAAGCAAGAACAGTTGGTTTAAGAGCGGCACTGGAATTATTTCCCCGTAGGAGGTATCACTTGGTGGGAGCGATGGGCGAATGTCCAGAAGAGGACAATCCTATACGGCGTGTTTGTCAGGTATCAAAAGGATTGTGAGGGTGCATTTAAATGCAGAAAAATGATCACTATATCAACTTTGCCCTATTAATTGAAGGTGCCATACCTTGGCTCAGGTGAATGATTCTTCACTCTGCGTAGAGTGTGCCAAAGAAGCCACAAAAATAATGATTGAGAACGTGACTTCTGCTGCTTGTTAATTCCTAATAATGCAAAGCACTGAATAATTATTTTTCAGTCATTAGGTGTCGATGTATGTATGTAAGGTTTTACAATGATCTAAGACCAACCTGCCCAGTGTCCTCAGTAGACGAAGCTTATAGGTTGACGAATGAGATAAGGGACAACGTGTGCAAGCAGGTCAAAATAAGAATCCTGTTAAAATAATTCCTCTATTCTTAATTAGGAATACTGATGAATAATTTAAAAAAGATCCTGATAGCTCTTGTTCTAGTGGTTTTAATAGGTGCCTTTTTTAGTTTCGACGTTGGTCAATATCTTAGTCTGGAATATTTGAAGGGGAAGCAAACAAATTTTTCATCCTTTTATAAAGAAAATCCGCTGTTGGCAATGGGTGCCTTCACTGCAGTTTATATTGTCTCAACGGCGCTCTCTCTGCCAGGAGCTGCCCTGCTTACCTTGATGGGGGGTGCTTTATTTGGGCTGGTAACGGGTACGATTGTGGTTTCATTTGCGAGCACTATTGGGGCCACCCTAGCTTTTCTGGTTTCGCGTTTGTTACTGCGTGATTTAGTTCAAGGTAAATTCAGTCATTACCTTAAATCATTTAATGATGGTATTAAAAAAGATGGGACATTTTATTTATTTACCCTGAGGTTGATTCCTGCGGTTCCTTTTTTTGTAATAAATTTGGTTATGGGACTGACCCCTATGAAGACGGTCCAGTTTTTTTTTGTAAGTCAGGTTGGTATGCTTGCCGGGAGTATTGTGTTTGTAAATGCGGGTACGCAACTGGCACAAATTGAATCTTTGAGTGACATTCTTTCTCCAGAAATTATTTTTTCATTTGTGTTGCTAGGGATTTTCCCTTTGCTAGCAAAAAAGTTCATAATTTCCTATAAGGGCAGGAGAGTTTTGAGGAAGTACAATAAGCCAAAATCGTTTGATTATAACATAGTGGTCATTGGGGCAGGTTCGGCCGGTTTAGTCACCAGTTATATCGGTGCTGCGACCAAAGGTAAAGTGGCCTTGATAGAAAAGCATAAAATGGGTGGGGATTGTTTGAATACGGGTTGTGTTCCAAGCAAAGCTTTGATTCGCTCTGCAAAATTCATGGCGGATATAAGGAAATGCCAGAAGCTCGGTTTTAAAAGTGTACACGTTGAATTTGATTTTGCAGAGGTGATGGAAAGGGTCCAACGTGTGATCAAGACAATTGAGCCACATGACTCAGTGGAACGTTATTCAAATTTAGGGGTGGAATGTCATACAGGAGAAGCCCGCATAAAATCTCCTTATGAAGTGGAAGTCAATGGCAAGGTTCTTACAACAAGAAATATTGTGGTTGGGACGGGTGCCCGTCCTTCCATTCCTTCTATTGAGGGCATTGAATATGTTGATTATCTGACGTCCGATACCATTTGGAACATTCGTGACCAACCTAAAAAATTACTTGTGCTAGGCGGGGGACCGATTGGTTCTGAGTTGACCCAGGCATTTGCCCGGCTCGGATGTAGTGTGACCCAGGTGCAGCGCAATAAGCGTCTGCTTCCGAAAGAGGACCCTGAAATCTCGCAAATGGTATTGGAGAATTTTCAGAATGATGGGATCAAAGTGTTGTTAGGGCACACACCGAAAAAATTTTTCAAACGCGACGGAAAAGATTTTCTGGTATGTGACCATGATAGGGGTACTGTTGAAATCCCTTTTGACACTCTCCTGATTGCATTGGGCAGAGAAGCCAACACAACAGGTTTTGGGCTGGAAGAACTGGGGGTGGAACTAACTCCGAAGGCAACCATTCAGGTAGATGAGCACATGCGGACGAATATTCCGAACGTGTATGCTTGTGGTGATGTTACAGGCCCGTATCAATTTACCCATATAGCGGCTCACCAAGCGTGGTACTGCGCTGTTAATTCATTGCTAAGTCCCTTTTGGGGATTCAAAGTAGACTACAGTACGGTGCCTTGGTCGACCTTCACTGATCCTGAAGTGGCACGCTCTGGCCTGAATGAACTGGAAGCCAAAGAACAGGGAATCCCCTATGAAGTCACCACCTATGGCATCCAAGATTTGGATCGAGCCATAGCCGAGGAGGCGGCTTATGGAATTGTCAAAGTCCTAACTGTGCCGAGCAAGGATAAAATTTTAGGCGTCACCATTGTGGGGCTTCATGCCGGGGATATTATTGCGGAGTATGTTGCGGCAATGAAAAATGGGTTTGGCATGAATGCTATTCTGGGCACCATTCATATATATCCCACCTTGGCCGAGTCGAATAAATTTGCCGCAGGCAATTGGAAAAGAAATACGATTACCGAGAAAACTCTAGCTTGGGGTGAGAGAATCAATCGGTGGAGAAGGGACTATTTTTAGCCGATGCGACCCTCCTTTATATTTCTTAGTGGATTACTTTTAAGTAGCCCTGCCATCCTCTCAGAGGCCAGCGAAAAAACAAACCATACTTCGTATCATAAAGGTATGGTTTTAATTTCTGCGGGAACATTTCAAATGGGCTCGGAGCTCAATCAAGGTTACAAGACGTGCATGGAGACCAACACAATTTGTAAGAAAAAGTGGTTTAGCGATGAGCAGCCGGCCCACAAGCTAAAACTGAAGGCATTCCATATCGATATTTATGAGATAACGCAACATGATTTTGAAAGTGTCATGAGAGAAAACCCTTCAGAATATGAGGGGTTGAACCGACCGGTGGAAAATGTGACCTGGTTTGAAGCCAGGAAATACTGTGAGCGATTGGGGAAACGACTCCCTACCGAAGCTGAATGGGAACGGGCTGCGAGAGGGAAAACGGATTCTGTTTTTTGGTGGGGGAATAAGGCGGACTCAGGAAAAGCCAACTTTTGTGATGTTCATTGTGAAAAAACCTGGAAGGTAAATCAACTGGATGATGGTTTTTCCTTTACGGCGCCCGTTGGCAGTTTAACTCCTAACAATTATGGATTGTTTGATATGGCTGGGAACGTTTATGAATGGGTGGATGACTGGTATGATGAGGATTACTATCGGTATTCACCTGAGGAAAACCCTCTGGGACCAAAAAAAGGAAAAAAGAAAATAATGCGGGGTGGTTCTTGGATAAACTACCCAACCGGTGTGCGCTCTGCGGACCGTACTGATTCAAAGCCCAATGCTCGCATGGGTTTTGTCGGATTTCGATGCGCTATATAAAAAACATGGAAGGGGCTATCTCAGACAACTAAGTCGATATTCCTTTAATCCATTGTTTAATTTTCTTTTAAAGCGCTATTTGGACTTAGCAAGACACTCTTTTTCAAGTCCACTACTTACAATATTTTTGCATTTATTAGGATCACCCTGAACGACGGCATAGCAATATGATTGGCTGTCGCGGTTTAGGATCAAGGTGCAATAATAAACGCTGTGGTCTTTATGTTTGTATCGGCTTTCAGGGTTGGTAATTGGGGTCACGGCGAGACAAAGGTTTCGTTCATCTTCTTTTGAAAGCTTTCCTGTCGGCTTTGCTGCAGAGGAAAATAGACCCGTTCTTGACATTTCCGTAGTAGGTCCTTTTCCATCAATAACGTTGACTGGGTCTACCCCAGGACGCCCCTTGCGTACATCCTGACTTATGTTATCACAAGCTTGCGTGTCCGCGACTTCAGCAGCCATGGAGAGCGGGACTCCAATAAAAAAAACTAACGACACTGCCATCAATCCCATAGCCCTGTTAATCCACATATTCATCTTCCTCCCAAATGACTTGTTTTTCAATGAAACAAAACATTAAAAAAAACCATGCGATGGGTAGGAGAATACCATATTTTGGGCTATAAAAACTACGGTAAGTATTAAAATTATTGAAAACATAAAGGTTTTTTAAGAAGTTAACTAGCCATAGCTAATGGAGAGAAAATTAAGATTAAGATTTTAGGGGAATTTTATAGGATTAGCTAAACATAGCGTATTAGTTTACTTGTTTTCCTTTGCGAAATGGCTCTAACAATTAATTTTCAAAAAGTACCCACGAGCAAAACTAATAAAATAATTAAAATATTCTCAGTCATTGCCAGTATTCCTTTAAATTAATCATTTCTAGGGCTCTTAGAAAGTACAAACAAATGTGACTATTAATAAATTGTCTTCAACTTCATTGTCAATGAAATGAATTATTACTGATTCTGACCAACAAATTACTTTGGTTCTGATTGGGAATTTTTTTTATTTAATAATCTAATTCGATATTTAATGCTGCTGGTTATACCAAAAAAGTATTTGAAATATAGTGCACATTTTATTTTTATTGATTATTTAAAACCCTAATGTTTATTCGGAGATTGGTGTTATGAAAAATTGGACAAAGCCGGAGATACGAAAGTACCTGGGGCCCTTTATCGTAGCGGTAGGCCTGGCTTATACCTATCATTCGCATATTACGGGTTGTCCCCGTTACGTCATTTTTGCAGGGTGGGCACTAGGACCCCCAGTTTGGTTCCTTCTGGAGTATTTCCTGCTGTTTGATGCTGAAAATGAAAAGTTAAAACAGTTTATCCATTACCAAAGCTTATGCCAAAACCTTTGGTTAGGATTTTTAGCATACCTGGCAGCATTTTATCTTGGTACTTGGAACTAAAATATCGAAGGAAAATCTATTATGGATACCAAGCGTTTTATCCTGTCAGCCAGTTCGGTATTCTTGTTTATATTTATTTTTGATTAGGTTTTTCATGATTTTCTCCTTAGAGAAACCTATCTTCAGATTGTTAGTCGGGATATTGCGTTAGAGTTTCTAAATCACCCCTTCCCCTTATAGCATTTCATCCCAAACCTGTTACATGTACCGGGCATGAAATTTATAGGGGGAGATACCACGCATGCCCGGAACGGGTACTTTGAAAAGAGGGGCCTATCAAATGTTATCTAAATTGAGTGTAATCTTTTCAGCTAATCTTGTTCAAAGCCTGAGAGAAGAAATTCCCAGGATTATAGTTTAAAATCCGGAATTAGAAAATTTGCTGCCTACAGTCGGATCTAAAGGAGTTGGCTCTTGAACACTCTAGGGATTTTGGTTATCCTTTGCACCTCGATTTATCCAGATACAAAAAGGATTTCATGCGAATTTTAAGTTGGAATGTTAATGGACTGCGTGCGGTTGTCAAAAAAGGGTTTTTTGAATGGTTGGGTTCCGAAGCTCCTGATGTGGTTTGCCTGCAGGAGATTAAAGCTCGAACTGAAGATCTGGATGAATCTATTTTAAACCCTGAGGGTTATCATGCTACCTGGAATCCCGCTGAGCGCAAGGGGTACAGTGGGGTGGCTATTTTTACAAAAAAGAAACCTAAAGCGGTTCATTATGGGATAGGAGAAGAGCGGTTTGATGTAGAAGGCCGTGTTATTAGACTTGAATTTAAAGACTTCGATTTGTTCAATGTATATTTCCCAAATGGTACCAGTGGGTCAGAAAGACTCGAATATAAAATGGAGTTTTATGATGCGTTTCTCGATCACTGTGAGGAACTGCGTGCGCAAGGAAAAGAGTTGGTGATCACCGGAGATGTGAACACCGCCCACAAGGCCATTGACCTTAAAAACCCCAAATCCAATCAGAAAAATTCAGGATTTCTTCCGGAAGAGAGGGCTTGGGTCGATAAATTTGTGTCGCATGGGTATGTAGACAGCTTCAGAGTGTTTCACCCGGAGCCAGATCAATACACCTGGTGGAGTTACCGATTCAATGTAAGGGCCAAGAATATTGGTTGGCGTATTGATTATTTTTTCGTTACCGAAAAACTTATGATCAAGGTTAAAGACTCTTTCATTCAACCAGATATCATGGGTTCAGACCACTGCCCCATTGGCTTGGATATCAAGGCTAAATAATTGGCACAGCTCTGGAACGTTTCCCGAATGTACGCATCTAACAATTTGCTATCCTGTTTGTTACAGGGAAGGAAGTGTTAAAAAGCCTAATGGTATTTACTTGCTTTGTGGCTATCAATCTCTGAGTCCAGTTTCAGGGGTAAGAAGAGTAACTTTGAATGGGAGTGGGAATTTTATGGGATTTGAACTCAACAAAAGCTATAGCGGATTCAGGTTGACGAAGAAGGAGGAAATCACCGAACTAAAATCTCTCGGTCTTTTTTTTGAGCATGATGTCACCGGAGCTGAATTACTGGTTCTTGAAAACGATGATGATAATAAGGTGTTTAGCGCAACTTTCAGGACCCCTCCTGAGAATGACACGGGCATAGCCCACATCCTTGAGCACAGTGTACTCTGCGGCTCTAAAAATTTCCCGGTCAAGGAACCTTTCGTAGAACTTATGAAAGGTAGTTTGCAGACTTTTCTCAATGCGATGACTTTTCCCGATAAAACTATGTATCCCGTTGCCAGCCGCAATCAGAAAGATTTTTATAACCTCATGAATGTTTATCTTGATGCAGTTTTTTATCCTAATATTTCCGAGGAAACTTTTAAACAAGAAGGCTGGCACTATGAACTGAATAATCCTGAAGATGAAATTGTTTATAAAGGGGTGGTGTTGAATGAGATGAAAGGCGAGTTCTCCAGTCCAGAAAGTTGCATTGACCGCCAGTTGGCCCATTCATTATTTCCATCTACCCCATACGGTTTTGAGTCGGGGGGAGACCCTGTCAGTATTCCCGACTTGTCGTATGAGGAATTCAAGGCGTTTCATAGAAAACACTACCATCCTTCCAACAGTAGATTATTTTTATATGGAGATGGCGACACCCTGAGTTATCTGAAATATTTGCAGGATCAATACTTAAAGGATTTTGAACGTATGGAAGTAGATACTTCCGTTCCTCATCAGAGATCTTTCAGAAAGGCAAAAAGAAAAACCCTGACCTATCCCATTTCTAGCCACGAATCGCTGGAGAAAAAAACCTTTGTCCTGGTGGGTTACAAGTTGGATAAAGCGGTCAACCATGAACATTGTCTTGGGTTTAGTATATTGAGCCATCTTCTACTTGGGACTTCTGCATCTCCTTTACGAAAAACCCTCATCACTTCTGAACTGGGCAGTGAAGTGATTGGCGGGGGTTTCGATGACAATCGCGCAGACACGATCTTTGCCGTCGGATTGAAAGGTACAGATCCGGAGAAGGAAGATGAAGTTCTGACTCTCATAGATTCAACCCTTCATGGACTTGTCTCTAATGGAATAGAGGAAGATATGATTCGCTCGGCGGTCAATTCTATAGACTTCAGACTGCGGGAAGGTAACTTTGGTGGATTCCCGAAAGGCATTGTCTATAACATTCAGGCGTTGGGTTCCTGGCTTTACGATAAAAATCCTTTTTCCCATCTCAGATTTGAGAAGGTGATGCGGAAAATCAAAAAACGTATGCACAAAGGATACTTTGAAGATTTAATCGTACGTTTTCTGATTGAGAATAAACATCGAAGTATTCTGGTGGCTGTCCCCAAGCCAGGATTGGCCAAGAAACTGGAAGCGAAAGAAAGGAAAACTCTGAAGTTGGTTAAACAAAAACTCTCTTCTGATGATATTGACCAACTGATCGCGGAAACCAAGAAACTTCAGGAATTGCAATTAGCCCCTGACTCCCCTGAGGCGCTTTCAACGCTACCCTCTTTAGAGATCGAAGATGTTCCCAAAGAAATTGAAAAGTATCCATTAGAGATAAAGCACCATGGCGATACAAAAATTTTGTTTCATGAATTGTTCACCAACGATATCGCTTACATCCAGATAGGATTCAACTCACATTCTGTTCCAACAGAAATGATTTCTTATCTCCCTTTGCTGGGAACCTTGGTGATGGGGATGGGTACAGGTAAGCATAACTATGCTGAAATTTCAAAATTGATGGGCATGCATACCGGAGGAATCCGCACTTCCCATTTTTCGTCGGCGACAGTTCAAGATCGTCATCAAGTCCTCTCTTATACTATTTTTAGTGGAAAGGCGTTGATGGAAAAGGTGGACAGCCTGTTTGATATTTTTGATGAATTGCTGGGTAATTATAAATTTGATGATCATAAACGGTTGGTTGAAATAATCCGCAGTGCAAAATCGGATATGGAAGATTCAATTGTTCCGCAGGGTAATCATTATGTCTTGGCAAGACTCCAATCCTACCAGTCTCGACTTGGACAATTTGAAGAGCTTACGGATGGAATCAAGTTTTATAAATTTTTGGAACGATTGTTGGAGCGTGTGGAAAAAGATCCTGAAGAAGTTGCTGGTAAGTTCAGACAGGTCGCAGAGCGTGTCTTTACCAGAAGGAATGTCTTTTTTAATATTACCTCAGATCAAAAAGGTTACCGAAAGTTAGAAAAAAGAATTGTGGAAACCGTGAACACACTTTCTGATAAAGAATGGAAGGTTGAGGAATGGGGTCTGAAAATAGAAGCCCTGAATGAGGGTTTTTTGACTGCCAGTAATGTTCAGCATGTTGGCAAAGGGGCTAACCTGTACGATTTAGGATTTAAGTATTCTGGGCAATTCGAGGTGCTTAAAGCGCTACTCAGGACCGGATTTTTATGGGATAGGGTACGGGTTCACGGTGGCGCATACGGCAGTGGAAATTCATTTAACATACTAACTGGTGATTATAGCCTGCTCTCTTATCGGGACCCTAATCTTACCGAAACATTAGACGTCTATGATGAAATTGCTAATTTTCTTAATGCCTTGGACTTAACCTCAGAAGAGTTGACAAAAATTATCATCGGCTGTGTTGGCAAAATGGACCCACCTTTAACGGCCGATCTGAAAGGCAAGTCTTCGATGATAGACTATCTTACCGGGCGGACCCACGAAAGAAAACAGAAGATCCGCGAAGAACTGCTTTCCACCAAGCTTGAAGATTTGAAAGGCTATGCCTCTCTATTCGAAAAGATTAGGGATAACGGCCATGTCTGTGCCCTGGGAAATGAAGATAAACTCAAAAAATCTAAATCTGTATTCGGTCAACTAGTTACAGTTTTTCACTAACCACTAGGCATGGGGCTTGTGACATCCCCTTCCATAAATTTAATGCCCCGGAGAGGTACAATGAGTAAATATTTTATATGGTTAAAACAATACTCTCGGCGTAATAACCTTTTGCCTAGTTTTCCTTGACGGGGGGCTAGGGTGGTTGCTTAGTTGTCACACTGAACTAGACCGAATATACCAAGAATGTGTGACGCTCTATTTATTGCACGCCTAGAAGCGTTATCCCCTTTTTGCCACCGGTCGCTGAACGGTGGGTTTAAGTTTCTGCTGTTTGCGGCCAATATAAATCATAAAAGAGTTCTATTTTGACAGGTGAGATATAAAACTCAAATACAAAGAAACCTTAGATTTTTTAAGGTCCTTTGGAGTTAACCAGATGTTCGAATTGAAGACCGGTTGCCGCGATCACGAGACTTATTTCAAGGGGCGAGCAAAGTGCGAAGGTCGTCGGTTTACACGACATTCAATGCGTTTTTAAAGATCGGGCAAACTCCAAGGCTTTTTCCATTTTAGGCAGTTGTGCCAGTTCTGGAACCACTTCCATATACCGTATGATCCCTTTACGGTCGAGCACAATAATAGCCCGGGCCAACAGACGGTTTTCCTCGATCAATAGACCGGTTGATTTACCAAACAGAGCGTCCCGATAATCTGACAAGAATAGAATGTTTTCGATTTTAGCTTCCTTGGAGAAACGTTTTTGTGCAAAGGGCAGGTCCCGACTGATCGTCACTAGTTTTGCTGTTTTATCCAAGCCTTTATTCTCTTCACTAAGAAAATGAGTTTGCTTGTCGCAGGTAGGGGTATCCAGAGAGGGCACGACACTGAGTATTGTCACGTTGCCTTTGAATGATTGCAGGTCAATCATGTTTAATCCCAAATCAGGGAGG
>Ga0315334_10003277_pt1 | contig 10175 bp, 9 predicted proteins | sample M150034915metaG_FD_205555 | JGI IMG/M metagenome (GOLD analysis project Ga0315334, IMG submission 205555) | Ammonia-oxidizing marine archaeal communities from Monterey Bay, California, United States - M1 500m 34915 | ecosystem: Environmental > Aquatic > Marine > Intertidal zone | place: USA... | reverse complement strand
ATTTGAAAATGATTTTAAATCTTTTTTATCTAAAAAAGATATTACTAATTTAGATGATTTTCTTGATAATTCATTAATATCATCTTTGATAATATTAATAGACATCATAGGAAGAAGTGGTTGTTTAAGGAGTTTGTAGTGTTAAAGAGTTTGTAGTGTTAAAGAGTTTGTAGTGTTAAAATAGTTTGTTATAATTATAATATAAATCAATTTTATTCAGAATAATAATATTTACCTTCTATTAATTCTCTTTTTAAAAATTTTTTTTGTTCTAATTTTTGTAAATAATGATTCATCGTTCTTTTTGGTGTTTTACTCCTAGTATTTTTTAATTTTGGATGTTTTTTAATATATTTATACATTTTTCCATCGTCAAATTTCATTCCAGGATATATTTTATAAATTTCTTTAATACTATCAGTAAGATTATCAGTTTCTTTTTCATCATCTGTAATTTCTTCAATAATTTCATTTTTTTGTTTCAAACGAAGTGACTTTCTTACTCCATTTTCTTCATGAAAATTATGTTCTTTTAATTTTTCATTTTCATCTTTATAATATTTATATAAACTACGATATTGTTTATTTTTCTTTTTTAAATTAAATATTTTTTCTTGTAATTTTTCATTTTCATTTTGTAAAATTTCATTTTCATTTTGTAATTTTTCATTTTCATCTTCTAAATTGATATTTTTCTTATCAAAACTAAATAAAGAATATATTGTAAAAATGAATGTTATATAAATAACTATAAAAGTAGTAATTGGATACTTTAATAGAATATCATTATTAATCATATCTAAATTTTCATATATAATTACAGAATTGCTCATTGTTGTATTGATTTTATAAAGTAAAGGCATTAAAGGAGGTGTTAAGCTAGTCATGATTATTATATTAGGTACTTATTATATTTTTTGATAATCAATTTTAAATAAAAAAAGTTTTTTTTATTTGAAATTATTTAAATTTCATCTTCTGATTCTTCTGAAATTTGATATTTTTGTAAAAAAAGAACGATATCTTTATGATCTGATTTAACAGCATCATCATAAGGAGTATTGCCCCATCTATCTTTAACAAAAATATTACTTAAATTATAAGTACTACATAAAAATTGAACGATTTCTAAATGACCATTATTCGCAGCTAAATGTAAAGGAGTCCGTTTATCATAATCACCTTGAATTAAATCACATCCTTTTAAAAACATTCTTTTTAAACCATCTAAATCACCAACACTAGCTAATAAAATATTTTTGTATGTATTGTATTCACTAGATTCCATATCTTGTAAAATAGTAGAATTAACCGAAGAATCATCTTTAGAATTATTATTAATTTTTTCAATAGAACTATGTTTATCAAAATGATGATAATTAAAATATTTTGAGAATTGATTACTAAAATCAATACCTTTATTAGAATTACCATATTTATCTAATTTTGGAGAGAAAGTAGCGAAACCCATAACACCAGGAATAACACTAATAATACCACCACCGACACCAGATTTCGAAGGAATACCAATAGTAAAAGAATATTCGCCAGAATAATCATACATACCACAAGAGTTCATTAAAGATAAACAATTTTTAACCGTTTCTGGTTTAAAAATTTGTTCACCAGTAATAGGATTAGTACCATAATTAGCTAAAGTACTAGCTAAAATTGATAATTTATCAGCAGTAACAGATAAAGAACAACATTGAAAATAGAATTCTAAAATATTATGTAAATCAGTATTCTCTGGAAAACCGACATCTTGTTCTTTCATAAAATAACCGAGAGCATAATTTCTATATCCAGTGGCTCTTTCAGATAAATAAATACTATTATCAAAGCCAACTTCATCATTACATAATTTTTTATAAATACTACATAAATATTCAAATCTATTGGCATCATATTCTTCAATATTCATATTACCATCTAAACAAGAAATATCAAGATTGTAATTATTAATTAAAGAACAAGTCATAATGGCACCGGCATTAACACAAGGATTATGAGGTCTACCTTGATTATCTAAAGTAAGTGCATTAAAAGTTACACCAGAAGGTTCTTTTCCAACATATTTATGAACTAATTCACCATGTTGTTCAAAGGCAATGCAATAATTAATAATTTTACAACAAGATTGGATAGAAAAATCAATATTAGTATCGCCAATAGAATATCTTTGTCCATCAATAGTACAAATAGAAACACCCCATAAATTACCATCAACTTTTGCTAATTGTGGAATATAAGCAGCAACATCGCCAGAATTATTTTTTTTAATTTTATAATATAATTTAGTAACTTCATTAGAAAAAGAATGAAAATTTTTAATAATAAAATTATCAGTATAAACCTTAGTCATAATATCTAAATTTTCTTGAATTAATTCTTTACATTGTAAATTATTAATTAATTTATCATGAGTATTACAATATTTTAATAAATGTTGAAGACGAACATCATTATCACGAATACCTTTTTGATTACATAATTTGATAATTTTATCTGTATTAATCATTTTATCTTTATTTGATAATATAGTAACAAGTTTATCTATAAAATTTGCCATATTTTTTAATTTTTTATAATAATAAATTTTATTTATTATTATTATAAAGAATGTATAACACAATTATGATGGATAATATCAATAAATAATCTCAAATCATGAATAATAGAAACATATTCTTTATTATTAACATGTTTATGAATCCATAATTCAATAACATTTTCGCGATAATAATTAGTACTTCTCCCCGGATGAATCATTCTACATGAAGCCATATTATTATTAACAACATATTGAATAGATTCAATTTGATCAAGACATTTTTTAAATTTCAAATGTCTTTTGATTTCATATATATTTATTAAAATAATTTTTTCTATTACAAGTGGAATCATACTTATTAAAAGTTATTAAATAAATTTTAATAGGTTTTATATATAATGTTGTATAAAGTAATTTATGAAATAATAAATGAATATATGTATAATATACAAATAATAGATGAAAAAAAATTTAAATATAAATGTTCACAATGTAGAAAATATTTTTTACATACCGATTTAAAAGAATGCACTGATCAATCAGGAAGTCCATGGAGAATATATTGTAAAGAATGTATTGATTATTTTCATTTTATTTTTAATAATTATAAAGAATTTAAATAAATATTATTTATTATATTTTTTTAAAATATTTCTCAATTTTAAAATTTCAATTTTTTGATTTTCTTCTATTTTTTCTAAAAGTAAAATACGATTTTTAAATGAATCCATATTATTTTTAAACATAAATAGTTCCGAATCAATTTCGCATTTTTCTTGTTCAGTTTCATCAATTGTTTTAAGTAAATTAGCATTATTATTAATAAGTTTATTCCTTGATTTATATAAATCTTTATAAGAATGAGCTAATTTATCCATATTATTATTTAATTGTTTAGAATCATATTCTAAATCATCTTTATTTATTTTACATTTTTTATATAATTTTTTGTATTTTTTTTCCGAAAGAGATAATAAATTATTTTCATTTTGTAATTTAGAAATCATTTCTTTATATAAATTAAATTCATAAAGCATATCATCATATTTGATACAAGTATTATGTTCTTTATTTTTCAAATCGGTAATATTATTTTCGAGATTTTGAATAGAAGTGATATATTTAGTTTGATCATTATAATAATTTAAAATAGTTTTTTTAAATTTTATAATAAGAATAGAAAGTTTTTTATTTTTATATTTTAAAAATAAAATATATAAAATAAAAAAAAAATTAATAATAAAAATAATAGTATTAGTTAATTGAATCATGATATTTATATTAAAAAAAGTGATATCAATTTTAATAATTTAATGTGATTTTTTTTTCTTTATTTTTAAAAATTTTCAATTTAAGACTTGAATGACATTTTAAATCATTATTATCCATATAATATTTATGAGTAATATTAATAAAATAAATAACAACATCGTTGTTGTTTATTCTACTACTAAAAACATCATTATTTTCATATTGAATATTTTTAATATCATTTAAACAAAATTTAAATTTATCATAATGCATTAAAGAATTATAATAATTTTCAATAATATTTAAAATATCAATATACATTAATATTAATATATATTATAATAAGAAAATATCTTGATTATGATTAAATTCTGAAACAGGATGTTGTTGTAAATAATTAATTTTAATATATAAATTATGTTGATAATATTTTTTTCTAAAAAGATAAAATAAATCGTCATCTTTTAATTTATTAAGAACATTCTTAATCTGATTATTTTCATTTGTAATATCAAGTTCAATTTCACCAATAAAATTTGAATTTTCAGTATCTTCGTAAACATTTAAATTCTTAATATTATAATTATAACGAATTAAATTATGACAATAATCATTACTAAATTTAATAAAATTATTTTTATTTAAATAAGTAGTATTATGTTTATTACCCAAATTTTTTGATTTAAGAAGAATTTTCAAAGAATTATTCATATTTTTTTTTTTACAATAAAAAACTAAATAAATTTTATTTATTAAAAATTATTAATTTCTAACCAAGTTAAAGGTCTACCTATTTCTCGTTCTCTCTGATCAACTCTTTCGTCAAAATCAGATTCAATATCTAATTCATCTAATTCTTGTAAAATATCATCGTAATCAATAGATATATCTTCATCATCATCATCAAAGAATTTAGAATTAATATAATCAATAAAAGTTAATTTTGAATTATCATTTAAAATATCGTCAATTACATAATCTAAATCTTGTTTTATATCATAAAAAAGTTTTTTAAGTTTTTCATTATCAATTTCTTGTTGTTTTAAATTATATTCTTTAATTTTTTTTTTGTTTATTTTAATATTCTTAATGTCTTCTTTCATATTAAAATTATTAACTTTGAAATAAGAAACAGAATCAATAATATTAATATCATTAGTAAATTTATTATTTTTAAGAGAATTAAATTTAATTAAATTAAATTTATTAATATCATGATTAATTTTAATAAGTTTTTTATCTCTTATATTTTTCATATTAATCCATTTTTTTAATTTTAATTTATCTATTTTTTTACCTTTGTCAGAATGTTTAGTTAAAATTTTAATATTTTTATTAAGTTTTCTTAAATCTTCATCAATACTAATTTTAATATTAACTAGATTCATATTATTTTTTTTATTAATATTAAAAATCTTAATAGCTTCTTTATATATATTAATAAAATATTGTTCATCATTTTTATCAGAAATATTATTAAAATTAAAAACATATTTAGAAAAATCATATAAATTATCATATTTATGTTGAATTATTAAATTTTGAAAATGAATTAAATGTTCTTTTTTAATTTCCCGATTAAGTATATCATCTTTATTAAATTTAAATTCATCGCTAGAAAACATAATATTTTTAGCAGATTTTTCACCTTCATTAATACGAATATAAAATTGTTGTTTATGTTTTTGAATAAAATGTTCTTTTTGTTTTTTCAAAATATTAACATTATGAGTAATATTTTTAATTCTTTCTAATCTAAATTTTTTAATAAGGGAAATTTCTAAATCATTAAAAATTTTAGGATTAGAAGGATTAATTTTAATATTAAATTCATATTTGACATCCAATTTAATTTTTTTACCTAAATAATTTCTAAATAAATTTTGAGTGGCCTTAGTTCTTAATAATTCAGTTCTAAATTTAATAAGTTCATTTAATTCTAAATCATCAAACGCATTATATAATCTACCATTTTTAAGTTTTATTAAAATTCGTTCTAAATCATTAATATTATTATTTAAATTCTCAATATGTTTTTTTTGATTTTTTTTATTTTCCTTAGTATTAAAAGAAAAATTTTTAAGATCATTTAATTGCATTAACCGACCAATATAACCTTTAAAATTTCCTTTAATAATAGTTACATTTTGATTAATAAGAGAATCATAAAGAATAAAATCATTTCTTTTTAATTTAATATTTTTCTTATCAAAATAAAAATCATCTTTTTTTGATTTAATATTTGAAATTAAACCAGTTTTTAAAATATAAATTTTTTTATTAATAATAGAATTTTGTTTTTTTTCTTCAAAAGATTTAAGATCGAAATCAATATTATAATTAATAAGATTATCAAAGAAAAATAGAATAGAAATTAAAGAAATAATATCAGAAAAAGTTTTTTTAGTATAATTAATTTTTTTAAAAAAATCTTTAGAATTAATATTTTTATGAAATTTTTTAGAAATAATTTTAATTTTATTTAAATCTTCAAATAAATTTTTATATAAAATTTGAAAATCAAATTGTTGATTAAATTTATTATTTAAAAATTTTTTATTATGTTCAATAGTATTATTCATTAAATTAAGATAGATATTTTCATTTTTATTTTCTTTATAAGCATTTCTAAAATTATTAATTTCAATAAATGTCATATCATTTTTAACAAAAGATTTGATATTACTAATATCTACTTTATAATTATCAAAAAAATCTCTTTGTTTAATAGTAGTAGCAGCAACATATTTATATGGAAAAGGATCAGAAGACTTGAAAATTCGATTAAGTTCTTTTGAAGTATCATGAATGATTTTTTTTTGTTTTTGATTATGATTATCACGATAAATATTGATTTTTTTTTCTTTAAGTTCTTTATCAACTTTTTCAACAAAAAGTTTAATAAATTTTAAAGCTTGTATTTTATCTTGAATTGTTTTTTTCTTTTTATTAATAATTTTTTGAAATGTTAAAAAATTTAAATCTTTACTATTCTGAATTAAAAATTGAATACCTTTTACGCTAATAATAGGATTTTTTTTATTAAAATCAACGATTTGTTTTAAAGCACCTTTAATTTCAATTTCTTCTTCATTAGCTTTATTAATCATTTTTTGATAAATCTTAATTACTTTAGGAATAAAAGGTTTATCTAATTTTTGATTAATTTGTTGTATTAAATTAATATATCTTATTAAAAATATATCATTTTTTACTTTATCAATGATAGTTTCATCAATGTCTAAATTTATATTATAATATTTATAATTAAATAAATGATTTAATAATTTTTGAAAAGTATATTCATATTTTTTTGGATTATTTTTAATTTTAAATAATATTTCTTGAATAGGATCATTAATATAAACTCTTATTTTAGAATTATCCTTATAATTATAATATAATTGACGAGCACTTGGATGTAAATCAATAATATGATAATTATTAATACATTTTATGTAATGATTAAAAAATTCAGATAAAAATCCATTAAAAATATCAACAAATTCTCTATTAATTTCAGGATCATAAAAAAAATTTATTTTTTTTTCTAAATCTTTCATAAAATTTATAAAATTAAAAAAATTATTATTTTTAAAAAAACTATGAGTGGAAATAAAAATGTAATTTTTTTTTTCAGTAGACGACATTAAATTTTTTTCTTTTTTTGTAAGATTATAACCTTTGAAATATTTTTGTATTTGTGATTGAATATATTCATTTTGTTCATCAACAGGATTATTTTTTAGATGTTTTTCTACAGTATTTATATCAACAATAAGATTAAATTCGGTTAATTCAGTTAATATATTTTGAATATTATTTAAAATAAAATTATTAAAAATACCATTTTTATTATCTTTATAAAATAAATCTTTGAAAAACTGAACTTCTTTTTTTAAATCATTATAATCTTCTCTATTTAAATTATGATTAATTGATTTTTTTAAAATATAATGATTTAAATTATCATTATTATTTTTAATTTTTTTAATAATATCTTTAATAAATGTATTTTCTTGATTTTCATATTCAATAATTAATTCATTTTGAATAGTATTTTTTTCTTTTATATTATTAAAAATATTCATCTTATCCAACTGTTGATATATGTTTTCTAAATAATCTAAATAAGTTTGACTAAAAGGTTGTTCGCAAATTTCAACAATTTCAATGAAAATATGTTTATTAATATTTTTTTCTAATTGAACATCACGAATCGGTTGCGGAGAAGGTGAATCGTCAAAAGGATTATCATTAAGAGAACCTTGTGGATCTTGATATTGAAATTTTAATTCTCTATAATTATTAATTAAATCACTATTTAAAATAATATCATCGAAATCATCAATAAATGTTTGGAAATTTTGATTTATAACGATTTTATATTTAGTAATTAAATAAGATAACTCTTGACTATTAATTAATTCATTAGATTTAAAATCATTAATCATATCATCTAAATTTTCATATTGATAATCAGAAAATTTAGTAATGATAAGATCATTCCATTGTTTGTAATTAATTTTAATATTAATAAATTTTTTATTATTTTTAACACAATATTTAACAAAAGTTTTTAATAAAGATGAAATATTATCATTAAATTTTATATCAAAATCATTTTTTAAATTAGTAACATTATCTAAATAAATCTTAATATCAGTAGCAATAATATCAAAAATATTATTTCTGTAAACATCTAATTCTTTTTTGAATTTTGAAACATCTTTATTTAAATCTTTAAAAATATTAATTTTTTGTTTAAGTTCTTTAACTTCAGGAATAAATTGTAAAAAATTCTCTTCATTAATGTTTAATTTAGAAATAAAATTAGGAATATTTTTTTTATATTTTAAAAATAAAAATAACATTTTATTTTCCAAAATACCGTTGTTACCATAAATTTGTTTTTTTGAAAAAGTTTTTTCGATACGATTAATAATATTAGAAACTAAAAAAAATTTATAATCTTCTATGCATTTTTCATTAAAGTAATTTTTATAATCAATGAAATCATGAGGATTATTATTATATTCATGAATTAAATTGATAATTTCTTCATTTTGAATATCTTTATAAATAGAAGTATTTTTTAAACCATTTTGTAAATTTAAAATCAAATTAGACATTATAAATATTATATAATAAATATATATAATTTTTATTAAAATAGTTTAAGTCCATAATTTAGATTAATTTTTAAAAAATTTATTTTTATTTTTTATTTATTTTTTATTTATTTTTATTTTTTATTTATTTTTTATTTTAATAAGTAAAACCCCAATCCTCATCAAAATCTCCAATAAATTCTTTAAATGTAATACGACGACCTAATAAATCATGATAACGATTAATATAAGAACTAACACCAAATAATAATTTGATTTTTCTATTTTCAATCGTAATATCTTCTTTTTTAAACATTTTTAAAATACATTTTTTTCTATGTTGAAATAATTTATCTTTGTTATTTTGATCATTAATACATTGATTAAAATATAAACTATAAATTTCAACAAATTTTCTTGTTGTAAGATTTGAATCATTATAAATGAAATCTTTATAAAACATTTCTAATACTTTTTCAATTGTTTTTATTTTATTTTTGTTTAAAAAACTTTTATAAGTTTCTTTATTGTGTAAATTTGAACCATCATAAATGATTTTAAAAATTTCTTCCCCCCATATTTCTTGAATTTTATTTTTTTTATAAATCATTGATAATGATCTACAATCATTATGAATTTGTTTATTTACTATTTGTAAAGCATCAATATCTTTACATTGTAAATTTTGTAAAATAACTGAAAAAGTATCTTTAGAAATATTATTCATATTATATATGTTATTAGTTTTAATTATTTCAAGATTAGTTTTAAAAATAGTTAGATTAGTTTTGGTTGGTTGTGCTGATGTATAAAGGTTAAAGTTAGTGGTCATAAATAATATTTAAATCAATTTTATTAAAAAAAAAAATAATTATATTCAAAATTTTTTTAATATATATTCGAAAATTAAATTACTAATGATTTTTTGTTTTAAAGGAATTTTAAATTTCTTTTTTTGAATCAAATCATTATCAACACATTCTAATTTCCAATTCATACATTGAAAACCTCTACATTTTATTGGGTTTTTTAATATATATACTTTTTCTATATAATTACAAACATTATATCCTCCTTCTGAATAAATCCATTTATTTTTCCATTCTTCTTTATTTAATTCACTTAAATATTTTGATTCACCCATTTTTAATATTGCTACAATATGACCTTTTTTTAATTTTGGTTGATTTTTTTTTGGATCTAATTTATAATTTAATTTTAAATGTTTTTTTAAATCTTTATTAATTGTACCAGAACCT
>Ga0315334_10003276_pt1 | contig 10176 bp, 8 predicted proteins | sample M150034915metaG_FD_205555 | JGI IMG/M metagenome (GOLD analysis project Ga0315334, IMG submission 205555) | Ammonia-oxidizing marine archaeal communities from Monterey Bay, California, United States - M1 500m 34915 | ecosystem: Environmental > Aquatic > Marine > Intertidal zone | place: USA... | reverse complement strand
CTTCATCAATGTCGTGGTGGCGCTTTCTATAGTGCTCACAAGCTGGACCGGTGAACTGCTAATTGATCCCTTTGTGGGTATGCTGATCGCGATATTTGTTCTCTATAGCGCCTCAGATATTGCCCGTCGATCGCTGAAAATACTGCTCGATCACGAAATACCAGAGCAGGATCGCGATGAAATAGCAGCACTGGCATGCTCACACGCTGACGTGAGGGGTCTGCATGACATGAGAACACGCTTTGGTGGCAGTCACTACATCGTCCAGTTTCACTTAGAAATGCAGCCAGACATCACCCTCTTGCGTGCACATCACATTATGGATGAAGTCGAAACTGCCATTCTCGAGTCATTCCCGGACTGCGAGATCATCATTCATGCGGACCCCCTAGGCCTTCCCGAGCAGCGCGACAACTTCAGCACATGAAAAAAATAGCTGGAATGGCTTAAGAAAAGCAGCCGGGTTATAGCACTTTCGCTTCCACGACCTCAGACACTCCTTTGCCAGCAAATTGGTAATGAAGGGTGTTGACCTGTATGTGTTGAAAGAGTTGCTGGGACACTCCAGCATCTAGGCTACTTCCTTACTTCCTTACTTAGACGAGCGACCGCGCACCTCTCGTGAATTGCATGAACTCGTGAATAACGACAAAAAGTATTCCCGCAAGGTCTCAAGAAGTCAGATCAGTAATGAACTCAATACTTTAGTGCATCGGGGAATCGTGAACTCTCCTTTAAACCCGTGCTATATCTGTTCCATAGGTGTTGACAGGGTACAAATAATGGAAGAAGACCTACCTCTACTCTGCCCTCATGATGTTAGTGTCAAGAAAAGAAAAATCTCAATTTTAACAATCAAGAAAGTTCTCAACAAAATCTTAGAGCAAAAGGCAGTATCGCCAGTCAACCTTATTCAGATACGAGAATATCTGGGTAACAAAGACTGGATAGCAACTAAACTATGCAACAAACTTTATTTAGAAAGGAAGTCGAAGTATGTATCAATCTCGTAACAATAGTGAAACGCCAATTAATATTTGAAATAGAAATTCGATCACCGTGTGGGGTCACCAGCGATGGGGCTCATGAAAGGGCAGTGATCGACATCAGCCGATTCGGCTAGCAATCAGAGTGACCGGGCACTATCCAGGTTGATCATCAATCCTGGGTTGAATCAGGATCGGGTAGTAGGCCACAAGAAAAAGTGAGAATGACACTACCCACATCAGCTGGCTTGCTTGAATCCAAAGTAAATGAGACCCGGGAAAAAGAACTGGAAGTGTTACGCGCAACACGCTAGCTAGCAATAGGGTGATAAATGCAATACGCACGGCGCCGGGGGGGTCGTGAATACTACGTCCGGTGTGCCCCAAGGACACTCTGGCCATCATGCTCAAGGTCAGCATCCCGATCCCACCCACAGCGATCGAATGAATGGGAACAAAGAGATTGAACCAGCCAAAATAGAGCAACGCATACAGCAAAAACCCAAGAACAATAAAACCGTAGGCCACGAATAAAGTCCAGAGCAGTGGCCTCTGCCAGATACCTTTAGCATACCAGCCATCCAGTCGAACGATATTGAGAACAAACAACAGGGCGGCTAACCCATAGATATATTGGTTAGCGCCAGTGATATCAGGCCCAATGATATTTGCCACGGCAAAAGCAATGTAGGCGATGAAATTGACAATTTCTAACCTCGGACGAGAAAGAAGCTGAACCTGTTCTTCTACCCCACGTTCGATAAAAAATGGGATAACCCGCCCCGACATCGTCAACACCAGTCCAACGATGACATAAAAACCGATGTAATTACCCAGATAGATGCCATTGTCTATCTTCGATACTTGCCCCGCGTAGTATAGGCAATTTGCCAGGGTGATAATGATAGCGATGCCAATGATCACGGTTTGCCGCCACTGTTTCACCTTGGCAATCGGCATCACGGCACACCATCCGAACCAGAGCATGAAGGCAATATCTGAAAATGCTGCAACCTCCACATAACCCAGAGAATTGGCCGCTCTCGCTACTGCCCACAAACAGAAGAGAGCAAACAGGCCAGGACCGGAAATTGTTTCGATCCCTGTCCAGTTGCGAACTGATGTCAGTAAGAATCCGGCTATGACCGCCAGGGTGTAACCGAACAGCATTTCGTGTGCATGCCATGCAGGTGTCAGGACAGCGGATCCGATATACCTGGAATACTGTCCCCACCAGAGAATCATAACCAGGACGCCATAAATACCGGCGCCCAGGAAAAAGGGACGGAATCCCAGGTTGAACAAGGCAGAGCCCGTAAACTTTCGCAGATCTTCTTTCTCTGTAATCGATATTTTCATGGCAGTGATCCTACCTCATATTGACTTATGTCATCACACATGAGTACTTCTCTTGCTACGATTAAGGACAATTTTTGCTATACAGAGGCTCGATGACGAATGGCAGATACAATAGATGGTGGTGAACTCTGTGTGAAAACCCTAAAGGCGGCGAACGTGAAGGATATCTTTGTCCTGCATGGTGGTCACCTGGACCCCATTTTCCAGGCGTGCCTTGACCACGATATCCGACTTATCGATACCCGTCATGAAGTTGCTGCAGGTCATGCCGCCGATGCTTATGCCAGGCAGACAGGACGAATCAGTGTAGCGATGGCCACGGCCGGGCCCGGATACACCAATATTATTACAGCAATCACCCAGTGTTACCTTGATTGCACTCCGGTACTATTTATCATTGGCGCCTCTCCCCTACGGGATGCAGAACGCTGGCCACTGCAAGGGGGTATTGACCAGGTTGCCATGGCAAAACCAGTGACAAAGTGGGCAATGCAGGCAACTCGAACCGAACTGATTCCGCATCTGATCAGCCATGCTATCCATGAGGCCACCAGCGGTCAGCCAGGCCCAGTTTTGCTGGAAATACCCATCGATGTATTGTTCAACCAGACTGAGCCTGAAAAAGCTCCCATACCTGAAAGCATATTACCCGTGGCGTCACCAGCACCCAGCGAATCTACACTCAAAGCAGTAATTTCAGCCCTTACTTTAGCCGAGCGACCCGCCATCATCTGTGGCGGCGGCATGTTGTACGCCAAAGCAGCAGAGGAACTAAGACAATTTGCAGAGAGAAGCGGAATTCCAGTCTATTCCAACAACAAGGGAAGAGGTGTTATTCCAACGGATCATGCGCTTTGCGGCGGCGCATTGACAAACATCAAGGTAGCAGAAGCTACCGGAATGGGAACACCGGACGTGGTCATGATGCTGGGAGCAAGATTTGGAATGTTTACGGAACCCGGCATGTTGGGGCCTGGCCGTATCCCATCAGATGACTGCACTATCATACAGATCGACAGGAGCAGCGCTGAATTCGGCAGGATCAGACCGGCGCACATTCCCGTCGTCGCCGACTGCGGCGAATTCCTGATTGCCCTGCTCAACAAGTCGACAGATACCGATTGGCCAGACTGGTCAGAGTGGGCAGGTGGCGTACATGGGCTCAGTAGCTGGCATAAGCACGCCTACAAGGAAGTGGTTAAGAAGACAAAACTGTTGCATCCATACGAGGCGGTTCAGCATATTGTTAATGCGATTGATGAAGACGCCATAATATGCGCAGATGGCGGCGAGGCATCCGGATGGGTGGAAATGGTGAGTAAGAGCAGAAACCCAGGCCAACTGATGAGCCACGGCTACCTCGGTTGCCTGGGTATAGGCATACCATTCGCCATGGGTGCCCAAGTTGCTAATCCGGACAAGAGAGTGTTGGTGATTACCGGTGATGGCGCATTCGGTTTTAATGTCCAGGAATTCGATACCATGGTGCGACATGATCTGCCCGTTGTTACCGTCGTACTTAATAACAAGGCCTGGGGCATGTGCGTCCATGGCCAACAGTCAATGTATGGTGGTAATCGCCTTGTGGTTACGACCCTGGCAGATGCGAACTACGAAAAGGTCGCAGAGGGGTTCGGCGCTTATGGCGAGCTCGTTGAAAAGGCAGAAGAGGTCGGACCTGCAATCAAGCGCGCGCTTGATTCAGGGCTGCCTGCCTGTATCAACATTATTACCGATCTGGAAGCAGTACTGGGTGATACCTCTGGAGAGAAAATCACCCAGGCAAAACAATCTGAAGGAAAAATTGCCATGCCCTACTATGATAACCTCGAGAAATCCAGCTAGTGCCTGAATTCAACTCATCATTGGGTCTAAATAACCGACCCCAATTTCGGTTGATCGGTAGCCCTGGACTTAGGATAACCCCATACTTCTTTAACAGAGGGGATGCCTTGTGATCGAAGGTTTAGACTCGTGTTGGGCTAAAGAAAAGCGCTTGCCGCGCATTGCAATCATTGGTGCAGGTATCTCGGGTATAGGGACCGTCATCGCACTGCGAAAAGCAGGGTACACGGACCTGACTGTCTATGAAAAAGCGGACAGGATAGGCGGTACATGGCGAGATAACCATTATCCGGGCTTATCCTGCGATGTGCCTTCATATTGGTATTCCTATTCTTTTGAACCAAACCCGGATTGGTCATATCGCTTTTCCTATGGCCCCGAAATCCAGGAGTATGTTGAGAAGGTGGCAAACAAATACGATGTGATGTCAGCCATCAACTTAAACAGTCCCGTAACCGAACTGACCTACCTGGGACCAAAGTGGCGTCTGAAAGCCGAAGGCCATGAAACCCAGTATTTTGATTTCGTTATTTCAGCAACGGGCATTTTGCACCACCCGTTATACCCTGATATCCTGGGCCTCGAGACTTTTGAGGGACCCATGTTTCACTCCGCATGTTGGGATGAGTCAGTCTCCCTGGAAGGCAAGCGTGTCGGCATCATAGGAACGGGATCGACGTCCGCACAAATTGTGGGTGAAATTACAAGGAAAGTCGGGCGCATGTCCGTTTTCCAGAGAACACCACACTGGATGACGCCACTTCCCCAGAAGAAATATTCAAATCCCTGGAAGTTTTTCTTAAAGATGTTCCCCTGGGTAGCCGGGTTCGTGGGAGGGATCTACAAGCGTGCCATGTTGAATTCATTTGCTGATGCAACCATTGGTAATGTGGCCAAACAGAACCAGATCCAGGCTGTCTGTCTCAAGAATCTTGCAGACAATGTTCCTGATCCCGATCTCCGGTCCAGGCTGACACCAGATTATCAGGCCACATGCAAAAGACTGATTCTATGTTCAGACTTCTACCCTGCTATCAGCAGTGACAATGCGGAACTCATCACTGATGCAATTGTGGCCATCGAGCCAGAAGGTATTCGAACATCTGACGGTAGGTTGCATGAAATAGACATACTGATCTGTGCCACCGGGTTCAAAGTATCGGAGTTTATTCTGCCCACAAAAGTATATGGCGAAAACGGGATTGAACTCAGTGATCTGTGGGATGGCGCGCCCCGCGCTCATCGCGCCATGGCGATTCCTGGGTTTCCTAACTTCTGGATGATGGAAGGACCTACCGGACCTGTCGGGAACCTCTCTCTTATCTCGATAACAGAATGCCAGCTCAACTACCTGATCCAGTGTCTGGATAAGATGAAGAAAAATCGTCTTGCTGGATTCGCTGTCAAACCCGAGGCATACGATGATTACAATAAGGCTATCAATGGTGCGATCAAGAAAACTGTCTGGGCCACAGGTGGTTGCGAAAGTTGGTACATTGATAAAACCGGTAATCCTAATCTTTACCCATGGCATCCAACCCAGTTTTACAAAGAAATGAAGAAACCAGACTTTTCAGAATATCGTCTGATGGATGAGATCGAAGATCCCAGCAGAAACGATCCTGATGAAATACGTGTCGCCGGTTAATAACAATATTGTAAAGAGGAGGCAAAAATGAGTGAGTCAAGAGCAGAACCAACTTTGGACTTCGATCCAGATGAACTTCGAGAGAAATACCGGGTTGAAAGGGACAAGCGCCTGAGGGATGACGGTAACGAGCAGTACACGGAAGTGAAAGGTGATTTTGCACACTATATCGATGACCCCTATATTGAAACCCCCATCGAGCGTGAACCACTCAGTGACGAGATCGATATCGTCATTATCGGCGGTGGGTTCGGCGGTCTGCTCGCAGGAGCTCGATTACGAGAAGCGGGCATAGAGAATATCCGAATGATCGAGAAAGCAGCAGATTTCGGCGGCACCTGGTACTGGAATCGCTACCCGGGTGCGGCTTGTGATATCGAGTCCTATGTATACCTGCCTCTTCTCGAAGAACTGGGTTATATGCCTACAAAAAAATATATCGACGGTGCAGACATCCTCGATTACAGCCAACAAATTGCCAGGAAATATAACCTTTACGACGACGTCTGTTTTCAGACTGAGGTTACTGAAATGCGCTGGGACAATGCCACTGAGGGGTGGATCATCTCAACTAACCGGGGTGATGTAATGAAGGCACGGTTCGTCACCATGTCAAATGGCCCCCTCAACCGGCCAAAGTTACCCGGTATTTCGGGTATCGAGAGTTACAAGGGCCATACCTTCCATACAAGTCGATGGGACTACAGCTACACCGGAGGGGATGCATCCGGTGGTCTGAACGGTCTCAAGGATAAACGCGTCGGTATCATTGGTACCGGTGCAACAGCAGTGCAATGTGTACCGCACCTTGGGAAAGCGGCCAAGGAACTGGTTGTATTTCAACGCACGCCCTCTTCCATTGATGAAAGAAATGATCGACAAACCGATCCGGAGTGGGTATTGAACCTGGAATCCGGCTGGCATCAGAATCGAATGGACAATTTCAACATCCTGGTCTCTGGGGGTATCCAGGAAGAAGACCTGGTCAATGACGGCTGGACGGAGATTATTCGTAACTTGCTCTTAATGGTCAAGAAAGAAGGAGAAGCGGACCTTTCTCCTGCTTCCCTGATGGAAAAGATGGAACTGGCAGATTTCCAGAAAATGGAATCCATACGCGCTCGGGCTCAGAAAATTGTCGATGATGAAAATACCGCAGAATCCCTGAAACCCTACTACCGGCAATTTTGTAAGCGCCCCTGTTTCCATGACGATTACCTGCCAACCTTTAACCTGCGGAATGTAACCCTGGTGGATACTGAGGGTAAGGGCGTGGAGTGCATTACTGAAAAAGGTGTCAGAGCAAATGGAGTTGAATACGAACTGGACTGCATTATTTTCGCTACTGGATTTGAAGTGGGTACTGACTATTCACGTCGGTGTGGATATGAAATTTACGGTCGGTATGGGACGAGCCTGACCGAAAAATGGGCCGATGGTGCACGAACTTTTCATGGTCTGCACAGCCGCGGATTCCCTAATTGTTTTATGATGGGGCATATCCAAACCGGTTTCACAGCGAACTATCCTCACGCTCTCAATGAACAGGGAAAACACATCACGTACATCATCAAGAACTGTCTTGATGGCAACCAACGTGTTGTGGAAACAAGCGAACAGGCGGAAGAAGAATGGATCGAGACCATTATCAGGCTAGCACGTAACAATGAAGAATTTCTTGCAGACTGCACGCCTGGTTATTACAACAATGAAGGCAAGCCACAGGAAAGGTTCCTGCAGAACTCTAATTACGGTGCGGGTTCAGAGGCTTTTTTCAAAGTTTTGAGACAATGGCGTGACGAAGGTTCCATGCAGGGACTGGAGATAAGTTAGCACCAGTTAGGCCCATTTGATCATCCGAAGCCGATTAATTCTTAGTGTAATCAGTAGCGAGACGCCTCTCAATATACAAGCTTTGGCAAGCGAGCCAGCTAACATAGCACCATATCCCCTGGGCTCACGGGGTTCTTCGGCTAAATTTGCCTCCCGAATGGCCTCAGCCGAGTTGGTAAATTCCAGAAAGTAAAAAGTCAGGCAGATCAGCAGGATGAACAGGTTAATGGCGATAAGCCTGGTTGTCAGGTTCTGTCTGAGAACATTCATCTGTCATCTCCATTGCCAAAATCCGTTTGGTTAATTTCACGATCCTACCCCACTGCAACGCCAGATTAACTCCTAGAATGGGCAGCAGAAGGTTACTTAATGGGTGATGAACCTGTGTCCAGAATGGGTCCGGTGTAAAATTAATGCCGACTTGATTAAACAGAGCTTCGCTCGCGAGGAACCCGCTGATGATAGCAGATGTCATTGTCAGGTAGAGCGCTTCATCCAGTATAAAGTGCCATTGGTTCGCCTGGCTAACATCGGTAACAAAAGGACTAGCTGTTTGCAAAATCCACTGCCAGTGGAGCAAAAGGTGAACAGCGAATGGGACGAGGAAAACTATGCTAAGCCACTCGTGACCTGTGATGGTGGTTGTGTGGGGTGACATGACGATGACAAATCCGACTAACAGAATAATGCCCCAGATATATCTTGGCTGGGTCAGGGATTGAGTCCAGTCATGATTGATAAATTTTTCCGTTTGTTTAGATTAGAAAACTTAGATTCGAAATTTTCAATTAGAACGTTTTGATCCAAGAGCTCTGGTTAAAATGATAATACGTTAGCCGCGGATATTTCAGTCGTTCAGTCTGGATTTTTTTGATCCAACAAAAAACCTGAAAAGAACCCGATGGTAAAATCCAATATGAGCTAAAGAATCCGTTTTGTAAAAGTCTCTTGGCTCCTAACAATCGAGATCTGGTGCTTAACATATCGGGTATGACCTGGTGTAATCACTCTCGAGATTCCCCGACCTTGATATAGATCAAAAGTCTAGGCGATTACCATGGAAGCGTGTCGTCAGTCCGGTTAATGTGACATAGTCCAGCATTGGGCCCGATCTAACGGAGGATATTATGCGATTTGGCGTTTTTTACGAGCTGCAACTGCCGAAACCCTGGAAAGATGATGCAGAGCACAGATTGATCCAGCAATCACTGGAGCAAGTTCAGTTAGCAGACCGGTTGGGTATTGATTATGCCTGGGCAGTCGAACATCACTTTCTGGATGAATATTCTCATTGCTCGGCTTCCGATGTTTTTCTGACGGCGTTGGCGGCCAAGACAGAAAACATTCGCGTCGGATTTGGGATTCGTCAGGTGATTCCGAATTATAACCATCCCTCGCGTACGGCAGAATCCGTTGCCATGCTTGATCTGATTTCTGATGGTCGGGTTGAGTTCGGAATCGGTGAAGGGGCGACAAGACTCGAACTTCACGGGTATGGAATACCCTCGAGAGAGAAACGTGAGTTGTCACTGGAGTCAGCTGAACAAATTGCCAATATGATGGTGATGGATCCCTACCCGGGATACGAGGGTAAAGGATTTTCGATGCCTTGTCGGAATGTGTTACCCAAACCCTATCAGAAACCGCATCCGCCAATGTGGTTGGCCTGTACCAATCGGAAGACTATTGAAGTCGCTGCTCGTAACGGACTTGGAGCGCTAGCGTTTACTTTCGTTGATCCCGAAGAAGCAAAGACATGGGCCGAGACCTACTACTCGATCATCAAATCGGATGAGTGCGTACCCCTTGGGCATTCGGTCAACGCGAACCTTGCCGTTGTTGCTGGGTTTTCGCTCCACGATGATGCCGAAGAGAGTCGTAATCGTGGTGTCGATGGTTTCGCGTTTTTTCGTTACGCAATCAACGCGCTTGTCGCGAACGATATCAAACCAGGTCGAACGGCGTTGTGGGAGGAATATGAGGCTCTGCGTGATCGCGACCTGCCGACCATTGCCGCGCCAGGGATCGGTACGCCTGAACAGTTTTCAGAACACATCCGGGAATTCCAGGGCGCGGGCATCGACCAGATTATCTTCCTTCAACAGGGGGGCAGGAATAAGCACGAGCACATCATGGAGAGCCTTGAACTCTTTGGCGCAAAGGTGTTGCCTGAATTCGTTACCGGCAGAGAGGAACGCGAAGCTGCCAAGGCGAAAGAGCTCGCTCCGTATATCGAAAAAGCCCTGGCCAGAAAGCAGCTAATGCAACCACTGAGCGACGAAGAGATCCCAATCGTATTTGCATCTCGTGAACGCGAGGCTTTTTACCACAAAGGCTAGCTGTATCGGGGACCGTTTGCTTATATTCAGATGCTGGGAACCCGGTCGGAAATTAATTGAGTAAACTGACCCCAGGTTTAAGTTGTTCGTGATACACAAGGTGCTCGGTGAGCATGGTTTTTATAATTAAACCGATATTAAGGTGATCGTGGTAGATCGCTGGCCT
>Ga0315334_10003275_pt1 | contig 10176 bp, 2 predicted proteins | sample M150034915metaG_FD_205555 | JGI IMG/M metagenome (GOLD analysis project Ga0315334, IMG submission 205555) | Ammonia-oxidizing marine archaeal communities from Monterey Bay, California, United States - M1 500m 34915 | ecosystem: Environmental > Aquatic > Marine > Intertidal zone | place: USA... | reverse complement strand
GATATGATATATGATAAAGTTATGAAGAAAGCAAAGGAAAAAAAATCAACATACAAAACATATTATGATACACACGCTGACGTTCTAGATCATAATTATTACGGTATTACAGATGATGATTTCAGTGCTTTTAAAGAACATAAAGATTATCTTCTTGGAGACATAAGTTATAGAAGATCAAATCAGAAAGAAATAATAGACAGATTAAAACTTGATGCAAAAACAATAGAACAAAAGGATAGAAGTGAAAGTATTATACCAACACTTGAATCAGATATTGATACACTTGATACCAAATCAACAGTAATAAAAAAACAATTAGGTGAATATGATTGGCAAAAGAATATAAGCCAAGATGCATTTGGTACAGATACAATACAGGGAGAGTCTCATGTCTCAGGTGTTCTAGATAGTTATGGTGGTCAGGTAAGGGGAGGTAATTATTATACTCAAGATGTTGGTAATCTTGTTAGAAAGACAAAAGCATATGAATCTGAACTTGAAACAGAAATAAAACAACAGACATCTGAGATAGAATCTATTGAACCTGATGAAACTGAATCATTGGTAGAATACTTTAATGATAAATCAACTAAAGAAAATGCTATTGCAAGTAAGGACTATCTTTCTAAATCACTTGAATTAACAAAAGAAGATAGAATTAAACTTGAAAAGGCAAGAAATGCAAGTGCATTTAATGCAAACCAACAAGCAACAATAGCCAGACCTAAAAAAACCAGATCACGTGGTAAACCAAGTTTAAGACAATCATCTAGCCAAGGTGGTCAGTATAAAAACACACGTACACGTGGTGGTCAAAACAATCTTGGAGGTCTAGTAATTTGATACCAAAACATCTTAAAATAGATGAGGGATCTCCTTTTGGTACAAATATTAAAAAAAATATACGTAAAACAAAGATGACAGTAATACTTGATAAGGTAAAGAAGGTTGATCAACATTTATCACGTGCAGTTGCACAATACAGAGCAAAACATAACAAGACTCCAAATGAATTTGAACTGCAACAAGACCCAACTACAACCCCATTAATATCACAGAGAAAAAGACTGGTTAAACAATATAGATATCTTAAACAAGAATCACAGTTTGCAGAAAACACATATCAAACAATACGAGGCGATAACCCTGTAGGTCGTGCAAAGAAATCATTTCAGGGTATCAGGGCAACAAGTCCTTTCAGTGGGAGAAAAGAATACAGGGATACGGTTTCATCCCCTGCACTAAACCCAATAAGAAGAGTTGGAACCAATTCAAATAAACAAGGAACCCTATGGGATCCTAGATTCAATGCTGGTGATGTAACTGTTGATCCAAAGATTGCTAGATATTACAAACGACTAACAGGAGGTTACTAACATGCGTAGCCGAACAAATACAAGTTCTATTAATCGTAGAAAATATACTTCAAAGATAACAAAGAAAACAACATCTTCAACCACAAAAAAGCCAACAACAAAGACAACCACAACAAAGACGACAACACAACAGCCAACACAACAACCAACAAAAAGACCAACACCACAACGAACAACAATACCAACAACACAACAAGCAACACAAAGAATAGTTCCAGCAGCTACAGGTATAAGTGCAGCAGGAATAAATACAGCAGGGATAGTAGCTGCAGCACCTGGAGCACAATATAACCAATCTGGTGGGAGACCAGTGTCATCAGATCTAGGTGGTAGAGAAATAAAAGTAGATGAAGAAGGACGAATGGATCTATCAGAAATAGAAAACATGAATCCTTTAGTAGCAGGTGCTCGTGGTGTAGTTGTACCAACAGAACAGATTGTTGGTATTGCAAAGGACATAGCATATGGTGTAGCATCAGAAGATCAGAAGACAGTGGAAAGTGGTTTGGATTTAATTATTAACCCAATGATCAAACCGTTTATGGATCCTAAATTAAGGGATGAAGGAGTTATACAATCTGAATGGTATTGGCCAGAAGAATTAAAAGCTGATTGGGGTGTATTACCTGCTTTCATGCAAAAAGGTGGGGAAGGTAAACCGCCAGAAACACGTTCATTTGTTGAGGGTATGAGTGGAGTTTTTGGAAATGTTGGAGCAATAGTACAAAGTCCTGTTGCACATAAGATAGCAAGTGATGAGGGTGCCGTATCATTAGAAAGATTTACCAGATCTCCAAGTACTGCAGCATATTACATAGGTTCTGGTCTGGGTGAGATACCATACTTTATCATAGGTGCAGGTCAGGCTAAAGCAGTTGGAACAATTGCAGCCAAGGCAACCGCAGGTGTTATAAGGGGAGGACTTAAGGGTAAAACAGGTGCAAAGGTTATTGCAGTGGCATACAAGATAGAACGTGCAACAGACAAATTACAGAAAATATCAAACAGGGTAAATGCTGGAAAGGATTTAACAAAGGTTATTACAAAACCAGAGGTTTTAAAAGCAGTAAATCTATTAAGGAAAGGATATGCAAAAAACACTGCTGTGCAACAAGAAGGAATTGCAAGAAATAAAAAATTAATAGATGATCCATCAGTTGATGAAATGAACAAAATTCAACTTAAATATGAGAACGAAAAATCATTAAAAAATATAGAAAGTAACAATATAAACTCAAGTGAAATAAAAACAAAATTTGGCGAGACAAGAATCGATGAACTTGATAACATGAATATAGGAAGTACAAACTTAGTTAAAGATAAAGCAATTGCAATTGATGCATTTAATGTTGATGTACAGATGAATCTGTTACCAAAGATGAAAAAGTTTAAGTCTGGATACTTGGCACATGCAACAAAGGTTGCAAGAGGTACAAAGACTGAAAAAATTGCACAACTTATAGAGGGATCACCAAATGACTTTTCCAGAAGACTTGATTTATTCTTCAATAAGCCTGGAAAGACAATGGGAGATTCTGATATACCAAACAAAGACTTGTGGAATATACAGAGAACAAGGATGGACAGACGTGTGGCAGCAGGTGAATTTGAAGGTGTCATGGGTAAAATTAAGTTCAACAAAGAACTTTATGGTGGTTCTATTAAATCATCTTTTGGTATAAACAGAGCACATGGAAAACTTAATGCATATGCAGAAGTCATATCTAGAAACTTCCCAACATTAAGAGTTATAACCAAAGAACAATTTATGACAATAGATAAAAATTTAACTGATGAACGTATTAAATTAATAGATTACAACAAGCATATAGAGAAGGACAAGATAAAAGGAACTGAACTTAAAGAAGATAGAAAGGCAATCATCGAAGATAATAAAAACAGAATTAAGGTAATAGATGAAACATTCAATGATAATAAAAAAACAAGATTACAGATGATTGCTCATTCTGCATCTAGATCACGTAAAGATAAGGATGGTAATATAAAAGATCATACAACTGATGACACGGAATATGTATATGAATATGATACATTACAAAAGGTATATCCACAGTTAGCAGAAAAACTTATACCTAAAAAGATATTGTTTGGCGCACAACCATCAGTTAACATTGAGAAAAGACATGGTATCATGATGGGTACAATTGGTGATGCTTTAGAAGGAACAAAGGAGACAATAGGTGGAAAGACATTTTGGTTTACTGAGATGGGTCGTAAGGAAGCAGTGTCAACTTATGGAGAAGCATATTTATCAAAGAAACCTAACTGGACAAAAAAAATTGGTTTAAGAAAGGTTGGTAAATATAAAACATGGGTTCCTAAAAAAGTAGAGCCAAAGGAACTGATAATGCATTGGTATGAGGCAACTGATGTTCCTCTTCCTAGTTCTGGTACAGGTAAATCAGGTGTAAGACCAGTGGTATTTCTTAACAAGGAAACAAACTTAACTGATCTATATGTATTAAAAAAACAACTTCACCTAAGAGAATACACTGGTGATAAATCTGTAGTCAATGTATTTGGAAAAGATAAAATAGTATTGGAATATGACGACATAAAACAAGTTGATATTGAAAAGATACAACCACAAATTAAAACTGATCCAAAAACAAAGTCACGTACTTTTGGAAAGACAGTAATTAATTATGGGTTTGAAAATAAAGGTAGTAGTATGCCAGAAATTAACGGTATTGAATTACATAGGATTCTTAAGAATAGGGCTACATTTGAGAACAGACCAGATATGGCAAGGGAGTTTGTTGATATAGAAACACATATTATTGATAAAAAAATAAATGATGTACATCAATTATATGCAACTAAAAAACAAAAAATTGAAAAAAGTAATGTATACCACAGTCCATATGGTAAACAGAAAGCATATGAATCTCTTGAAAAAGAATCTCTTGCTAAATTAAAACAACTTAAAATCAAAAGAACTAAAAAAATAGAAGAGAGAGATGCAAATCAGGAAAAATTACGTGAAATTAATATAAGAACTCAGGCATACTCTACAGCAAATCCACGAGGTACAGTTACTTCTACAACATGGGCAAAGGTATTACAACATGACGAGTTCTTAAAAGATAAATATATGACAGATCAAATAGTAGATAAGACAACAGGTAAAAGATATTATATTTCTGGAGAAAAATGGTATGAAGTAACTAATGAATCTTTTGATCCTTCAATGGTAACATTATTCAAAAATGTAAAACATCAGAGATCAGAACGTAGGTTTATATCTGGTTCAAAATACAAAGATGAAAAAACAGGAAAAATGAAGGATGATTTTTATGATGAGGACTTGTTAGCAACTGATAGTACTATGGGTCTTGGGGAAATACAATACAGACAGTGGCAAACTAATCCTAACATACCAATGGAAGGGGTACTACCTAAAAAAGGAGATGCGCCATATGTTAAAGGATATGATGATAGTAGGTCAGCTAGAGGATGGGCACAATTACATGCTGATGAACCAGGAGCTGGCGATCATTATACAGATCAAGGAAAAAGCAAGTATGGTTGGCGTGAAAATAAAGAAGACAATGTTCCTTTTGGTTATAAATTATATGAAGCTCGAACTGCACTTGACAAACTTGATGCTGACACCAGTAAAAATAAAATATTTCTGAATAATGATATTGAAAAAGATAGACAAAAGATTATGGGTCAATTGGAAAAAGAAAAAATATCATCTGGAGAAGCAAAAATAAAACTTGACAAACTTGATATAAAAGAGAAAGAAATTTTAAGAGGAATGTTAAAACCATTGTCTACTGAAGATCAGGCTATATTAGAATCAGGTTCAGTCCTAGGAAAATCTATAACAAAAAGTAAAGCCAAGGTAGAAGCTGTTGATCAGTCTTCACCAAATTTGATTCTAACAACAGATTTTAAACAACCGTTTGTTGCAAAAAAATCAATCAAACAATTGGCTGAACAGAATTTGGCAATAACATTAGGCAAAGGTATAATAAAAAATACACAGGGATTAAGTAATGCCAGATCCAGATTAAATAAACTGTTAAAGGGAGACAGGTTTATTCGTGTATCAAAACAATCTTTTACACCAGATGTTTTACATTCTAAAAATTCAGGACTAATGTATGGAGATAGTATGGTAGAAGGTAAAAGTATAATTGTTTCAGGAGCAGACGACCCTTGGAGTAGAATGATTATGTCAACACAAGCAGATGAAATTCCTCGAGGTCAAATTGTAGGTGGTGTGAAGGAAGTACCAGTGTATGATGCAACTACAGTCGCACATTTAATTGATGAATCAATATCAAATAAATTTGAAAAACATGCAGGCAAAGGTCTACAATCAAACAAAGGTACAAACTATGAACAGGTTATGGAGATAGCAGAAAGACAACAAAATGTACCAGCATTTAAGGAACGAATGATAGAGTTGGTATATAAAAAATACTTGAACCAAGACAAACCTGATTCAGCAACCATGAACAAGTTAATGGAAGCAGACAGCACTCTATATCAAGAAAAGATTGTGAAGAAGGTAAGTACACCAAACAATGAATTGTTTAAAGATTTATCATGGAGAGAGAGAAGAGCATTGGCCAAGAGTAATAAAAAAACAGGAGCAAAGAAATCTATTATAAGCCCGAAAAATGACTTTACTAACGTACTATCTGATATAAGTATAGATACACGAAATCCTTTTAAAAGAGTAATTGATGCAAGAAGATTTAAGGCTGTTGGTGCAGAACCTGAATATTTTAAAGATCAGTTCCAACCATACGAATCATTAAGAAGACTTAGTGATGGTAAAAAAATTAAATCAAAAGATATATTGGATGAAATATTACATTCTATTCAGCAAAGAAGAGGCAAGGAAACAAGAATACGAACTGAAAATCTTAATCCATTTGTTCGTATTGCATTAAAAAAAGTATTGGGTGATCGTCAAATTGAAACTCTTGTTGCTGACAATAAACAGTGGCGTGGAATAAAGGAAATAGTTGAAACAAAAGGAGTAACACCAGAAGAAAGATCTATGATGATAATGATAAAGGCAGAGGCAGAAAACAGAACAAAAGATTTAATGAGTATAGAACCATCTAAAAATTTCATTGAGGGTAAAGGTATAAAGACAAAAGATATAACAGATATGGAAGATGCAAAGGGTATATACAAAAAAGCATCAGATGACTTGTTAAAACCAGTTACAAATGATGTTGATGGATTAGGCAAATTTGAACCAGATCTATTAAATGTACAAAAAGATATACAGACCTTACATAAATTAAAAGAAAAAGGAGGTAAAACTTCTACTCTCAACAAAGGTAAGAACTGGACTGTAGATGATGCAAAAGAATTAGAGTCAAAAAAATGGGAACAAAAATATATAGAAGATCAAATTAAAGAATTGAAAAAAACTGAAAAAGAAATTAAAGGTACACAACAATGGAGTTTAATTAATGACAAGACAAAATCATTAGATAAAAAAATTAAACATCTAAAGGATCAAAGAGTACAAAAATGGTATGTAACAGATACAGTAACAGGTAAAAAACAGATAGTTAAAAGTAAACAAGAAGCACAACGTGAACAATATCTAGGTGGAAAAGTACCTACAATCATGAAGGAAGTATATGTAAATCCAATTACTAAAATAAAAGAGACACATATATTTGAACAACTTTCTACTCCGTTTAACATTGCCGAAGATCTTATTGATGAAGTATCAATAGAAAAACAAAGAAACTTAAACAAAGCACTAGGTGCACCATTTAATTACAATACTGATCAAGTTGTTTTACGTTCAAAAGATACACAATATGCAAGAGGTGCACCTGTTGATATCAAGCCACCTGAATTTATGGGACCAAGAGTACCATACAAACAGACATTGGATCAAACAATTGCAATAGTTAGACAGTCAGTTTATAAAGATTTAGGTATACCATTAGACAGTACAACCAGTTTGGGAAGAAGTGTGTTGGGTAAATCTATTTCTGACAGTATGAGAACGGCATTTAAAAAACAGTCATCAACTAGCGGTGGTATTAAAACACTTGAGGCTTATTTAAAAAGTGATGAAGCAACAAAGACACTAAATACAAAAGGGTTTATGGATAGAATGAATAAGTGGGATGCACAGATAAATGTAATGAAGGATGTATCTGATAGAACTGCCAGTAGAATGAGTACAACTCCACAAGGATTAAATGCATTTTCACCAGAACAAATAAAAGGTAAAGTAATACAATCACAAAAAATAGATGATACTGTTGGTTTCAGGCAACAGTTTGTTAGTGGTGCAAATGTATCATATAATGTTGGAAGTAATGTATCAACAAAAACAGATTTGATACCAAAACAAGATACTGACCAAACTGAAGGATTTGGTTTATACCAAGAAGTATGGGCAGATAAACCATTAATGGTTGACCCACAACCTAAAAATATTCTAGAACAAACCATTGGAGATATACAAAAAACAATATCATCTGTTGAAACAGGTAATAATAAAATAGGTGCAGGACCAGATGGTAATGTTAAATCATATGAGATGGCACAAAGTCTAAATATATTTGGTGGTTCATCTTCTACTGTACAACAATCACCTAGTTTATTATCTGGATTAGAAAAAGAAGTAGGAGCACGTTATGGATATATAACAATGCCAGATTTCAATACTGTATTGGGTACACAATCAGAAACACAAACAATTCCAGGAATTATACAAGCAAATATTCCAACACAAGCAGAATCTCAACAACTAGAAAATTGGGAAGTATTAGAGGAATTACCAAAAGTAATTAATAAAATTAAATTAGGAACTTCAATAAACCAAAACATAAGAACAAGATCATCAGTAACTACAGTAGCACCAGTAATTCATCAGTTTGTTATTCCACCACAACTTAAACCAAAAGTTATACCACAAAGAATATTTCCACTTGCACCAGCAATAGCATTATATGATCCTGGTAATCCTCAACAAAGGTTTATGAGAAAGCGTAAAAAAGCCAAAAAGAAAAAGACTTGGTGGCAAACACCAGAGAACTGGTATGAGCCATATTACTGGGGTGGAAAGAATCAGATGGGTGCTGGATATGTTACATTTACTGGTAAGGAACCATCCAAGGTTAAGAGATATGAGAAGAAGTACTTTGGTATTGGAGTCAATGATTCACCATTCAACATAAGGAGCAAGTGGTTTTAAATGATATATACTAGTAACATTAGGAGTAACCATGGCTAGACGTTCTTCACGTGGTTCTGTATATAACAAACGTGTAAACGAACAAGTACAGGTTGCAAAAACCAAGAAAAAAACTGAAACAACCACCATAAAAAAAGTTGGAAGACAGGTTAAACAAGCCAAAACAGTAAAGTATCAAAATCAACAATCTAGTTCAAGTAGTAATACAGGAGGGGGACTACTCCCACAGGCACATGCACAGGTACAAAGCCAGTCCCAACAGGCACGTACACAGACAACACAATACGATCCATTGGCAAGGGTATCACAGTTTGCACATAATGTAGGTAGAGGTGCAGTAGATACAGGAAAAAGTTATACCACTGATTTCTATGATATGGCTGAGGCAGCAGTAACAGGAAGACAGAGAGAAGAGAGAAGTTATCAGGATGAGACTCTGGCAGGTGTGTTTGGAAGAGGTTTGTTTGAAGGTAATTTAGGTGGTGCATTGGATGAGGCAGGCAGAAGAATAACACATGAACCAGGCAGGGTTGTGGGTGAAGTTGCAGCAGAGACAGCAATAATGCTTGGTACCATGGGCTTTGGTGCAGCATTAAAGGGTGTAAGGATCGGAGCAACAGGTGCTAAAGCAGGGCAACAATTCATAAAAGCAAAGAGTACGGCAGGGGTATCAAAGACAAAAATTGGAAAGGATAAGGTACTTGGAACCAAAAGAGTTTCAGGTTATGAAAGAAACACTTCCAGATTAAGTCCGTTTAACAGGGGTGGTAAGGAGTTTATTTCAGGTGACTTTAAGAAAGGATATACGTTAACAATTAAGACAAATAAACAAGGTAAGGAAACAGCAAAACTTACAAAAGATCTCAGTATCACAGGGTGGACAAGAGGCATAACTTCAAGATCAACCAGTATGGGAAAGGGACTTGCACAAAGAGTTGGAAGGGCTCAGAGTGTATTCTTACCAATGCGCCCATTTTTACAAGTTGGTGCAAAAGGTTCAAAACCAATAGATGATACAGGTGATTTATCAGAGATAGGAAAGTTAACTGTATCAAAAGGAAATATTATTAAAACCGAATCTTTAAAGTTTTCCGACATTGACTCTCCAGGAGCAACTGGTTACATGAAACAATACGAACAGTTCCAATTAGGTCAGTTGCCAAGAGAATATGTGCCTGGGAAAGGATACAATATATCATCGCCACAAAAACAGGCTGGTCTGTTTGAGGGTATTGGAGAAACTGCTAGGTCTCCAACAAAAGGTGTGATTGAGTTTGATACACCAGTCGAGCGTATAGGAGGAATGTCAGAAAATTTACCTATCAAAAAAGATTGGAATGGTTATATACAAGGTAATAGTGGAGGGCAGGGTGGTATGGATCAACTTGCAACAATAACTGCATCTGAACAGGGATTAACTACTGGTGGTTGGATGCCAAAAGGATTTGTAACAATTGATGGTGGAGGTATGGAGTTTGCTAAAAAGTTTGGTCTAAAAGAAAATGATGTTGTTGGCTACCCTGCAAGAACAAGAAAGAACATTGCAGAGTCAGATGTAACGGTAGTTTTTTATGATGGTAA
>Ga0315334_10003274_pt1 | contig 10177 bp, 12 predicted proteins | sample M150034915metaG_FD_205555 | JGI IMG/M metagenome (GOLD analysis project Ga0315334, IMG submission 205555) | Ammonia-oxidizing marine archaeal communities from Monterey Bay, California, United States - M1 500m 34915 | ecosystem: Environmental > Aquatic > Marine > Intertidal zone | place: USA... | reverse complement strand
CCCTCGGGGTGGACCAGATCGCGTACGGCCTCGGCCAACTCCCGGATGGTCAGATCGACACCCGTCCCGACGTTGACGTGGCCAGGCGCCGAGTAGTGGTCCATGAGGTACAGGCAGGCATCGGCCAGGTCGTCAACGTGGAGGAACTCCCGACGGGCCGTACCCGTCCCCCACACCGTCACCGAATCGTCACCGGCCGCCCGTGCCTCATGGAACCGCCGCATCAGGGCCGGCAGCACGTGTCCGCCCTCAAGGTCGAAGTTGTCGCCGGGCCCGTACAGGTTGGTCGGCATGGCCGAGATGAAGTCGTCGCCGTACTGGCGCCGATAGGTCTCGCACAACTTGATGCCGGCGATCTTGGCTAGCGCGTAGCCCTCGTTGGTGGGCTCCAACGGCCCCGACAGCAACGCCTCCTCGGTGATCGGCTGGTCGGCTTGGCGCGGGTAGATGCACGAGCTGCCGAGGTACAGCAGCTTGTCCACGCCGGTCCGGTGAGCGGCCTGCACCACCGTCGAGTGGATCATCAGGTTGTTGTAGAGGAACTCGGCCGGTCTGGTGCTGTTGGCATGGATGCCACCCACCGTGCCGGCCACCAGGAACACGTAACGGGGGTTCTCGATGGCGAACCATTCGTCGACCGCCGTCTGGTCACGGAGATCCAGTTCCTCGCGGCCGGCCGTGCGTAGATCGGTGAAACCGTCGGCCTCCAGACGGCGCACCACCGCCGAACCGACCAGGCCACGGTGCCCAGCCACGAACACCGGTGCCGAACGGTCGATCATGGGCCGACGCTAGTCCCGGGCGCGGTTTCCGTCGGAGGTCCGGCCTGATCTCCGAAGGCCCCCACCTCCCGGAGGTAGGTGCCCAACAGCTCGGCCACCATGGCCACCGCCACGGCATCCAACGGCTCACGACGATCCAGTGCACGAGCCACCACGTGCTCCAGGATCCCGTCCAGCGGGGCGGTCCGCTCACCGTCACCAGTGGCCGCGTCGCCCAACTCCTGGCCGTGTTCGGTAGCCAGACCAACCTCGTCGAACACCTCGAGATACCAACCCACCACCGACACCACGTCGTCGAGGGTGAGCTGACCGGCCGCTTCGACGGGCAGGCGTTCGGCGATCCAGTCGGCCGCGTCGTCGACTTCTAGTACCGCAGGTCGCAGAGTACCGCGGAGGCGGCCCACCGCGGAGCCCACGGCAATCAGCGCGATGCTGGCGACGAGCAGCGCCCCTAGGGCGAGGAAGAACCAGGTCACGGAGACATCATGCCAGCGGGTCCGTCACCGATACCGGCTGGTTACCGGAGCCGACACCCCGGACGCCTTCGCTGAAAGAGCCTGCGCCGAAGGCGTGAACGCCGGACGAACGGGAAGCCGGGAATCAGATCCCGATTCGCTGGGCGAGGAGCTCCCGGTGGTAGGTCGGGTCGCCGAACAGCAGTTCGGAACTCTTGGCCCGCTTGAAGTACAGGTGGGCCGAATGCTCCCACGTGAAACCGATGCCGCCATGGATCTGGATGTTCTCGGCCGTCGTGTGGAAGTACGCCTCCGAGCAGTACGCCTTGGCCAGCGAGGCCACCGACGGGAGCTCGTCGTTCAGTTCGGCGGCACACCATCCGGCGTAATAGGCGGCCGACTTGGCCGACTCCACTTCGAGCAGCATGTCGGCGCACTTGTGCTTGATGGCCTGGAACGATCCGATGGGGCGGCCGAACTGGACACGATCCTTGGCGTACTGCACAGCGGTGTCCAGGCAGATCTGGGCGCCACCGACCTGCTCGGCGGCCAGGGCCACCGCGGCCAGGTCCAGCACCCGCTCCAGCACGGACCAGCCACCGCCCTCGGTACCGATCAGGGTGGCCGACACGCCGTCGAAGTCGAGGCGGGCCTGCTTGCGGGTCATGTCCATGGTGGCCAGCGCGGTACGGGTCAAGCCCGCGACGTCGCCCGCCACGTGGAACAGCGACACGCCACCGGAGGTTCGGGCGGCCACCAGCACCAGATCGGCGATGTGGCCGTCCAGGACGTACATCTTGGACCCCGACAGGGTCCAGGCGCCACCGTCGGCCGTCGCCTCCATGGTGATACCGGCCTCGTCCCAGCGTCCGCTCTCCTCGGTGAAGGCCAGCGTGGCGACGGTCTCGCCCGAGGCGATGCCGGGCAGCAGGGCCGAGGCGGCCGCCTCGTCGCCAGCGTGGATGAGCGTGTTGGCGGCCAGCACGACCGTGGAGAAGAACGGGGCGCACAGCAGTGCCCGACCCATCTCCTCGAGCACCACGATGAGCTCGACGTAGCCGAAGCCCTGACCGCCGTACTCCTCCGGGATAATGAGGCTCTGCAACCCGAGCTGTCCGGCCATCATCGACCAGGTCTCGGTGTCGTAGCCGGCGTCGGTCTCCATGAGCTCACGGACGGCGGTCTCCGGCGAGTAGTTCTCGAGGAACTGGCGGACGAACTCCCGCAACTGTTCCTGCTCCTCGCTGAATGCGAAGTTCATGTGGGTGCTCCCTGCTTATTTCCGGCCAATGGTTTCTGGCCAATGGCTGCCTGTGGCATGACTGGATCGGCGGACCATGGGACCGCTCCGATGGCATCGTTCTACCAGTCGGCCCCCGTCGGCACGACATCGGGCCACTCGGCCGCCCATCACATGGTGCCGGTGCCATGATCTGGTCATGGACTCAACCTCCCCCAGCGATCCCACCCGGCGAGCCTCACCCACGTCGCCGCACGCCGGTCCGTGCGCCCACCACGACCACCCCCGTCCGGCTGTGCCCGGGGTGGCCCTCCACTGGTGCGACGAACGGGCCGAGATCCACCGGATCGTGGTCGGCGACTTCGAGAACAACGTGTTCGTGCTGCGGTGCCGCCAGACCGGCGAGTCGGTCCTGATCGACGCCGCCAACGAGCACGACAAGCTCCTGGAACTCTGCCGCGTGCTGGACGTGCGGTCGGTACTGGAGACCCACGGGCACTTCGACCACATCCAGGCCGTGCCCGCCGTGCGTGAGGCCGGCTACCGGGTGGCCGTGACGGCCGACGACGCGGCCATGCTCCCCGGCTACGACGACCTCCTCGAGGACGAGACGGTGCTGGAGGTCGGGCGACTGCGGCTGCACACAATCTGCACGCCGGGCCACACCCCGGGCTCCATCTGCTTCCGCCTGGAGAACTCCCCCATCCTGTTCAGCGGCGACACCCTCTTTCCGGGAGGGCCCGGAGCCACCACGTTCGAGGGCGGAGACTTCACCTCCATCATCGAATCCATCGACCGACGCCTGTTCGCCCCCCTCAACCCGGAGACGATCGTGATGCCGGGCCACGGACTGGACACCACCATCGGTGCCGAGAGGCCGTCCCTCGACACCTGGGTGGACCGGGGCTGGTGACCGGGGTACCGCTACCGGCCGATGACCGGCCGTTCGACGACACGCCGATCCACACCGCGGACCTCCCGACCACGCCTATCCGGGATCGGAACGTCCCGGCCGAGGCGTGGATGGAGGCACCTGAAGCTCTGCTGGCCGCCGCCGAGGGGATCCCGTCGGCCGACAGCCGACCGGTTCGCATCGCCTACAAGCGGCGCCTCGGCAGGTGGTTGTTGTGGCGTGCCGGGCCGGCCAGGGGCGACGCCCGCTACGTGGCCGTCCACACCGACGCCCTGGATCGACACCTGTCATTCCGGCTGTACGCCGACGGCACCGGTTCGGGTACGGGCGCCGACGGCGCGGTCCACCAGCGGTTCCGAGACTGGAAACGCAGCCTGCTCTGAAGAGACCCCTCCCAGCGGATCCGTCCGGAAGCGCGCCAGGGATTACCACTATCGCCATAGTGGTAATCAGGGTCACCTCCTAGACTCGGTTCGTGAGCACGCCCGCATCGGAAACCACCGAGACCCCCCTGTTCGAGGTGATCGACCTCCACGCCTCGACCACCGACGGCGTCGAGATCCTGCGGGGCGTCGACCTGGTGGTCCGGCACGGTGAGGTCCACGCCCTCATGGGGCCCAACGGCTCCGGCAAGTCGACGCTCGCCTCGGTGCTCCTCGGTAGCCCCGAATACGTGGTGACCAGCGGATCGGTCCGGTTCCGGGGCGACGAGATCACCGACTGGTCGCCTGACGTACGGGGCAAGGCCGGCATCTTCCTGGCCTTCCAGTACCCGCTGGAGATCGCCGGCGTGTCGGTCATCAACTTCCTGCGCCAGTCCCTGTCGGCCCGCAAGGGAATCGACCTGTCGGTGCTCGAGCTTCGCCTGTCGATCATGGACTGGATGGATCGACTCGGCATGGACCCGTCGTTCGCCGACCGCCACGTCAACGAGGGCTTCTCGGGCGGCGAGAAGAAGCGCAACGAGGTGCTCCAGATGGCCATCCTGGAGCCCGAGATGGCCATCCTCGACGAGACCGACTCGGGCCTGGACATCGACGCCCTGCGGGTGGTGGCAGACGGTGTGGCCGAGATCCGGCGGGACCGCCCCAAACTGGGCGTGCTGGCCATCACCCACTACCAACGACTGCTCGACAACCTCCGCCCCGATGTGGTGCACATCCTCATCGACGGACGGATCGTCGAACGCGGCGGAATCGAGTTGGCCAGCCGCCTCGAGGCCGAGGGCTACGAGGCCTTCCGGTAGGCCGGAACCCGGCAGGCACCGACCTATGACCGACCAGACGGCCGTCCGCCCCGGCGACCACGTGCCCGACCGCACCCTCGACGTGACCGACGTCAAGGCCCGGTTCCCGTTGCTGCAACGGGAGATCCACGGCCACCCCATCGTCTACCTGGACTCGGGCGCCACCTCCCAGAAGCCTCGGTCGGTGCTGGACGCCATGTACCGGTACTACGCCGAGATCAACGCCAACATTCACCGCGGTGCCTACCTCATCGCCGAACAGGCTACGACCGCCGTCGAGAACTCCCGGACCGCCCTCGCACGCTTCCTGGGCGCCCCATCGGCCGACGAGGTGGTATTCACCAAGAACGCCACCGAGGCCATCAACCTGGTGGCCCACTCGTGGGGGCGCACCAACCTGGTCGAGGGCGACACGGTGCTCCTGAGCACCCTGGAACACCATTCCAACATCGTCCCGTGGCAGCAACTGGCAGCCGAGCGTGGCGTGGAGGTCCGTTGGATCCCCATCGACGACGAGGGCCGCCTCGACCTGACCGATCTGGACACCCTGTTGGACGGCGTCAAGTTGCTGGCCGTCACCGCGGCCTCCAACGTGACCGGGGCCCTGCCACCGGTCCGCCACCTGGCCGATGCCGCCCATGCCGTGGGAGCCACGGTGCTGGTCGACGCCAGCCAGTGGATTCCCCACCTGCCCACCGACGTGACGGCCTGGGACGCCGACTTCGTTGCTGTCACCGGCCACAAGATGTGCGGCCCGACCGGCATCGGTGCCCTGTGGGGCCGGTCCGAACTGCTCGACGCCATGCCGCCGTTCATGGGCGGTGGTTCGATGATCCAGAACGTGACCTTCGACGACTTCACCCCGGCCGATGTCCCGGCCCGCTTCGAGGCCGGCACGCAGCCCATCGCCGAGATCGTCGGCTGGCACGCCGCAGTCGACTTCCTCGAGGACCTCGGCATGGAGGCCGTGGCCGCCCACGAACGCGACCTCACGGCGTACGCCCTGCGTACCCTCACCGAGCGGTTCGGCGACGACCTGACCATCCACGGGCCCTCCACCGTCGAACAGCGGGGCGGCACCCTGTCGTTGGCCTTCCGGGACGTCCACCCGCACGATCTCAGCCAGGTACTCGACCAGCACGGCGTGTGCGTCCGGGCCGGCCACCATTGCGCCAAGCCGCTCATGAAAATGCTGGGCGTCAACGCCACCGCCCGAGCCTCGCTCTACCTGTACAACGACGAGTCCGACGTCGACGCGCTGGCCGACGCACTGGCCGCCGCCGGCGACTTCTTCGACTTCTGACCCGACTCGCCCTGCCGACCCTTCGCCCCCTCCCAGGAGAACCCACACCATGGCCGGACTCGAAGACCTGTACCGCGAGGTCATCCTCGACCACTACCGCAGCCCCCGCAACCGGGGCGAACTCGAGGTGCCACCGGCCACCATGGCCGAGGGCTTCAACCCCCTGTGTGGCGACGAGATCCAGGTGTACCTGCAGGTCGACGACGGGACGATCTCCGACGTGCGGATCGGCGGGCAGGGCTGTTCGATCAGCCAGTCGTCCGCCTCGATGATGTCCACCGCGGTGGTCGGGAAGTCGATCGACGAGGTCCGGGACGTGCTGCGACAGTTCAAGGAGATGATGACGATCCACGAGCACGGTCTGGACGGCGAGGAACCAGCGCCCGGTCTCGGCTCCGGATCCGAGCAGCCGGGAGCCTCGGGCCTCGGCGACCTGGAGGCCCTCCGGGGTGTGGTGAAGTTCCCGGTTCGCATCAAGTGCGCCACCCTGGGCTGGAACACCCTCGACCAGGCTCTCACCGAGTCGACCAGCGGCTGACCGATCCGTGATGGCCCAACCCGACGCCGGCGGAACCAACGGCGGGATCTCAGACGAGAAGTACGTTCGCCTCACCACCTGGACGGGCGACGGTCGCCCCAAGCACACGCCGGTCTGGATCGTGGGGCTCCCCCACGACACATCCGACGTGGCACTCGCTGAATCCGGTGATTCCGCCGTGCGGGTCGGCTTCACGACGGGTTCCAACTCCTGGAAGGTTCGACGGATACTCAGGAATTCCGCCGTCGAACTACAACCCAGCGACGCCGAAGGAGCGGTGCAACCGGAATCCAGCCCGGTGGCCGGCACCGCCCGTGTCGTCCACGGCCCGGAGTTCACGACCGTCCGTCGAGCCGTCCGACACAAGTACCGGCTGGAGGACCTCAAGATCAGCCTCCAGGAGGCGCTCGGTTGGCTGCGCGGCCGCGGCCCACTCAGCGACTGTGCCGTGATGATCACCCTCGCCGACGTGGCCACCGACTGACCGGCAGCCCTCAGACCAGCGCGTCGACCGCCTCGGCCAAGGCCACGTCGAGGCGGGTCAGGCCGCCCGAACCGTCACCTGCATCGTGGGTGGTGACCACGACGTCCACCCGGTTCCACGAGTTGGACCAATCGGGATGATGCTGCAGGTCCTCGGCGATGATCGCCACCTGTGTCATGAAGGCCCATGCCTCGGCGAAGTCGGCGAACGTGAACGACCGACGAAGCTGGTCGCCGGCCAGGTCCCAGTCAGGCAGCCGTGTCGCCAGCCCAGTCCGCTCGTCGTCGGTCAACAGCGTGCGGTCGGCCACGGGGCGTCGGGTTCCCGTGGCCCTCAGGCCGGCGAACCGGATGAGGGGTCGGCAGATGTATCGGCGAAGGGATCAGCGAAGGGGTCGGCGAACGGATCCTCGCCGAAGCCCGCGTGGTGATCCTCGGGGTGGGTCACCCCGGTCGGCAGTCCCACCGACACTCCCACCTCGGCCAGCACCCCGGTGTAGCCCTCGGCCTCTAGGCGTTCGGCCAGCTCCGGACCGCCCACGGCCTGGATACGGCCGGCGGCCAGCACGTGCACCCGGTCGGGCTCGAGCACCTCGAGCAGGCGACTGAAGTGGGTGATGGCCAGCACGCCGAGATCATCCTCCTCGGTGGCTTCCTGAAGGCGTCGTGAAACGGCGGCCAGGGCGTCCACGTCGAGCCCCGAGTCGATCTCGTCGAGCACCGCGTAGCGGGGGCCGAGCGCCCCCAGCATCAGCATCTCGTTGCGCTTCTTCTCGCCACCCGAGAGGTCGACGTTGAGCGGTCGGGACACGAACCGTTCGTCGAAGCCGATGCGGGCCGCCTCGGCCACCAGGATCTCGTGGATGCCCTCGGTGGACCGACCGCCGGCACGGGCCGCCTCGGCCACCACCGACTCCAGGCTCACCCCCGGCACCTCCGTCGGGTGCTGGAGGGCCAGGAACAGCCCGGCACGGGCCCGCTCCCACGTGGGCAGGGCCAACACGTCAATCCCGTCGAGGGTCACCGACCCACCGGTCACCTCATAGCCGGGGCGCCCCATCAGGACGTGCGAGAGCGTCGACTTGCCCGAACCGTTGGGGCCCATCACGGCATGCACCTCGCCGGGTCGGACCTCGAGGTCGACGCCGTGGAGGATCTCGGTTCCGCCCACCCGGGCGGTCAGGTCCTTGATCCGTAGCACACGCTCGGCCATCACGATTCAGTTCCGAGCGTCACGTACACCTCATCGCCGTCGACGGTCGCCGCATGCACGGCCACCGGCTTCACCGCGGGCAGGGTTAGGGCCTCGCCGGTCTGCAGGTCGAACAGGCTGCCGTGCTTCCAGCACTCCAGAGCGCACTCGTCGGGATCTACCTCACCCTCGGCGAGGGACACCTCGGCGTGACTGCACGTGTCGTCGATGGCGTGCACCCGGTCACCGAAGCGCACCAGGGCCACCGGACGGCCATCGAGTACCACCCGAAGGGCGACACCGTCAAGCAGGTCGACCAGCGCGCAGGCCCGCACGGCCCTCATGGGGTCGCTCCCGTTTCAGGAGACGACCCCGACTGTGGGCCGGCCCCTCGAAGACCCGTGGCCTGGTGATGGGCATCGCGGCGATCCAGGCGGTCGGCCAGCACCTGGCGTAACGTCCCGGCCACTGCGGGGTGCGGCGCGGCGGCGGCCACGTCCTCGAAGAACCCCTCCAGCAACAGACGCTCGGCGGCCACCGTGGGTACGCCCCGACTCTCCAGGTAGAACCGCTGGTCCTCATCGACCGGAGACACCGTCGAGGCGTGGCTGCACACCACGTCGTCGGTCTCGATCTCCAGGTTGGGCACGCTCTCGGCCCACGCGTCGGGCGACAGCTTCACGTTGCGGTTGGTCTGATGGGCCACCGTCCGGACCGCCTCGGGACGAACCCGGATGAGCCCGCTGTAGATCGACCGCGACGCTCCGTCCAACGCACCCTTGAACAGCAGTTCACTGGTGGTGTCGGGTGCCGCGTGGTCCTGGAAGGTACGAAAGTCCAGCGTCTGGTCGTCCTCGCCGAAGTAGGCGGCGGCCAGACGGCCCTCGGCACCACGACCAACGAGGCGGCAGTCGGTGCGGGTCCGGGCGTAGTCCCCCCCCAGACCGGCAGCGAAGGCGTCGATACGCCCCGACTGGCCGACCCGAAAGGCCTGGTGGCCGAGTTGGAAGACCCTCGGCCCGAGTTCTTGGACCAGGGCGTGGCGCAGGTGGCCGTTGCGACCGACGGTGGCCTCCAGCACGGGGGCCACGAGGGAATCAACCTCGGTCGAGGTGTGGAGCTCGACCACGGTGGCTGACGCGTCGTCCCCGCACCGCACCAGTACCCGGGGGAAGGTTGCCGCGCCGTCGGCATCGGTCAGGACGACGACCACGACCGGCGCCTCGAGGTGGACGCCGTCGGGCACCACCACGGCCACCGGTTCAGGCACGAAGGCCCGGTTGAGGTGGCCGAACAGGTCCACCGGAGCGTCCATCGCCGCATCGAACAACGACTCGCCGTCGGGGGCCTCACCCACCGGGCCCGCGTACAGGCCGGCGTTGATCGCATCCGAGGAACAGGTGGTCTCCACCACCCAGCCGTTGCGGACGACCACGACCGCCGCCATCTCGCCGTACGCCGAGAGGTCCCGCTGGACCACGGTGTCGACGGCCCGCTGTCGCTTCAGCGGCGCGTACCGGTCGAGGTCCAGTTCGCCGATCCGGGAGTACCGCCAGACCTCCTCGTCGGTGTCCGGATGGTCGACGCCATCCAGACCCTCGATGGTGGAGCGACGGATGGTGGCGAGCCAGTCCGGTCCGGGAAGGCCGGCCGAGACATCGGCGGAGAAGGCGTTCAGGGCGGTACCTCGGGGCCGGTCCAGACGACCAGCTTCCCGTGTGGGAACTGGTCGGGGCGGGTGGATCAGTAGAGCAGTTGCTCGGATTTACCCTATCGCCGTAGGGGTAATCCCCGGCCCGCTGATCAGGCCCCGGTCAGCCCTCGATCAGGTGCGTCAGGTCGCCCGGCTGGATCTCGCAGGCATCCTCGAAGTCCCGGAGGTCGGTCTCCTTGATCCGGATCACCCGACCGATCCGCGAGGCCTTCAGTTGACCGCGGTCGATCATGCGGTACACCGTCTTGGACACCACGCCCAGTCGACCGGCCACATCGCCGACCCCCAGCCAGGTCGGGTTGGTTGATGGA
>Ga0315334_10003269_pt1 | contig 10182 bp, 4 predicted proteins | sample M150034915metaG_FD_205555 | JGI IMG/M metagenome (GOLD analysis project Ga0315334, IMG submission 205555) | Ammonia-oxidizing marine archaeal communities from Monterey Bay, California, United States - M1 500m 34915 | ecosystem: Environmental > Aquatic > Marine > Intertidal zone | place: USA... | reverse complement strand
ATCGTGGACATCAATCCATCGCCTCAGTTCCTTCTCAACACCTTCATAGGGTGGTGGATGGGCCCGGGGAACATGGTCGGCGACTTGTTCACATCCGAGAGTGTGGCCAGTGGTCACCCAGACAAATTATGCGACGCGATTTCTGATGCAATCGTCGATGCTTGTTTGAAGGTCGATTCCAATGCGCGCATAGCTGTAGAAACCAGCGTTAAAGGCGGTGTTGAACGCGGCATTATTTTGCTTGCAGGAGAGGTAACTTTAGCAGGCGACTATCCCGATTATGAAGCGATTGCAAGGGCAACAAGTGCAATGATTGGCTATGATTCGCACGGCATTGGATTTGATGCTACTACTGAAGAGCGTTGTCAAGTGATTACTCGTATAACCGAGCAGTCCCCTGACATCAGTTTGGGAGTCAACTCTGAAGAGCAGGGCGCTGGAGATCAGGGAATCATGTTTGGATACGCTTGCTGTGAGACCGAAGAGTACGAAGTCCTCGAGGGTAGATATTTTCCTCTTGCAGCAGCCCTAAGCCAACGATTGACTCGACGAATCACCAATTGTCGAAAGTTGGGCATTCTTCCATGGGCACGCCCAGATGCAAAAAGCCAGGTCACCATTGAGTATGGTGATGATGGAATCCCGGCAAGAGTACATACTGTTGTTATTGCCATTCAACACGATAATGCTCTGAAGGAGCAATTTGGCGGCTCAGAGAAAGACGAGCAAGAATTTGTGAAGGCACAAATCCGAGAACATGTGGTTAAAGATGCAATTCCTGCCGAGTTATTGGATGATGATTACAGGCTCATAGTCAATGGAACAGGTCGCTTTGCCGACCCTGGCGGTCCATACGCCGATGCGGGTTTGACCGGACGCAAAATTATCGTCGATACTTATGGCGGAATGGGGCGTCATGGTGGTGGAGCATTTTCCGGAAAGGACCCTTCGAAAGTCGACCGTTCCGCAGCTTATGCTAGTCGCTGGGCTGCAAAGCATGTAGTCGCTGCCGGATTGGCAAAGTCCTGTGAGATTCAACTCGCTTATGTAATCGGAGTTGCCGAACCTGTAAGTGTGCGTGCTGAGTCATTTGGAACTTCCAAATTGAGCGATAAAGAGTTGACTGCACGTGTGAAATCGATTTTTGATTTCAAGCCAAAATCTATTGCAGAATCACTAGATCTTCTGCGCCCAATTTATGCTCCAACTGCTGCAGGCGGCCATTTTGGCCGAACTCCTGGCGTTGATGGCGCCTTCCCTTGGGAAGACATTGACCAGAGTATTATCAAGGCGCTTCAGAACTGATTTTTCATCGGCCCTTAGGGCCGATTGTCTGAAATGGGTCAAATGAGTCCGCTACAATATGCAGAGGCGCTTTTCGGCAATCTTCCTCGTCGTTCTGATGGCGGTTGCTCCACTTGTGCCGCTGGCCAACGCACATGATGCAATTGGCCTCTCTGCTGACTCGACGCACATCATTCTCTCACCAGGAGAAGCGACTAATCTCACTCTAACCATTCACAATAATGGCTCTTCCATTGAGGATTACGACATTAGTGTCGCAGGTCAGCCAAATGCTTGGGAAGTAGTTCCATCTGAACTACAAGTCGCAAGCGTAATTCCAACATTCAGTGATACCACGACTATCGCAATCCGTCTGTCCACAGCAGCAACCCCTTCCGACTCTGGAAGTGTAACACTAATCGTTTCGGAAAACGATTCAAATTTCACTACAACATTGACTATCCTTCTTTCAGTTGCTCCTCGCTTCTTACCTGCAATCGATGCTTCTACTGCAGGCGATTCAGGCTTAGTTACGATGGCTCCAGGAGATGCACTTAATTTGTCAATTGAGGTTAGGAATGACGGAAATGTCAATGATACGATTTTGGTTTCTGTCGATCAATCCCCTGACCTTGCTGGCTTCTGGGCTAACTGGACTAGTGGTGGAGGAAATAATTCCAATGGAACCGGTAACAACACCGGCAACAACACCGGGAACAATACCGGGAACAATACTGGTGGGAACAATACCGGGAACAACACCGGTAACAACACTGGGAACAATACCGGGAACAATACTGGTGGGAACAACACCGGTAACAACACCGGTAACAACACCGGGAACAATACCGGGAACAATACCGGGAACAATACTGGTGGGAACAATACCGGTAACAACACCGGCAACAATACCGGCAACAATACCGGCAACAATACTGGTGGGAATAACACTGGAAATAACACTGGAAACAATACTGGTGGGAATAACACAGGAAACAATACCGGGAACAATACTGGTGGGAATAACACTGGTAACAATACTGGGAACAACACTGGTAATAATTCCGGAAATGGAACTCTGTTGATGTCAGCACCTTCGGGTTGGGAAGTGAGATTCCTCGTAGATGTCATGGATAATATGACGCCGGGAGAGGTGCGTATCGCTACTTTGAGAATAGATATTCCTGCTAATGAGGGCCCGGGTTACTATGGCTTCGATATCTTTGCCGCCTCTGCTTTGGGCAATTTCTCTGTCAGTTCTACTTTGGTAGTCAATGTCACTGCAGTACATGATTTGAGATTCAGTTATGTCCCATCAGGAGTAATACTTCAACCAGGTGAAAACTCCACAGTGAATGTAAACATAACCAGTTTGTCAACTGCAGATGCAAACTGGACTTGGACAATCTCAGTGATCTTGGATCAAAGCCAAACTGGTGGTCTTGTGCAGGCTAATTGTCAAGCAGTTTTGCCTAATTATTCGACATTTATCACTGCAGGTGGAATCGTCTCTATCGATGTAAATATTTCCACCTATGCCAATACTCATGCAGGTGATTCGTGTAATTTTGCTCTAAGTGGCACATTAGATTCTGACACTTCTATTACTGAAAGTGTAGAGTTTACATTGGTCGTAGGTCAACAATGGGCACTATCAATGGTATTGCCTGAAAATGTAAGTCTTGAAGTCAACACCCAAGAAGACATTCTAGTATTGATCAATAATGATGGGACCGAAACCGATGACCTCCTTCTAATCGGCGATGATATCGATGGTATGACCATCACTACACCGGGGCCGATTTCTCTTGCGAGAGGGGAGTCACAATATGTTAGCGTCAGTCTTGAAGCGGATTCGACTCTCACCGGAGAGGTCGACATTACATTCCAACTTTCAAGTTCCAATAGCGGTGCAAATTCAGTTTCGAATTCAATGACTGTGATGGTTTCGGAATTCTCTGAGTTTTCGATAAGCGGGCCTTCAGATAACCGTGTGGTCCTAATTCCCGGTGAGCCTACTAACCTGACCCTTACCTTGACGAGTAGCGGTTCTGCGAATTTGAGCCTATTACCAAGTTCAACTGGGGTCCCCGGTGGCATTACACTCACATTCGATGATTCCGAGTATGCTTTGGATTCTGGAGGGGCGGTCAATGCAACTCTCTTATTCAATTCCGGAAACGGTTTACCATCTGGTCAAACTAGTATTTCAATTTCCTTTGGCGATGGAGAAATATCCGAATCACTCGTATTGGATTTATTCGTAGAGGATAGGATGGAAGTCAGCATTGCTTCTTCTACCGATAGAATCGTTGCTTCTTCTATTGCCGATTCAAATTTCTCTATGATGCTTACCAACCTTGGCACAGGTGATGACACCTATGTAATCGAACTCGACGGTGAGAACGCAGAAGAATGGTTCACCTTGAGCCTCTCATCGCTGTCAGCATCTATCCTTCCAGGAGAATCCGACAATGTGGTTCTCACTGTTAGACAGGTTGCTTCTGGTGCACCTGCAAGTGGAATTGACGCAGTAATTACAATCACAAGCACAACCGACTCATCGGTTAGTGACAGCCTTACAGTAAGCCTTGTTGCTGCGGTTGCGGATGGTATGATTACCATCATGTCTGATGATGACCAAGCTGAGCCTGGACAAGTCATCTACGGTACTGTAATCATCACAAATATTGGAACTTCGACCGATTCCATGCTGATTACTACTCTTGAGATGGATTGTGGAGTCAATGATGTAGTCGTACTTGGTCCAAGTGAATCTAGTGTCCCTCTCGATTGGTCTTGTACAATTCCCGAAGGCTCTACAGCAGGTGTTGATGTACTTACATTCAGACTGACTTCATCAGTCCGCAGTGACATGGTAGTCACCATGTCAGAAGCATATACAATTCAACCGGTTTGGTCTACTTCAGGTATAGTCTCGATAGATGTCTCAACCACAGAAGTGGATCTCGGCTCTAACGAGGACCGCACTGTCGATGTCACAGTTTGTAATCAGGCAAATACCCACATCAACGGTAAGGTCGAAGTTATCGGAGTGAACACACTTTCCTTGCACTCTTTCTTCGTGCGAGTAGGTGAAGAAAATCAAAATTCAACTTACTCCCTTGGAAGTCTTGGTTGCCAAGAGTTCAAACTTTATCTCACAGCATACAATCTCAACGATACGATGACTGCTAACCTAATCGTACAAGCGGTCAGTCAGGTTGAGAGTGCAACAATCACAGATAAGTCCGCAGCCATTCACGCTACAGTGCAAGCCCCTGAAGGCCCACCTGAAGGCATAAATTTCGGAATTCTGGAATTGGATAACCAAGCCAGTATGATGGTTCTAGCCGCTGGTTGGATACTGGCAAGCCTACTCTACATGTGGATTAGAATTCGCAAACCAATCGCAGAAGAGGAAGAAGAGGAAGAACTCGAACCGCTTGCTGCAAACGAGGTCCGTATCAATTCCAATAACAAGGTCGAGTGTTGTGCTTGTGAGGCGCTATTGGGCGTTCCAAGAGGAAGCGAGCCGCCATTCAAGTTCACTTGTCCAAAGTGCTCTGCAAGAATTAGAGTCGTTGAATAATCAACGTCGATGAGCAAATAGCAGGAAAGCTGTATGGCCGAATGGTCCGTTTACAGGTCTCATTCCACCCTTGGATGTTCTTCCCCATTCGCGCTCCATTAATTCGCCAGCCCACTCAACTGTGAGGCCGGCTTCTTCACAGGCAATCCAGCATTTTTCTAATTGGCTGGTCGTAGGTGCATAACATGCAAGACGACCACCGAATACGAGTTTAGGCGCACATGCTTCAATCGCAGGCGTGTGGTCTGGCATGTCGAGAATAATTGCGTCAAATTTCATGTCTGGAACAACGTCCTCAACCATTCCCTCCAGGTGAGTATGCTTTGGGAAACCACTGAAACATTCTCTCGCTCTTTCGAGATTAATTAGCCCGACATGGGCGTGTTCATCTCTCGGTTCTGCGGTGACCAGATGCCCGGACTCACCCATTGCACGAGCCAAATGAAGTGATAATCCCCCAGATCCCAGACCTGCTTCGAGAACATTGTCGCCTGGGCCTACTCCAAGTTTGGTGATGAAAGCCCCAGCATCTTTGGCTGAAATAGTCTGGGCGCGACGAACCATGCCCGAGATTAATTCGGGCAATCGAGGCGGCATTAAAGTGAGGTATTTTTGGCCAACCAATATCTCTTCTCCAATGGAATAACCTGCTAGCAGTTTAGCGGTATTGATGACTCCAAGTCCCTTGTGTTTGATGACCTCATCAACCACTTTAACGATGAAGACTCGACCATCGCTTCCCATCAGTACGGCCCACTCAACCATGACACTCCGAGGGTCTAGGGGACAAGAACGATTCGCATGGAATTATGTATTATTTTCAATAATAAAATCCCCCCGTAGGGGGGACTGACAGAATCAAGGCATGTTAATATACCTTATACTTACAGAAAAGGATATGAAGTCTATACGTTTGGTTGCACTTACCCTTGTCGCTCTGATGCTATTCAGTGTACTTGGTTCGTTTTCAAGTATCGTCGTGGAGCCTAATGACCAACCGATTGTCCTAGAAGAAGAAGAGGTAGTATTTTCTGCAAATAGCCAAGGACATCCAGTGTTTTCTCAGTATGTCACATCGGATAATTGTGGATTTTGTTATCAGTATGGCAGCCCTGCTCACCACAGTTTGAAAACTCAATTCCCTGACGAATTTGTTTACATTTCTTACCAATCCGTCTCTTACGGAGATACCGACACAGCACGTGCAGGTAACACAAATGGATACAATTGGCCATGGAGTACAAGTGGCGCTCCTGACTCATATTGGGGAGATCGCATAGACAAGCGTGCTAGCGGATGTGGCTCAAATACATGCTATGACACTATGTACAATTCTGGCGGAGGAACGACCTCAGCAATTACTTCTCAATATTCATTGTCAGCTGCAGTCAGCGAAAATGGCAATCAACTCGATGTGAGCGTTACCGCTGATTATGTTGGCAGTGGCACTCCTGCTTCGAACGTTTACCTATACGCAGCAATGACCGAAGAGACTTGCAATTCATACGTTTACTCCGATGGAAGTAAAGGACACAATTGCTGGAAAGGCTGGTTGATGAGTGGTAGCACTTACAAGACCGCTAGCGGAGGTACCGGTAGTAGTTTCGAATCAGTTTCACTATCAAACGGAGCAGTTTCGTTTAGCTGGAGTGTACCAAAGAATATGGTAAACGGAGGCGGAAGCAATGCACTAGTTGTTGCAGCGTTAATGTCTGGAGCACCTAGTTCTGGCGCTAACAGCGAGCATGTACTAACTGCAACTGACAGTGGCATGGTGCCTCTAATCGATATCGGTGTAGAAACTCTTACCCTTGACAATCCAGGCGTCGCTAGTGGTTACATTAACGGCGATATCCTCGACCTTCAAGCGGTTGTAAAGAACTACGGTGTAGAGGAATATACCGATGGTGGCGATGTTCGTTTCTTTTACAAAAATGGCAATGTCAAGAATTATGTTGGTAGCACACAAAGTCTATCCAACTTTGCAAGCCAAGGTTCCATTCAAACATTCAATGGACAAATCGATACATCAGCACTTCCCGAATCGAATTACCAAACTACTTTCGGTGTCGAAATTTCCAATTTAGTTTCTGATGCTGTAGGTGCTGACAATGAGGGAATAGAGATCGTTTCACACGACCTTGCTCCTGTAGCTCGTAAGGCAGAAGTTATTGGTTCCAATAACATTGAGCGTGGAGACAGTTTCCTTGTTGAGGCAAAGGCTGGAATTAACGATGGTGTCGATATCAATCTAGCAACACTGACTTTCGAAATCGAAGTTGCACCAGCCGGAACAGACCAATGGGCTGGAGACATAGTCTCTGGTGGAGTTGAAATCTTCAACGAAGGTACTTCCAATGAGCACCGTCAATATCTCGTTGAACCAACTATGAGCATGGGCGCAGGCGATTATGACCTGCGTTCTCGTGCAGTTGATGGCCGTGGACAAATGAGTTCCTGGGAAGTCACTGAAGATTCATTTGCACTCCTAAATGCACTACCGGTGATTACCTCAGAACCGGTTCCAACAGTAAAGGTCGAGACCAGTACAAGGGTTTCAATTATCCCAAATGTTGCTGATGCTGAGACCGACTTGTCTGACTTGGTAATCACTTCCTCCAGTCCTAACTTCATCGCATGGCACGCATCCAGCGAAGAGGTCGAAGTTTACTTTGAGAACATACGCTATGTTGGTGGAGAACCTGTCGCTAGTGGAATTGAAGTATCGGTTGATGACGGTACAGATGTTGCCCACGGCACACTATTGTTCAACGTGATTGAGAATGGCCAGCCACGATGGGCAGGAGTCGAGAAGCAATATGTGGATGAAGCATCCAGCGATCTTCTAGATTTGTTCCCATACCTATCCGACACTGATTCCAATGGAGACCTCGTCACAAATCAGGACCTCGTTCTGGCAATCGTTGACAATACCAATCCAGAAATTATCAATGTCGAGTTGAGTGGCTCTTATCTTGAGTATGAAACAACCGATGATGACATCAATGGAATGACTACTGTTACTGTTCGTGCATCTGATGGTATACAATTCTCTGACCAACAGATTACAATTCAAATCACTCCAATCAATGACGCACCTCGTCTCGATATTTCAGAGTTTGAGGGACTACGCCTAAAGGCTGGAACTCAGAAGGTAATCTTTGTAGATGGCCTACTAACTGACGTCGACTCCGATGTGAATGAAGCATTCGTCACCGTTACCAATTCGGTTCCTGGTGCTGCTCGCTACAATATCATGGACAACACAATTACACTGCAGTGGGAACAGGCTGGAATGCAGACTGTAACTATTCAATCCGCTGACCGCTACGATTCGAACATTTACACTATCGTAGTAGATGTATACGACAGCGCCCCTCTACTTGTTGGAGAAGGACCTGATGCAGATGTTCGTGTATCTGTTATCGACCTCTACATTGATGAGACTCCAGCGGCAACATTGTTCCTCAACAAGGATGATGTCACAATTACTAGTCTTACTAGCACTTGGCAACTCTGCAATGAATTGACTGGCGTGTGCACTCTACAAGTTGTACACGAGCATGACATCACCGCAAAGAGCTTGGGATGGACATTTGACCCATTCCTTGGAGAGGCTCCTGATGGAATGAGAATGAAGGACCAAGTCAAACTCACAAAGATTGTTGCACTCGACAATGAAGGTAACAAGTACGAATTCAAGGACGCAAAGTATTGGACCATTACAGAGGAAGCCCCTGGCCCCGAAACAATGGATGAGGAGACTCTTGCAGAATACATTGTAGAGTTAGAAGGTGCAATTGACTCGAAGGAAGAGTATCTTGCAACTTTGACCGAGGGTACCACTGAGCACACTGAGGCAAAGGAAGACCTTGTTGAACTAAGAACAGATCTCGATGAGGCATGTGAATTTGGTGAATGCATTTCCGATGCACCTGCAGGCAATACTGCAGAACCATCTTCGTCGTTGGACCTTAACCTGACCGTGATTCTAATTGTGGTATCAGTTGTTGTTCTAGCCGCTTTGGCCGCGCTATTATTCATGCGTGGTGGCAAGGAGGAATCCAAGGATTTCATGGTTGATTGGGCAAACCAATTACCTGCTAACGATGCAGTTGCAAATTCGATGTACGGCGGCGCTGGAGAGATATTCCAGCAACCTGTCGCAGCCCCACCTGTTCCTGCCGCACCACAAGTGCCAGCAGGAGGACCGCCTCTACCAGAAGGTGGCCTTCCAGCAGGTTGGACTATGGAACAGTGGGCCTACTACGGTCACCAGTACCAGCAATGAATCAAAGGCTGTTGAAGCAAAGGCTGCTACCTGTAGCAGTACAAACGCCTAAAATGGTCCGGAGTTGAGGTGAAACTAATGGCGGAAGAAAATGAGGTCGAAACCACTTCCGACGAGGAAGAGGTTGTCACCACAATTTGGGCACCTGAAGATGCGGAAACCGTAGAGCTTTCCGACACTCCAGTTGATGAATGGGTACATTCCATCGACTTCGATTCGACTGAGAGTGTTCCAGTACCAGAACGCTTGGTGGATCAAGTAATCGGCCAAGAAGCAGGTTCTCTCGTTATTCGTAAAGCTGCAGAGCAACGCCGTCACATGATGATGATCGGTGACCCAGGGACAGGTAAGTCAATGCTAGCACGTTCAATGACTGAACTCCTTCCACTTGAAAACCTTGAAGATATTCTCTGCTATCCTAATGATGATGATGAAAACGAACCTAGAGTTCGTACCGTTCCTGCTGGACGTGGCGACAGAATTGTTCGTTCGCAACGTGAGGCCATCAGAATCCAGAAGGAAAAGAATCAGAAGATGCTCCTCATTGGTTTTGTGGCAATTGCGTTTTTGTTAGCAGTAGTCGCCCTACAATCCGGAGATATTCTCACACTTCTATTTGGCATGTTATTGCTGATGTTTGGTTATATGTTCCTGCGGTCACGCATGGGTGGTGCCGATGAAGGAAGAATTCCCAAAGTATTGGTGAAGCATGACAATTCCGACCCACCGCCATTTATTGACGCCACTGGCACATTATCTGGCAGTCTGTTAGGAGATGTACGTCACGACCCCTTCCAGAGTGGAGGAATGGAAACTCCCGCACATGAAAGAGTCGAACCAGGAGCAATTCACCGCGCACATGGTGGCGTGCTATACATCGACGAGATCAATTTGCTCCGACTTGAGGAACAGCAAGCTCTGCTCACAGCAATGCAAGAGAGAGCCTTTCCAATCTCTGGACGCTCTGAGAGAAGTAGTGGAGCATTGACCAAGACCGAAGCAGTCCCCTGTGACT
>Ga0315334_10003268_pt1 | contig 10184 bp, 9 predicted proteins | sample M150034915metaG_FD_205555 | JGI IMG/M metagenome (GOLD analysis project Ga0315334, IMG submission 205555) | Ammonia-oxidizing marine archaeal communities from Monterey Bay, California, United States - M1 500m 34915 | ecosystem: Environmental > Aquatic > Marine > Intertidal zone | place: USA... | reverse complement strand
CTTTAACGCGCTAAGTTACACTTTTTTAATTTTTACTTCATTTATTTTTGTAAGATTCTTTCTCTCCGTTATAATAAATTAATATGAAAATCTATTGCCAAAAATGCGGATCAAAGGTTGAATTTTCCGCAAATAGCAAACCAAAGTTTTGTCATAGTTGTGGCGCATTATTAAATCTTGGATCTAACATAACAAACGCTGAGGAAGATAGTGTCGATGAAGAGGACTCGGATATGACGTATGTACCAAACATTACGGAACTGGATGTTGAAATATACACAGAAGAAACGAAAGGCGAGCCTTTAGGGTCTTTGGTCGGAACCGCCGATAAAGGCGCGCCCCCAATAGATATGAATCGTCCCAAGCAAGACAGAAAGGAGGTCTTAGAAAACTTTTCGAAAGAAGCGGGAGCTTTAAGGAAGAAGAAGTCTCCTAAGGAAACCTAAATTTAACAAAAGGGATGAACAAAAGCACCCGCAAAAAAAAACCCACATTTGAAGAGAGTTACGATTTTATTAATCAAGAAATACGGAAAAGAAGTAAAAAATGGAGCCTAACATCTTTGAATTGGATAGACTATGATGACGTTTCTCAAATCATTAGAGCGCACATTTATGAAAAATGGGCCCTATATGATCCACAGAAACCGCTAGGTCCTTGGTTAAATAGAATTATATCTAACCAAATTAAAAATTTAATAAGAAACCATTATGGAAATTTTGCTAGACCATGTTTAAAATGTGAAGCCGGAGAAGGGGAGGCGTCCTGTAAAATATACAAAACACAATGCGACGACTGTCCTCTTTACGCGAAGTGGGAAAGGACTAAAAAAACAGCTTATAGCGTTAAAATTCCCCTATCGTTAGAGGATCATATTTTTGAAACAGATTCGATAGAGTTCGTAAACTCGGGAGACACTGAGAGGCATGTGAATTTAATGCATTTTAAAATGAATCAGATTTTGAAGCCAAACGAATGGATAGTTTACGAAGGGCTTTATATAAAAAACCTAGAAGAAGATGAAGTGGCAAAAAAGTTGGGACTAAAGTCAAATGAAAAAAACAGGAAGCCCGGCTACAAACAAATTAAAAACCTAAAAAAAAGTATAATAAAAAAAGCAAAAGAATGCATCGAAAAAGGAGAAATTGAATTATTATGAAAATTATAGATAACATAGCAAACAAATTGTACCTAGGCGTTTCCAAACTTCCGGGCGCAGGAGTAGGTTTATTCGCGGGAATAGACATCTTAGCCGGTAAGCCTATTTGCGAATACAAAGGCGAAGTTCTTGAGATAGAGTCCGCCAGCACCGTCGAAGGCGGGCTAGGGGGGGAAGCTAAACTTTCGGAAGCAGCTCAGAAAAGGCTGGGAGAAAAATATGCCTATACATTAAAACTAGGGTTCGACAAACCATCAGCGCTATACGCAATTGGTTGGCAAAAGCAATCATCCAAACAGACTGAGAGAGGAATGAAAATGATAGATTGTCAACCTTCGTTAACTGATGAAGAAATGGGTCTCGGAGGATTCATAAACGATAAACGAGGACCTCTCGAGAGAACAGGCGAAGAGTACGAAAAAGAGCAAGAGGCAAGAAGCAAGGTTAATACCGGGGAAGACTTAAAAGCCATGAACGAATTAGATATTTCGCTAGGATATAATTGCACTTATTGGTCGCACCCAACAGAAGTCTTAGTTTATGTATTATCCATAAGAGACATTAAAGCGGGTGAGGAAATTTACGTAAATTATGGACACCTATACTGGATACCGTTTCTCAAAAAGATTAAAGAGGATAAAGAAATAGAAGAAGCTAAAGCAAAAGAAGACAAAAAACAGCCAGAAGCAACAACAGTGAACACGCCAGAAGACTTGGTATCTGCCGCTTCCGAAAATGTAAAAAATGAGTAGTTTCAAGCTAACAGAAGATCAAGAAAAGGTAATCTTAGATGAGTGGAACTCTAGACCAGATTCCCCTCCTGCGCTGTTGGAGCTCATAAGGCTTGCTTTTCCTAATCAAGATTTAGACGGAAGAACTAAAGAAGGGAAAGCTGTCAAAGCTTTCTTGGCATCTAGAAGTATAAAGGCTAGAGCGGCCCATGAATACAAAGCAAAAACAAAAATCAGCCTTACTGAAGAGGACGAGGTTTTTATAAAGAATAACCTTGAATTTATGAGCTCTGTAGAAATGGCAAGGATATTATTTAAAGACCCAAACTTAAGTAATTTAAATCAAGAAGCGAGAGTAGTTAGTGACTTCATAAAAGAGCTAGAGCCTGCAACCGCCTTTGAATCCCCCGACGAAGTTCCCACGGAAGAATACAAACCGCCCAAGACATTCGATAAGACTTTATTCAGGGTAAACAGATACACTAATGGCTCTATAGATAAAAACAAAATCACCGCTAAAATAAAAAAAGAAATAGGGTCTTTAATTAATTATATAAATACTTATAGGTTTTGTTATCAAATTAATACTTATGTTACGACAACAGATAGGGAGTTATTTGAATCAAGTTTCATAAGGTATACCCATGATAAACCGGACTTAACTCAAGAAGAAGTGGACCAATACATTGTTCTTTCTTCCGAGGTGGTAATCTCAGCAAGCATACAAAGAAGAAAGGAACACTTGACTGGGTTACTCGATAATATAGTAGAAGACGACAACGGAAGAGCGTCGATGTCTCTGGTTGAAGCCATAGGGAAAACTGAGACAGAGTACAATCAATCCGTTAACAGACAGCAAAAACTTTTGAACGATTTAAAAGAAAAGAGAAGCGATCGTCTTAGGAATCAAATCAAAGAAAACGCAAGTATATTAAATTTAGTCAAAGTTTGGAAGGACGAAGAAAGCAGGGTAAAACTCATTAAGCTCTCTGAGATAAGAAGAAAGAGCGTTAGAGAAGAAGCCGAAAATCTGTCCACTATGGATGAAATAAAAGCAAGAATCCTAGGCTTGGACGAAAATGAAATATGATAGAGCGAGAAGAGAAAGAGGTGATTTGTCAAAATTGCAAGAAAGTCTTTCAGACAGAAAGACAGCTTCACGCCCATATCAAAGTCCATAAGTTAAGGGTCGTAGGATACTACCAAAAATATTACCCAAGATACGATCTCCATAATAAAGAGATCATTAAATATAAAACAAAAGAACAATATTTCTCCACAGACTTTAATTCTCGCACAAACCTACGCCTTTGGCTAAAAGAAAGAGCTCCGGAAGAGGCTGTAAACTACTGCAAGGATCTTCTACTGAAAAGGAAGGAAAAGAAAAATTTAATTTATACTCCTTCTCAGGTCGAATTAAGAAGCGTACTTTCTCCCCCCGTTCAGTATCTTCATGAAATATTTAAAAATTATTATTCCTATTGTGAAGGAATTGGGTTTAAAAACAAATATCAATTCCCTGCGGAAATGACAGAAGGAAAGGAGTATGAAAAATCCCAATACTCCATACACGTAGATACGAGAGAACAACTTCCCTTAAAGTGGGACGATTATCCCACTCAATCTATGACGTTATCGGTTGGAGACTATACGTTTAGCGAGCCAAAACTAACGTGCAATTGTTACGTAGAGAGGAAATCCTTAGCGGACTTCATATCGACATTAAGCGTGAGAAACTTTGATAGATTTGAAAATGAGATCATCAGAGCTAAAGAGATGGAGGCGAATTTAATCATACTCGTAGAAGACACGTTAAGTAACGCTATGAATTTTAAGTACCTGCCCTACATCTCAAAAAAGATAAAGGTTACGCCAGAATACATCTTTCATAATGTAAGGCAATTAATTCAAAAATATCCCCACGTGCAATTCCTATTCGTTAAAGGTAGAAAAGAGTCAAAAAGAGTAATTAAAAAAATATTTTTTAGTGGCTGCTCTTATACTAAGATGGACCTACAGTTAGCTTATGATTTAAAAATTTTATAAAGATGTGGTACTGTCCAGACAAATATAGAAAGATTGGCGACGAAAGCGTCAACGACGAACTATTAAAAATTAAAGGTCACCTTTCCGACAATGAGGCTAAGATGACTTTAGCTAGATTTTTGAACGCCAACCTAGGTCTTACGACCGAGTTAATATCAGGAATTAAGTTGGCTCCATTTCAGGAGATCACACTTAAGGGTATGATGGATAAGAATTTTTCGATGTGTGTTTGGGGTCGCGGTTGTGGAAAAACTTTCATTGCTTCCGTATTCTGTTTTCTTCAGTGCATATTTAACCCCGGGACAAAGATATTAGTAGCGGGTCCAACGTTTAGAACAGCTAGATTTATATTTGAGAACCTAGAGAGGATAGTAGAGTCTGAAGGAGCAGAGCTTTTAATGCAGTGTTTCGGGGCGAAGTCAAAAAGAAACGACCAATTTCAATGGCAAATCAATAGCGGAACGATTACCGCTATTCCACTTAACGGAGAAAAAATTCGTGGTTTCCGAGCTAACGTACTTTTACTGGATGAGTTTTTGCTTTTACCAGAAGATTTAATTAATACAGTTCTCATGCCGTTCTTGGTTGCTCCCCAGAACATGAAAGAAAGAATTGAAATACGCGAAATGGAAGATGGGCTCATAGAGAAAGGCCTTATGAAAGAGGAAGACAGAATGGTCTTTGAAAACGATAGTAAAATGATAGCGTTATCTTCAGCAAGTTATACTTTTGAAAATTTGTACAAGACATACAAAGACTGGATTAATCATATCTACAAAGAAGAAAAGGGAGAGTCCTCTTATTTCGTATCTCAGTTAGGCTACGAAGCCCTACCAGAACATATGATTGACCATACGATAATCGAAGCAGCTCAAGACGGTGGGTATTCTAACGCCTCGTTTCAGAGGGAGTATTGTGCTCAATTTACAGACGGAAGTGATAGCTATTTTAGCGCGATCAAGATGCACGAATGCACCATTCCGGACGGAGAAGAGCCAACCACCCTCATAAAAGGTAAATCAGCCAAAAAATATGTGATAGGCGTTGACCCTAACATGAGCGACAGCCCAAGCGCGGATTACTTTGCTATCTCAGTTATGGAATTGGACGAAGACAAAGAGGCTTCAACCCTTGTGCATAACTACGCTGGTTTAGGTAACTTAAATAATCATGTCAAATATCTTAACTATGTATTGGATAATTTTGACCCAGAATTGATATGTATTGATAACGCCGGATCAGATATGTTTCTGGAGGCGGCAAACCACTCTAAACTATTTATAGACAATAGAATTAATTTAAAAGTTATCGATTTTGACTCTAATAAAGAAGGCGTGGATTATATAAAAGAAATCAGAGACTTAAAAAAGGCTTACAACAAGGAAGGTAAACGAATTGTATTCAATCAAGTTTTTTCAAGCGATTGGATAAGGAAAGCTAACGAGCTACTTCAGGCAAATATAGATTATAAGAAAGTATGGTTTGCGTCTAGAACCACAGCAAACGGTTCGGAATTCGATAAACAAAGCATGTCTAAGGTCAACCTGAGTAATGTTAATGAACAAAATTTGGGGGAATTCATTGAAACTCAAGATAATTTAGTATATCAAGTTAAAAAACAGTGTGCGCTTGTCGAGGTTAAAACGACCTCTAGAGGAACACAAACATTTGATCTCCCGCAGCATTTAAAGCGAAATACTAGCGCGGGTAGGGCAAGAAAAGATAATTATACTGGTTTACTTTTAGCTAATTGGGGTGTAAAGTGTTACTTCGATATGAAGAATTACAAATTAGATGATACGGCCGCGACCTTTACCCCTAGAATGGTGTAATGTAAAATAAGATTTTATTTAAAAAAAAACTCTAAAAAAAGCTAAAATGAGCGTTTCAAAAAAAACAACGACAAAGGGGACTGGGGCAAGGAAAAAGAAAACAGAAGATATCGTCCCCATAATGATATCCGAAGCTTCCGGAGAAGCGAAAGCGTCATCTTCAGACAGAACCTCTTATCGAAGGAACGTGTCCAGCAACATCGAAAGGACCGATAAGTACACGAACATAGATAAGGGCTTAGTCCCATTTAAGGCTGTCGACAATAAAGGAGGCATGTCCGTAAGAGACGCTGTGATTTTATGTCAAAAGGCTTATTATAATTTTTCTGTTTTCAGGAACGCCATAGATCTAATGACGGAGTTTTCAGCGGCAAGTATCTGCTTTCGGGGTGGAAGCAAAAAATCAAGGAGCTTCTTCGAGGCGTTATTGAAAAAAATAAATATAGCAGACTTACAAGATAGATTTTTCAGAGAGTACTTCAGGTCGGGTAACGTTTTTTTATACAGGCTTGACGCCGCAATAAAAAAAGAAGACGTAAAGAAACTTTCACAAACGTTTGGCGCAAAGAAAATTAAAATTCCATATAGATACGTAATACTTAATCCCGCAGACATCCAGCTGTCTGGCTCATTAAGCTTTTCTACCGATGTTAAAAAATATCATAAGGTACTTTCCGACTACGAATTAGAGAGAGTTAGGGTCGCAAAGACTGATGAAGACAAAAAGATAAGAGACTCTCTTCCTGAGGAAGTTAAAAAGCTGCTGAACTCTGGCCAAGTTTTAAACTCTATAAAAATCCCATTGGAGGCTGAAAAAATTTCCGCAGTATTCTATAAAAAAATGGATTACGAACCTTTCGCTGTCCCTATGGGATACCCCGTTCTTGAAGATATAAATCATAAATCAGAATTAAAACGGATGGACATGGCTATCGCCAGAACGATGCAGCAAGCAGTCTTGTTGGTTACAACAGGAACTGACCCAGATAAAGGGGGAGTAAATCAAAAAAACTTGGTAGAACTGCAGAAGCTCTTTGAAAACCAATCAGTGGGGAGAGTATTAATTGCTGATTACACTACTAAGGCTCAATTCGTAATTCCGCAGATAGGCGACCTTCTTGACCCTAAAAAATACCAAATCGTAAACTCAGATATCCAAGCTGGGTTAAATAGCATGATCACTGGGGCGGGCGGAGGAACGTCTACGGCCACGGGTGATAAGGCCAGCAGCTTCTCGATGAAAGTGGAAATTTTCTTAGCAAGATTAAAGCAGGCTAGAGAAACTTTCCTTTATGATTTTTTAATTCCAGAAATAAAAAGAATAGCCCAGAACGTGGGTCTTAAAAACTACCCCACCCCTATATTTGACGAGATAAGCTTAAGAGAAAGTACAACCTTCGCTAAAGTTTATAGTAGGCTAGTTGAGATCGGGGTCCTGACACCAATGGAAGGATTGAAAGCTATAGAAACTGGTAGACTGCCCACGCAAGAGGAATCCCTTGACTCGCAAAAAGAATATAAGGGCCTAAAAGACAAAGGCTTGTATATCCCAATGATGGGTGGGGTAGACCCAACGGATACGACCAAACAACGAAATCATGAAATAAAACTAGCGCAGATGAAACCCGCGCCGTCATCAGGCCAACCGGTAAAAAATAATAATACCAAACAAAAACAACCTACTGGCCGCCCAGAAGGGACAGGTACTCCTCAGGAAAAGAAAAGAGAGTCAAGGTCATTCTTTAGTTTCAACAAGGTTAAGGAGAACGTTCTGCTTTCTCAGGATCTCGAAAAGAACGTAGAGGCCGCTTTAAGAAAAACCCATAAAGTAAAAAGACTAAATAAAAAACAAAAAGAAATTGCCGAAAGTATCACTGGTATAATCATGGCCAACGAAACGCAAGAAAACTGGAAAAGCTCTATCGATGAATACCTTAAGAGTCCTGTAGACAAAAATCATGATATGGTGCAAGAGGTATCAGATATAGCTTTAGAGCATCAAGTTAATACGTTTATGGCGAGCATACTGTATCATAGTCAAACAGATTCCGAAGATTAATACGTGTAATAACGCGTAAGGAAAACTTTAATATGAGCGAGCAAGAAAATAAAAACGAAAACGATGAACAAATTAAGTCTTTTTACGGAGAATCAGATATTTCCATGCCAGAAGATCTTCTTGTTCCGGAGGACGGCGGAGAAGTAAAAGATTACCATGTTCACGACATAGAAGACGACGTAGACGTTTCTTTTAGATTCTGTTTCTTGGGGGCAGGACAAGGAGGGTCAAGACTGGCTGAAACCTTCTCAAAGCTTGGCTACAATAGGGTGGCCGCAATTAATACGGCTAGTTCTGATTTGAACTCTTTATCTTTAAAACAAAAGCTATGCGTTGGCGAGGGTGGTGGAGCCGGAAAAGACCCAGCGGTCGCCGCACAGAAACTCGCGGAGAATAGAGAAGACGTTATTGACTTCATGAGGTATTCTTTTGGCGAATCTTTTGATAGGATTTTTATTTGCGTTGGAGCAGGGGGAGGCACTGGGTCGGGAATGGTAACGCCCTTAGTTCATTTAGCTAAAGAAGTTCAGGAATTAGTAAAGACAAAAGAGAAGCAGGTAGGGGTTATTTTAACGTTACCCAAAAAATCTGAAGGAGCAAAAGTAAACGGTAATGCGGCGAACACTTTAAGAAACGTATATAGCCTAGTGTCGTCAGGACTGGTTTCTCCTTTAATTATACTAGATAACGAAAAAGTAGTCTCGCTATATCCAAGCGTGGCGGTTTCTAAATTCTGGAATGTAGCAAATTCTAATTTGGCAGGACTATTTCACTTATTCAACCTAACTTCAGCAAAAGACAGTAGCTATACATCTTTTGATAAGAACGACTATAAGGGGATATTAAATTCCGGATTAATCCTATTTGGAGCCTCACCAGTAAAAGACTGGCACGACCCTGTCCAAATTTCGCGCACAGTTAGAGAAAACCTTAGGAGCAATTTACTGTCCACCGGAGTTGACGTAAGTACTGGGAACACAGCTGGAGTTATAATGATTGGCGGAACAGAGGTGTTAGATAACCTTCCCCAAAGCCACATAGATCAAGCCTTAGACCAACTTAATAGAATGCTTAAGTCTGGAAGCACGGTTCATGGTGGGGTTTATAGCGGAGATAAGCCTTCGTTAAATATTTTCAGTGTCATCGGCGGATTAGCCCAGCCAGATGGTAAGCTAAGGGAGCTTCAAGGAATCGCTAACGGTAAATAAACAGAGCTATCCTAATTTATTAAAGAAGGTGTAATACTTTTATGGTATGCGCCTTTTTTTCATTTTTTTATTTGGATTGATTTTAATGGGATGCGGTTTAATGGATCAGTTTCGCGAGCCCTCTCACTTCTCCGAGTTAAGAAGGGAAAATAAAGACCCTCTTCATCTTTTTAGCTGTGGCCCAGAAGCCCTAGAGAAAGCTTTTAGGGAGTTGAATATTCATATAGATCAAGAAGATATAAGTCACTCTATCCAGAAAAGCCACAAATTCAACTCTTTCGTAAGAGATGTCGCTGCTATCTTCAATAACGAGGCCAGAAGAATAACGTTTCCAGAAGAGATGATCAACGCGTTAAAAGATAAAGGATACTCCATCGAGAAGAGGAAAGAGTATTCGGATTTAAATGAAATAATAGACATAGCCATCATTTTAATTAAGAAAAGAAACACTTTAACTTATCATTGGGTGTGCTTTCCTGTGGATAAAAATATATTAACTTTTTTTGGAAAGGATACCGTTGTAAAGGAAATATACCTTATAATTAAATAAATTTAATTAATTATTACTTTGAGAGTCCCAAGCGTGGGACTTTTAGTGTAGTTCTTAGTGTATAGAAGTGCATAAATGTGTTTTGAAGTTGAGCTATTTTATAATGAAAAATATGTCTGAGGGAAGCCCACAGGAAGAGAATTCGTCTATTGAAAACGAAAAAAAATTAGAACGCCAGAGGATATCCTTCTCTGGTAGCCTCATTTCTTGTCTCGAGGAAAAAAAGAAAAGCTTCAATAAGAAAAACAAATCAAGCATAAAAATTCAACAATTAAAAGAGGTGTATGCTAGGGGGGTATCTCTAGCTAAAGAAGACTTAAACCTTCACGGCCTTGCTAGGGTCAACATGTTTCTGAGAATGAAGGAACAAGGGAAATCTAGCACTACCCCCCAAAATATGCCCTCTCCAAAAGAGGTTATAGGATTAGTGCTTGAAGACACGACTTCTCAAAAAAATTATAATTTTATAGACATCTCAGACTCATGGGCCCCAGAAGGGGAAGACATTCACGAGGCGCAGCACGACATTGAAAAACACGATTTAAACCTAGACTTTAAAAACATAAACGAACTATACCTAGAACCTTATAAACCAATAC
>Ga0315334_10003267_pt1 | contig 10185 bp, 9 predicted proteins | sample M150034915metaG_FD_205555 | JGI IMG/M metagenome (GOLD analysis project Ga0315334, IMG submission 205555) | Ammonia-oxidizing marine archaeal communities from Monterey Bay, California, United States - M1 500m 34915 | ecosystem: Environmental > Aquatic > Marine > Intertidal zone | place: USA... | reverse complement strand
GTCATAAACTATTTCAGGGCTAAATGCTTCAAAAAACATCAATTTAATAGTCTGAATAAGTCATATAAAACTGCTTTCTTAGACGTTGCGTCGGTCTATAGTGCTCTCCCAATAATTACGGTTTGGTCGGAAATGCCCAAAGTTCACATTAAAACATACGGATGCCAGATGAACGAGAGAGACTCGTTTCAAGTGGCTAAGATGCTAAAGGATCGCGGCTATATGATGACGACCGAGCAGGCAGAAGCTGATGTGATCTTAATTAATACCTGTTCTGTTCGGGACATGGCTGAACAGAAAGCCTTGAACAAGATGAGCTCGATGCAGCATCTGCGGAAGACCAGGCCTCACATTGTATATGGGTTCATGGGCTGTATGGCACAGAGCCGAGGCAAGGAACTTCTAGAAAGAGGAGCTGACCTGGTCGTTGGAACGCAGAAATATCATAGAGTCGCTGACTATGTGGAAGAAATTTTCAGGGCCAGAGTTGAGGCGAGAATGGATGACCTGCGTACTTCAATTGTGGACACTGAAGAAGAAGCTGATTCCCAGAATACAATTCGGGACGGAGCAGCTAAAGAAGGTTCAGTGACTGCATTTGTTTCTATTATGCAGGGTTGCAATATGAAATGTTCTTTTTGTATTGTTCCTTATACTAGGGGATCAGAGAGGGCCAGACCGATAGTAGAAATTGTTGATGAAGTGAAAAGGCTAGCCGACTCTGGAGTCAGGGAAGTGACTTTGTTGGGGCAGATAGTTAATCTTTATGGGCGTCATGAATTTCCTTCCGTTGACGGGAAAACTCCTTTCGTGCAGTTGCTTGAAGAGGTGGCGAAAGTTGAAGGTATAGAACGGGTACGGTTCATCTCACCTCACCCGGTAGGTTATAAGCAGGATCTGATTGATGCATTTGGTTCCATACCGCAATTAGTTGAGCATGTTCATTTTCCACTGCAGTCTGGTTCTGATAAGATTCTCAAAGCTATGCGACGACCGTATAAAGTCGCAAAATTTGAAGAATTAGTCGACCAGATGAGAGAGGCCTGTCCGAATATTGCAATTTCAACCGATGTCATCGTTGGATTTCCTGGTGAAGGGGAAGAGGAGTATGCTGAAACGAGAGACCTTTGTGAGAGGGTCCGTTTTGATAATGCTTTTGTTTTCCGATATTCAAAGAGGAGAGGGACTCCAGCAGCTCAAATTGATGAATCTATGCATTTGTCGGAAAGGGTTAAAGAAGAAAGGAATCAGGATCTCCTAAAAGTTGTGGATAGGATAGGTAGTGACAAGAATTTCACCTTGATTGGTAGTCGACAACAGGTTCTTTGTGAGGGCCCGAGCAAGCGCAGGGATGATCGCTTGAGCGGCAGGACAAGAACTAATAAAATTGTTATATTTAAAGGTGACAGCGGACAACTTGCGGGAAAATTATTTGATGTAGAAATTGAACGCACGACGGGACACGTGCTTTACGGGACCCCCATTTTAAACTGACCAGATGACTCGCCATATTTATACTCAATTTTTTAGTTTACAAGTTATAGGGATCATACTTGGGGTGATTCTTGTAGTCCTTCATGTGATAGCCTTATCGAAGCGTGAATCTGTTATGGATTTTCTTAAACAATTACCTCGTAACAAAAACTTGGGTATTGTGGTTCTTGCAATTGATTGTATCTGGTCTTTCTGGCTGATCGGTAAAGTTGATCTTGGCGAATTTCAGAAATGGGAAAATCCGATCCGGATCGGGTTACCTTTAGGATTTATTTGTTTTATTATATGGGTCAATGAGTTCCTGGCAGTCAGGGCAGTGGGTATCTTTTTGCTCTTGTTGGTCTGCCCACTCCTTGATGTTGCTTTTCTTCAAGAACCGTCAACTAGAGTATTGATACCAATACTTTGTTATGTATGGATTTTCTTATCTCTTTTCTGGATAGGAATGCCATATCTTATGCGTGACCATATTGCTTTGATCACAAAAACAAAAGGCCGGTGGACGATCCTCTCTGTGGGCGGCATTGTTTATGGATTTTTAATGATTGTTTGTGCTTTTGCATTTTGGGGCATTGATAAAGGTTAATATTTGATATTTATTGGAAATAATTTATGATTTTAGAATTGGTTTTATGTTAGTCAATGATGATAAATTAATAGCCGGAAATTATTATTATTAAGAAAATATGTCTGAAAAAGAACAAGAGGAGCACTCCAAGTATCAAACATTTTTGATTTTCGGAGCTCCCGGAAGCGGTAAAGGAACTCAAGGTCGTATATTAGGCCAAACTCCAAGATTTTATCATTGTGCCTGTGGAGATGTTTTTAGATCTTTAGACACTCGTACGGATATTGGACAAGAATTTGTCCAATATTCAAGCCGCGGAGAATTAGTTCCTGATGATGTTACCGTTAAACTTTGGAAGGCGGCCGTTGAGGCGAAAGTGACATCAAATGCGTTCAAGCCAGATATCGACTTTTTGGTTCTTGATGGGATTCCTAGAAATATGGAGCAGGCAAAATTAATTGATGAGCATTGTAATGTTGTTCAAATTTTCCACCTGTCATGTCCGGACAGGGACGAGTTGATGAGGAGAATCAGAAAGCGTTCTATTAAGGAGAACCGTTTCGATGATGCGACTGATGAGGTGATCCAAAACCGTTTCAAGCAATACGAAGAAGAAACTAAACAACTACTAGATCACTATTCACCAGAAATATTAACTAACATTAATGCTCAGCAGAGTCCTATCAAAGTTTTGCAGGACATAATTTATACTGTAACATCCTTAAGAGTATGGCAGAAAACTTCTGATGAGGTGTACTAGTTAGCTATAAGTGAAAGTTGTTTTTCTTGGCACTGGCGATATTGGATTACCTTCCTTAAGTGCAATAAAAGACTCAGAAGAGCACGAGCTCTTGGCCGTGTACACCCAGCCTGACAGGCCATTTGGCAGAAAAGGTGATTTAAAAGTATCTGAAATAAAACTTTTTGCTAAATCGTGTTCAATACCTGTACATCAACCAGAGAAGATCCGAGAAAGTGAAGCTGTTGAGAGCCTTGTAAATTATGCTCCGGATATCATTGTTGTAATTGCTTACGGCCAAATATTACCTAAATCTGTTTTAGATATTCCTAAAATAGCATGCATTAATTTACACGCGTCTTTATTACCTCATCATCGTGGAGCCGCGCCGATCCAGTCTTCGATATTAGCAGGAGATGATAGGACGGGAATTACTGTTATGTATATTGGTGAAGGTCTTGATGATGGTGATATTCTGTTTTCGATTCCATTGGATATTATGCCTGATGATACAGGAGGGGCCCTTCATGAGCGGTTAGCTCAGCTGGGACCAGAAGCATTGATCCATTCCCTAGAACTTTTGTCATCTGATTCTGCTCCGAGAGAAGAGCAGGAGCACGAACTGGCAACATACGTGACCAAGCTCAAACGATCAGATGGCAAGATTAATTGGTCCAGGTCCGCAAATCATATAGATCGTCATGTCAGAGCCTATGATCCATGGCCAGGTACGTTCACTTTTTTTCCTGACCATTCAAACATAAAAATATTTCCTCCAATTGAAATTGTAGAATGCGAGGGTTCAAATCCTGGTCAGATCATTGATCTGGACTCTAAGGGTATTCTGGTTGCGTGTGGTGAAGGAGCGTTACGTATTTCTGAAATACAGCCTTCAGGAAAGCGTAGAATGTTGGTCCCGGCATACGTTGCAGGGAAAGAGCTGAAGGTCGGTGATTTTTTAGGGGTTGAAGATTGATAAAAACACTTTCCATTGTCTTCAGTTTGTTGTTTTCTTGGAGCAAACACTCTTTGTAAAGAATGACAGGAAATACACAAAGGAAAAACTTTAAGCGGGTAATACTAAAATTAAGTGGTGAAGCTTTGCGTGAACCGGGGAGCGAAGATAACATTTCTCCGGAAATAGTTGAAGCTGTTGCAAGTCAGATCAGACTTGCACATCAGGCTGGAATTGAAATTGGGGTAGTTGTTGGAGGAGGTAATTTTTGGAGAGGAATTAGTGCAAGTAATCGGGGAATGGAAAGAGCCACGGCCGATTACGTAGGCATGTTGGCAACAGTCATGAATTCCTTGGCATTACAAAGCATGCTCGAAGATATGGAAGTGCCTACGAGAGTTCAGACAGCAATTGAAATGAAAAATGTGGCTGAACCCTTTATTCGTCGAAAGGCTACCCGTCATTTGGAGCTAGGAAGGGTGGTCATTTTTGGAGCAGGTACAGGGAACCCATTCTTCTCTACTGATACCACGGCAGCCCTTAGGGCCAGTGAGATCGGGGCAGATGCTATCCTCAAGGCCACGAAGGTTGATGGCGTTTACGATTCTGATCCGAACCAGAACAAGAATGCAAAGAGGTATGAAAGTGTTACGTTTCAGGAGTGTCTGGAAAAACGTTTGAAAATTCTTGATTCAACGGCCTTTAGTTTGTGCATGGATAATTCCAAGCCGATCATCGTCTTCGATATTAACGAACCAGATAATATCCGTAAAGCACTCGTAGGAGAACCTGTAGGAACGCTTGTTTATTCCGAAGGTGACAACTAAGATTTAAAATAATAAGTAACCTATAATGCAATATAAATGACTGTAGATACATTAATTCCCGAGACAAATGGAGCCATGAAGAAGGCCGTTGAATACACTTTGCATGAGTTTTCTAGTATTCGTACGGGAAAAGCTTCTCCGGCCCTCGTAGAAAACATTGATATTCATGTTCAATCCTACGGATCGAACATGAAACTGAAGCAATTAGCAGTAATCTCTTCTCCTGATCCTCGGATGCTTCTTGTTTCACCCTTTGATCCTTCCACAGTTCAGGACATAGAGAGGGGACTTAAAGAGTCGAAGCTTGGCATCAATCCTTCTGTGGATGGTAAGGCGATACGTTTGCCGATCCCGGAACTGTCCGAAGAGAGGAGGAAGGACTTAGTCAAGATGATTAAGCAGATGGCCGAAGAGGGCAGGGTCCGTATCCGGTCAGCGCGTAAGAGTGGGATGGACGGTATTAAAAGTCTCAAGGCAGGAAGTGAGATTACTGAGGATGATCAGAGAGACATGGAAAAGGAGGTTCAGACGCTGACAGATAAATTTGTTAAAGAAATCGACGAGCACGTAGATAATAAGGAAAAGGAGATTATGACCGTTTAATTTTCTGTCCTAATCACTAAAATATTCAATAAAAAAAGCGCACCGTAGAGTGCGCTTTTTTGCTAAATGAAATTAATATCCTTATTTAATTATTGGGATTGTGGAAGGTTTCCGTATCTGGCATTACTTTCCCATGCTTCGTGACGTGCTTGGGGAAGGTTACTTAGTCCACTATTAACGCCTGTTCCTTTGTAATTTCCTACTTGTGTAGCTTCGCAACCACTGAACAATGTCAGCAAAAGACTTGCTAAGGCCATCACTGGAAGAGCACGTTTGAAAAAAATAAGAAGCATTTGGCTGGTTGGAATTTGAATAATTGAATTATTTATTCACCAAGATTTTGAAATACAACTTTGTCTCCTGGCTCAACGGCCTTACTGAGTCCTTTTTGGCTGATGTCCGCAACTGTCAGTCCTGGCTGGATTGAGACAACACTTAAATTGCCGATACGAATACCATCCCTCTCTACGATCAGCTCAGAATCACCTTCGACGCCCTGATCCTTACCAATGTTTACCAATACAAATCCCCAATCCTTATTGACTGCAGTAACGACACCTTCTGTTGCATTGCGTTCAATTTTAACCAGACGATCGGCTTGAACTTTTTCAGCCTTTTGAATTCTTACTTCGTTCGAAGCTACTTTTTTGCTTACAACTTCTAACTCTGCTTGTCTAGTTGCCAGATCTTGCTTTGCATTTTCAAGATCATTTTCCAATTTTTTAATTGTTGGCGCAATGTTCTGGAGCGTCACTCCCGGGCCTAATTTTGTTCTTAGTTCCTTAACGACATTTTCAGCAGTGTCCAATTTTTTATCGAGAGGCGCTTTGGCTGCTTTGACACTACTGATTTCGGCATTCAATGCTTTGATGTTGATATTAAGCTGATCGGTATTGGCCTTGGACTGGTCCCTTCTTTGCTCCTGCTCTAGTAGCTTCCCATAAGTTACAAGTAATTCAGGCTGATCTGTCTTACTGATCTGAGCTAAGATCCCAACAATTTCATTATTGTTTACGACCCGTTGGTTTCTTTTTTCAATCAGTTCGGTCCGGTGCATCCAACTAAGGACACAGGAAGCGAACAGGGCTATGACTGAAGGAATAAGGAAATATTTAAGCTTCATGATTTTTGATGAGTAACTTTGAGGGGTATTAAAAAAGGATTAAAATGAATGATTGTCTGAATATGAAATTATAGGCCAAAAGGATCTGGATCTTCTTCAGCAGGCTTAGCTGGGTCTGGGTCTGGTTCTGGTTCTGGGTCTGTTGGTGGCTCGTCATCGCCTCCCAGTCCGAACGGATCATCATCGGCTGGCTTAGCTGGTGCGGCTGGCTTAGCTGGTGCGGCTGGCTTATCTGGAGCAGCTGGAGTTGGAATTGTTTCAACGACTGGTTTCTTTGACGGATCCCATTTGCTTTCGTCACTTAGAGTAACACTGTCGCCGACCGCTAAAGTTTCTCCTTCAATTAAGGTTATAACATCACAGACGCAGACGTTTGGCTCAAGGTTTGTGATATGCAGTCTTCCAATCATTTTGTCACCTCGTTTTACGTCTAGCTTTACTCTTGCATTGATGCCCTGATTACCTCCTTGATCAATGACAACGAATCCCCAGTTATCATATGTCTGAGCTATTTTGGCATTGACCTCGATCATTTGCCCTGCACGCTGACGGGAGACCTTGTCTCGGAGTGCTGTGATTTGATTGTCAGTATCTTCGCGCTTGGCCACCATGTTTTTGTAGTTTTCTTTAGTGATGGCAATTCCCTGCTGAACTGATGCCATTTCTGCCTGAAGGTTTTGACTCTTCTCCACGAGATCTTCGATCTGACCGATCTCTGCAAGCTCACGCTCAAGCTTTGCAAGTTTAGCTTCTACGTCAGCCTTGGCTGCCTCTAAACTAGCCTTACTACTTTCTTTCTCACCTTTCTCTTTCCGTTTACTGGCTTCTTCTGCTTCCTGAATCTCTGCTTGATCATCCGTTTCAACAGTAATTGTAACGTGTTCTGCATTTTTATCTTCGACCTCTTTCTTATAAGCTTGTGCTTTATCCAGATTTCCTTGCGAATGGGTGAGGGCTATTCTTTCATGCTTCAGGTCCGTTGTTGTCTGATAACGGAGATATCCAGCAATGATTCCAAATACGATTGAGATGGTAATGAGTGATTTCCACATGGCGGTAAATTTACTGAGGGGTATTAGAGATTTAAAATGTGTTAAGAGGTAGTAATAGCTATTTAATGGGAGAAAAACAACCTAAAACAGTGGAATCAATAGTGTTTTTTCTGATCTTATGGTGCCTTAATTTGTAGGTTGTGTGACCATAAATCCTGTCAAATAAGGGTATTTTGACTTATATTGCAACCTCGTGAGCTATTTTCAGTGATCGAGAGGCTTTCTCTTGGTTTTGCCAAGAGGCTGATAATGGCAAAAATAAATTTATCTCAATATTGGCTAATTATTGGCTTTTGGCCCTTTGCCGGATCGCTTCATAGAGACAGATTCCGGTAGCGACCGAAACGTTGAGGCATTCCACGGATCCGACCATGGGGAGTTTTCCTAGAAAATCACAAGACTCTTCAGTCAGTCTTCTCAGTCCCTTCCCTTCTGCTCCCATGACGATTGCAATTTTACCTTTCAGATCAATTTCGAAAAATGAACTTTCAGCATTGTCTGAGGTTCCCACGAACCAGAATCCTTCGTCTTTCAATGTCTTAATGGTTCTAGAAAGATTTGTGACCTGTATGTAAGGTATGGACTCGGCGGCGCCACATGCTACTCGCCTGACCGTTTCATTCAGTGGTACAGAACGGTCCTTAGGAGCAATTACGGCTGTGCAACCTGAACCGTCAGCGGTTCTAAGACAGGCTCCGAGATTGTGAGGATCCTGGACCTGATCAAGTATCAGTATGAGAGGATTCTTAGCAGATTTTACTATTGATATGAGTTCATCCTCACGCACCGCTTTTCTTTTGCCTTGCGCGTTTCCGTGAGTATGTCTGCGTTTACCAGTTGATCGGGATCCTTTGTGCACCTTCCGATGATGATGTTAATTTGATATTAAAAGAATGTCTTTATCGTTGAGAATTTTCGATGAATATTTCTCTTTTCTTTATTTCCGATTCTTTTCCCAGCAATTGCTTTGCAAAAAAGTTTTCCGTAATTTTTTGTATTGAATCATTCCTAAACCCTCCATGCCCACCCCCATTGACTGTTACTAGTATTGAATCGCATCCATTTTCCAAGAGTTTCTTGTGGAGTATTACAGATTGATTGTAGGGGACCAGTTGATCATCTGTTCCGTGCACATGAATGAATGGACAATCGTCTTTGGTTACATAATTGATTGGGGAAGCTTTAATTGCTTTTTTCTTATTTTTTTGGAGTGCGCCGCCGATGAGTTTAGATTCTGGGGAATTAGCCGCATCATGATCAATTTTACTTGGAAATTTTGACATTTCGAGTAGGGCCGAAGGTCCGAAAAAGTTTCCTACACAATGTACCCTACTTTTCATGGTTAGATGATTGCCAAGGGTCCCCTCCAATTCCTTCACTTCTCCACTCGTTCCTAGCATGGCTACTAAATGTCCTCCGGCAGAACTGCCAAAGATTCCAATCCGTTCAGGATTGATGCCATAATTTCCTGCATTGCCCCTGACCCATCGTATGGCTGCCTTGCAGTCATGTATTTGAGCTGGCCAGCGAGCCTCTCCAGACAATCTGTAGCCGATACTGATGCCTACATATTCTCCGGATTCGACAAAGGGAACAAGTCTTGCGATGCCTTGATCCTTATTACCGTTTTGCCATCCTCCTCCATGAACATAGACAAGGGCAGGAAGTTTTTTTTTCTTCCTGCTTTTCGGTAAGAGCAAGTTCAAGGATTGTCTTGAGTTATCGGTGTTGGCATAAGGAATACCTTTCTTAATTTCGATGCGGTCATTGTTTACCTGATCCCTTGATCTTTTCTGCTTTTTACGACCAGATTTTTCTCGGAAACTTTTATCTTCTTCTCGAGATATAAAACCGTCGTTGTTCTTATCGGCCCGATTGAAGGTGGGTCTTGCATGTTGAGGTAATTCTTCTTGGGTTAATTTACCGTCTCCGTTCTGATCCCAACGATCAAAAATTGTTTTCTGTGTGCTGACTTGTGCCTTTATATTAATGATAACAAGGAGGAATAAATACAGTGAGGTCCCGGTGATCTTTGTGCTTATTTTGATCATTTTTTTGGAAGATGTTTCTTCGGATTGTTTGATTGAATTTGGTATAAATTCTAGTTTTTTGGATCTTTATGTTTCCCCATTACTATGGGTTGATAACGTGAATTGGCCTATTTTTATTTATAATACATCAAATTTATTAGGAATCATTAAATTGTAATTAATTAGGAAGTTTCGACGGAATCAAGGATCCGTGCTATCGGTTCAGCAACTTGGCCATCAGAGGTCATACGAATGAAAGCTGAATTAAATGAGGATAAGGCTAAGGGCGTCGCTCTGAGTTCTGGCGATTCCCTTGCAGGGCCTTACCGGCGTTTGGCTAGTTATTTAAAGCCTTACAAGTGGAGGTTTATTTTTGGTATTATTTTTGGTGCTCTTTATGGGGTTGTGAACGGAGGAATGGTTCTCGTTATTAATCATGTTACGAATATCGTTTTTGGAGCGAGTAAAGGGGCTGAAGAATTTGAGAAAATCAGAAAAGGGTTACCTCCGGAGGAGATAGGTAAGGCTAAAGAAGCTTTCGATAAGGTCCAGGAAGTTATCAAGGAGAGTGCTGAGAGTGTTGTTGAATTTGATACCGAAATTCTATTGGTTGCTCTTCTCATACCTGCAATCATGATGATCAGGGGATTGTTCGGATTCCTGAACGCTTATTGTATGCTCTGGTGTAGCTTGCGAGTCCTTAGTGACATAAGGGTTAAGTTATTCCGCAGGCTCATGGGTCAGTCCCTTGACTACTTTAATCAGAGCAAGGGAGGTGAGTTGATGCAGACAGT
>Ga0315334_10003265_pt1 | contig 10190 bp, 8 predicted proteins | sample M150034915metaG_FD_205555 | JGI IMG/M metagenome (GOLD analysis project Ga0315334, IMG submission 205555) | Ammonia-oxidizing marine archaeal communities from Monterey Bay, California, United States - M1 500m 34915 | ecosystem: Environmental > Aquatic > Marine > Intertidal zone | place: USA... | reverse complement strand
GTTCAAAATATTCCCATTCACTCCCACCATCCAAATTGGCGGGGTATGGACTAGTTACGGTGACCCTTGCTTCTCCTAGTCTCATTGATCTTAGAAAGGTCGGTGGGGCTATCAGACCTCCGTATTTTGTTTGTCGAGCGGCATCTTCGTCATTGAAAACCGGGCTCTCATCGCCTATGGCTTGGGCAAACTTAATTATTGCTCCCTTTTCAACATCATTGACTACTGGTTCAGATTCAACTCCGATTGCATCTTTCATCTCTTGTGTTATTACTGATTCAGACACTTCATCTCTCCCATTGCCCTTTATGAATTACTTCATAGGTAAGTTTGATTTTCTGAAAGTTTATGGAGAGTGGCAAAAGGTGTCAAGAAGATAGGTGAATGAGGAGTTATCTATTGGCATATTCCTCACCTTCTATAATTAGGCATTCGGTCAAGCGGTTTCTAGGAATCGGGTAAACTATAAATCTTTTTGAGCATTTATTGATAATCTTTGTAGATAAAATTTGCTAATTGATCAGGTCTATAGGTGTCAAAATATTTCTTGTCTTTTGGTCCCCAATCAGTGTCCCAGCCACCTACAGTTTCTTCATCTTCTCCTTGTGAGCGATCTCTAGCCTTCGCACGTTCGATGGCGAAATCTTGAGGACAGTCAATCCATACACTAATGTCAAAATACTGACTAAACTTTGGCTGCAGTAGTCTTACTCCCTCGAAAATAACTATTTTTGGTAAATCTTCGTCAAAATATAAAACCTTTCCTTTATGGTCCTTTCCTTGATATCTAATTCTCTTGCCAGCATTTGAGTCTTTAAGAATATTTTCTATTAGATTCCAATCACTTTGATCAAATATGCTTGGTCCATTAGGGTTTGGGCCATATAAATTATCAATTCGAACAATCTTATTGTCATTAATACCAAAATGATCTCTCAGTCTATCTGCTAAATGTGATTTACCGGATCCTCCAAACCCCGTAATTCCTATAATTATGTGCGGTTTATTTTCTGCGATTTGTTCAATTCTAGAAACCAATGCTTCAAACCTATTCATTAAATTTTTTTAAGCTTTGCAAGACTTTGGAGTAATTTTTTGATCCCGCCTCCATCTTTGAAGGCTACCGTGATTTGTAGATCGTCTCCAGATGGATCGCAGGACATTACTATGCCATTGCCAAATTGCCCGTGTATCACTTTGTCACCAATTTGAAATTTAGGGGCCCCGTTAGACCTTGATATGTTTATCTTGTTAACTGTTCTTTTCTTTGGGACTGGCTTTAATAACGACCTGTCTGTGTTCGATGTATTAGTGGTAACTTGACTAGGTGTTCTTCTTCTTGATTGATCTCTTCTGAAATCAAGAATGTTTTCTGGAGTCTCGGGTCTGGGTTCAGACGATTTATTATTTGGGAGGTTATTAATTAGCGATGAGGCGGGGATATCGGATAAGAATCGAGATGGTACCGTGGGTTCATAGCTTCCTCTAAATCCCCGGCGAAATGCCCGGGTTAAAAATAATTTTTGTTCGGCTCGGGTCAGTCCTACGTAAAATAATCTTCGTTCCTCTTCTAGTTCTTCTGGACTTCCTGAATCGAGCGATCGTATATGAGGTAGGAGGCCCTCCTCCATACCCGTGATGAAAACGATGGGGAATTCTAGACCTTTAGATTGGTGCAAGGTAATTAATGTGATTGAGTCGGTATCATCTTCCAAAGTATCAATATCAGATATCAAACTAATTCCTTCTAGGAAGCCGACTAATCCCTCTAGGGCAGGTACAGAGGAATACTCTCTGGAAGAGTTTCTGTATTCCTGAATGTTTTCTAGACGCTCTTCCGCGTTTTCATCGTTGTTAATATATTTCCTGTATCCGGTTTCTGCCATGGTGATATCGATTAATTGCATAATATCTAAGTCGGAGGAGTCATTTTTGATCTGATCGATGCAAGATATAAATTGGTTCAAAGAATTTATAGCTCTATTACCCAATTGATGCGAAACTTCATCTGCAGAGCTTATGGCCTTCATTGACGCATACAGAGATTTGCCGGTTTGCCTAGCTACTCTGCCTATTTCTGAAAGGGTTCTTTGGCCAATACCCCTTGGGGGCACATTTATTATCCGCCCTATACTTATATCGTCATCGGGATTTAATACCACCCTCAGATATGAAGTGATGTCTTTGATTTCCCGCCTGTGATAAAACTTAATACCTCCCACAATCTGATAAGGAACTCCGAATCTTTGACAACCCATTTCAAATGATCTGGATTGGGCGTTTACCCGATACATAACAGCGAAATCAGATAAGGAGTATTCTCCATTATCGGAAAGTCGCTGTATTTCTTTTATTACTTTTCGGGCCTCTTCTTCTTCGTCATAGGCTTCATCAAGTGATATCAAACTCCCCTTATCGTTACTAGTCCATAAATTTTTTTCTACTCGTTGTTTATTCTTTGCAATTACATTTTTTGCGGCACTCAGAATATTTTGAGAGGAACGATAGTTTTGCTCCAAAGGTAGGATTTTAGCTTCTGGGAAATCACTTTGGAAACTTAATATGTTCCTAATGTCTGCATTACGCCAGGAGTAAATCGATTGATCGGGATCTCCCACAACGCATAAGTTTCTGGAAGTTTCAGTTATCATTTTGGCAATCGAATACTGGGCTACATTTGTATCTTGAAATTCGTCTACCATGAAATAATGAAATCGGGTTTGATATATTTCAGCCGCGGTAGGAGATTCTGCTAAAAGTTGATGGGTTTTTAATAGCAGGTCGTCGAAATCTAAAGCAACTCCCTGGCTCAATATTTCTTCATATCTCTCAAAAATGCGACCCACGACCTCTTCATAATAGTTGGATTTTTGGGTATTAAAACCTTGGAAATTCACTAGCTGACTTTTGGAGTTGGAAATGGTGGACAATACAGATCTCGGATTAAACTGTTTTGGGTCTACATCCACATCCTTCATACTCTTTTTTATGGCAGCTATTTGATCGTCAGCATCATAAATAACGAAATTGTTTGGAAGTCCTATATATTCTCCACTTCTCCTGAGAATGACGGAGCAAAAAGAATGGAAGGTACCGACTGTAAGCCTTCTGGCTTCATCTCCTAGCAGTGGTACGAGTCTATCTTTCATTTCCCTAGAAGCCTTATTGGTGAAGGTCACGGCACCAATATTGTATGGGCTCACTTTTTCATTGAGGACCAAATGTGCAATCCTATTAGTGATTACTCTTGTCTTACCACTGCCTGGTCCAGCTACTATCAGAACAGGTCCGGTAACTGACTCAACTGATTCTCGTTGGGCTGGATTTAATTGTTCCAGAAAATTTTTGTTCATTCTTTCTCTGCGTCAACTATTGGTAAGTAAAAATAGGATTTGATTTTGTTATTACTCTAGTCTCTGAAATAAGACCTTCTCTGGTGTATTTGGGCAATTGAAACATGCCTTTGTGTGATAAGCCATCATACATTTTCAGATCATGTATTCCTTGCCTAGCTAGTTCTTCATCGATGAAGGCTTCAGTGTTCTCAGCAGGGTTTATTTTGTCACTAGCTGTGACAAACCCCCAAGTAGAACCAAATGAGGGTACAAAAATCTCGTATCCTGCACAGCTACTGAATGTTTGTGAAATGGTGTTTGCCACGGCAGTGAAACACTGCTCTGAGAAAGATGGACCAGTAGCCCCTGCCTGTATGACCATAATACCGTGGGCGGTTAGTTTTCGTTTTAGGAGATCGAAAAACTCCATTGTAAACAGTTGAAAAGCTGGGCCAAACTCCAATGGGTCAGGAACATCAATAATTGCGACGTCAAACCTATTGCTTAACGACTCAACAAATTCTAAAGCGTCCGAATAATATAGATCCAAACGAGGACTGCTGAAAGAGTTCATATGGTGATTTGGTAAGAATTTTTTACACAGGTCTACTAATTTCTGGTCTATATCTACCATGGTCACCCTTTCAACACCGTAGTATTTTAAGACCTCTCTCGCTGTTGCCCCTTCTCCCCCCCCTATGATTAGTACATTCTTTGGATTTGGATGTGACACCATGCTCGGATGCACTAATCCTTCATGGTAGACAAATTCATCAAGTTCAGTTGACTGGGTCTTGCCGTCTAATATGAGAGACCTTCCAAAACATTCTCCCTCAACGATCATCACATGTTGATATTCAGTTTGAATATCGCATATTACCGAGGTGATTCTTTCTGCTTGTATCAGACCGGCGCTAATTGGCTCTATATGCCATTCAGGTGATGATATGTTCACTTACCGTCACCGGAATTTTCTTCACCTTCTCTTATTCCTCTGTCGATAATTCTAGAAAAAGAATCTCCTGATTCTAATTTGGCACTGATGATTTTGCAGGCTTTTTCCAAATCAAAATCTTCACCACACGAAAAAATATCCACTGATGCATATAAATATTCTGGCCAGGTGTGGATACATATATGCGATTCTGCTATTGAAACGACGCCGGTTACCCCAACAGGTTTGAATTTGTGAAATGTCTCTCCAATGATGGTAGCGCCTGCAGAGGCTGCAGCTTCTTTTAAAACATCTTTCACAAAATCGATATCATCAAGAAGACGAGAATTGCAGTTTTCTAAATCTAATAGAATTTGGGTTCCGAGAGACTTCAATATTAGTGCACCTTGGGGTTAGGATGGGGCCCGAATCAAAAAATATTTTGGCTTAGGTGGAATTATACAGGAACCTTAAACGACAAATCTGGCCTTGATTGACCTACCTAGCCTTGCTCCCATATGCTAACCCGAGGTTATCTATTGGAGGTAGGAATTTGTCAACTGAAATCAATCTCAGAGTTCTTCTTAAATCAAGGCCGAAAGGTTTCCCAACAGAAGATGATTTTGACGTGGTGGAATCTACAATTCCGCAGCCACAGCAAGGAGAGATTTTACTTCAATCATTGTGGTTGTCTCTCGACCCATATATGAGGGGTCGGATGAATGATGCTAAGTCATACGCACCTTCGGTAAATATCGGTGATCCGATGGTAGGTGGTTCAGTTGCTAAAGTCATAGAGTCTAGATCACCTTTGTTCAAACCAGGAGATATAGTGGAAGGGAGATTTGGTTGGCAAAGTTATGCTTTGTCGAATGGATTGGATGTAAGGAAGGTTAATGAATCTTTGGCACCTTTGCAGACTGCGATAGGTGTTTTAGGTATGCCTGGATTGACGGCATATTTCGGTTTTTTGGATGTTTGTGACCCCACCCCAGGAGATACGGTGGTAGTTTCTGCGGCGTCAGGTGCAGTAGGTCAAATTGTAGGGCAAATAGCCAAAATAATGGGTTGTAAAGTAATTGGGACAGCGGGAACTGAATCCAAAATTTCTTTTATCGTTGATGAACTAGGCTTCGATGCAGGAATAAATTATAAAAATACTAATGTTGGAGAAGCTTTGGACGAATTATGTCCAGAAGGGATTGATGTATATTTTGACAATGTAGGTGGTATTGTCACCGATTCAGTGATGGACCGAATTAACACAGGTGCAAGGATTGCCATATGTGGCCAAATATCCCAATACAACCTCGAGTCTCCTGATATGGCCCCTAGAAACTTAGGTATTTTAACTAGATCGCAGGCGAAAATGCAGGGGTTTTTAGTTTTCGCATATGAGAGTAGGTACGATGAAGGTATCACTAGAATGGCCTCTTGGATCAAGGATGGGAAACTCAAATACAGGGAGGATGTTGTAGTAGGGTTGAGAAATGCCCCCAGGGCGTTTATTGGGATGCTGAATGGAGAAAACTTTGGTAAGACTTTAGTGAAAGTTTCGGAGTAACCTATGCCCGATAATCTCACACCAGCCCTGCTTAAATTTCGAGAGGAATTTTCTGATTTCTTGTTGGAAAATCTAGGTAGAACTGAAGAGGAATTTAGGGAATTAAGTTTGGATAAAGGGTACTATCGGATGGCCCAGCCGATAGAATTGGGTGGGCGTGCCTCCTCTGCAATGGAAATGTTAATCGCTCGTGAAACTATTGCTAAATCAGGTATTTTGTATCCTGGAGCTATAATCGGTCCGGAGCCGGGACTTTTATCCAAGGCGGACGGGCTCTTGAAATCCAACTATCTTATTCCTCTCTTACGGGGCGAGAAAAAAGGGGCATTTGCTTTCACTGAATCAGATGCCGATTTACCAACTGTTGCTGAATGGGATGATGGTCATTTAGTGGTGTCAGGCAAAAAATCCTATGTTTCAGGAGGACATTTGTCTGATTTCATGTCCGTTGTACTAACCGTTGATCCTGAAAAGGTCACCGACAAATCTGGCCCGGCAGTGCTAGTTATTGATTCAAATTCTAACGGTATAAAAATGGGAGATCCATTTTATAGTTTAGATGGTAGTTCGCATGTGGTGGTTGAATTCCAATCAGTGAATGTAGATGCTACCAACATTATCGGGGAGGTAGGTCAAGGAATTCCGCGGGCCTTGGGAAATATAATGCAGGAAAGAATAGAACAATCTGCTACCTCAGTGGGTTTGGCCATGTATGCTTTGGATATAGTGACGGCCCATCTGAAGAAACCCCATAGATCAGGGGGAACTCTTTCTGATTTCGAAGGAGTGAGGTTGAGGTATGCTGACATGCGTATCAATACCTTTGCGGCAAGGTCCGTGCTGTACAGAGTGGGGAGACTCCTAGGTTCAGGGGATTCGTTTGTAAATGAAGTTACAACAGCGAAGATATTTTGTACTGAGGCGGCTTCAAATGTAGTTGATACAGCCGTCCAATTAGTCGGTGGTCAGGCCTTGGTTTCTGGACATCCCTTGGAAGATTTGTACAGAAAAATAAGATCGATGCGACTTGCGGGTGGTGCTTCAGATATATTGAGGCTTAATGTGAGTAAGGGAGTATTTGAGTTTGATTCAGGGATTGTCTGAAAAAAATTCTAACTCTGGTAATTAATCAAATATTACTTATCGAGGAATAACTGCTTTCGTTTGAGATTCAGTAGATAATGGAACTGCCCGTAATCACCAATTTCTGAGATGGATTCGATAAAATCTCCAACATTGTCAAAGTAGCCTCGTAATTCCCTTAATTCCTTCCCTATAGGGCTAATTGAAGCAGGGCCCTCAGCATAGTTCCCACGAAAGGCAAAATATGCTTGGTTTAATTTTCTGATGTTGTAACCACCAAGCTTTAATTTCCATAACTGTTTGTCCATATATTGCTCTGCCTTTTCGATTTCTCCATTTTCGAGCATTTTTTCAACACCCGTTCTGGTTTCACGCAATATTCTGACCAGATGGGTGTTGCCCGAGTCCAAACTATCGTATCGGTAGGAGTTAACGGTAGTGTTACCAAGGACCTTGAAGGCTTCGTCCCCGAGTTCGTTACCTGCTAAATCTGCAGCAGTTTCATTCAAAATCTGCATGTTTTGAGAGGACCACATATTTCTGCCCAGCGGTTTCAATATCCAATAGTTGTGTAACCATTCGTGAGCTGCTGTACGCATTAATTGCCTGAGCTCATCTTTGTCCGACACGATGGCTGGATAGGTTCCTAGGCCAGCGAGATCGTCAACAAGTGCGGAAGTGTTTTCATATTGTTCCGCCCTTTCTTCAATTCTTGTCCGATCGGACCACTCTAAGTCAGACTTTATCAATTTACTGCCTGTAAGTTCTATCTTGTCTCTTCTGGAGGTAATAAGAATATGGGGAGGGTCTCCGAGCCTGAAATCTGTGGGCGGAATAAGTAACCCAAACGGTAGACCCAAGTCGTTATTTCGTGCGGCGCTGCTCACAGAAGATTCAATGGCCTCCTCTGCCCTACCTCTGAGTGCCTCTCTTTTCCTCCGTAAATATTCAATTTCCTTCTTTTTGAGTGTCGTCTGGGTCATTGATGTTGTATCTACCAAGCGGTTAAGTGTTGTTGAATTATCTAAGCTAATTAGCTCCTTCTGCAGTTTTAATGTCGTGGCTAAGTAATCCTTAATTAGAGTGTTTCGTTCGGCGTCATCAGGTTTGTGCCCAGGGTATTTTTCCCACAACAGGTGCAGCCATTTCAAAGGTAAATGTCTAAGTTCCCAACGAACCAACGAGAAAGCATGAGATCCTGCAGCATAGTCGGTTTGAGTGAAATGATGAACATCCGATTTTGCAGATATGAGAATCAGTATTGCTATTATCCCTGCTAATAGCGTTCTTTTTCCATTGACTCTCATGGTTTTGTATTTCAATTTATGTGATTTTAAATCAATGCCCATGAAGGTATTGAACTAACGGCGTCCGACTTTAATTGTTTCTGTAATTTTTTGGATCCAGGTAATGATTCATGTAGTAAAGACCAAAATTGTTTTGAGTGGTTCATTTCATGGATATGACATAACTCATGAGTTACAACGTAGTCAATGAGACTGGGTTCAAGGAAAACCAAGTTCCTATTGAGATTTATATTTTTCTTGTAAGAACAGCTACCCCAAATGCTTTTACGGCTACCTATTTTTATTTTGTTGTATGGAATGTTCAATTTTTTAGAATTGGTTTCTACAGCTTTTTCTAAAATTGAGACGGCTTTAATTTGCAACCATTGCTGTAGAAGTTTTGAGTTTGTGATTAGAGACACTCTTTCCTTTGGTTCCTTAAGTATTATGGTTTCATTTGCCTCTTTGAGTGAAAAATCTTCTGCTCCAGATTCTAAATAAGTGACATCAAACACCTTGCTGGTGGCCGGAAGAAAAATGTTTGATGGTTTGACGTCAAAATTTCTATTTTTGATATCATCCAACTTCTGATTTATATACTGCTCATTCTGATTGATGATTTTTGTTACGAATTTATGAGAGAGACCTTTGGGCACTACAATCTCTACTCCATAGGGAGGAAGGGATCGTATACTAATCGATCGTGCTTTTTTGCTCTCCCGACGCCAAAATTCTACTGTGAAACCTACTTCCTCAGTTGCAGTCATATAGAACCTGAAATAATTGTTGGTTGAACTGGAGTGTTTTGAACAAGGTTGGAGCGGGAGACCGGATTCGAACCGGCGACCTTCTGCTTGGAAGGCAGATACTCTAGCCACTGAGTTACTCCCGCTCGAATGAAGTTCAATTCTAATATTTTTACCTATGCATGACAATAATCTGATAAACCAAAATAATCGTAAATATCTGTAATGATGGCTTTGAGATAGAATATGCTCTTGTGACAACCCTCTTGGTTAAAATACAGTTCGAATGAATAGACCGCTAATACCTTTTCTGGCAATTTCTTTGGGTGTGTTTTGTATGGTGGTAGACCAGGGTGGAATTATGTTGGCTCTTCCTTCCATCTCACGTTTTTTTGATTCAGATCTTTCTACGACTCAATGGGTATTAATTGGCTATGTTTTGTCGATTAGCGCCTCACTCCTGCCAATGAGCAGGATTTCCGATTTGTTGGGACATAAGAAAATTTATGTTTGGGGATTGACTTTAGTGGCGGTGACTACCATTTTTGCTGGATTCAGTAATTCGATAGGACTTCTGATAGTTCTTAGTTTGGTGAGAGGTGTAGGAAGCGGTATGACACAAGGCACCTCTATGGCCCTGGTTTTGTCTATTTTTGCTTCTTCACAAGGAGGAAAGGCATTAGGACTCTATATTTCTGTTGTGGGTATCGGTAGTGGAGTCGGACCTTTAGTAGCAGGATTCATTCTTAATAGCTACAGTTGGAGGTTTTTATATTTCTTCTTGGGGGGACTGGGTGTCATCTCGGCCGCGGCAGTATCTTTGTTAGTCAGATCAAATCATGTCTCATCGATCAAATTCAAGGAATTTAGATTTGATTGGATTGGCGCGGCACTTTTTACAATTGGAATAGCGAGCTTACTCCAAACAACTACTTGGGGTTCTAGGATTGGATTTTCAAACCCGATAACAATAGGTATTGCATGTTTATCCTTGGCTGGATTCGCCGGTTTCATTTACAAGGAAATGTTAATCGAAGAACCAATGATTGATTTGAAGCTATTTCGGAACAAGCTATTTTCTTCCGGTGTATCGGCACATTTCCTTTTCTTTGCAGCGACTTCTTGTTCGTTTTTCTTTATGCCATTCTTTCTGGAAATCGTAGCTGGATATTCTCCTCAACAAATTGGGTTTATTATGGGTGCAGGGGCAATATCCATGTCGATTGCAGGTGCTTTTTGCGG
>Ga0315334_10003261_pt1 | contig 10197 bp, 8 predicted proteins | sample M150034915metaG_FD_205555 | JGI IMG/M metagenome (GOLD analysis project Ga0315334, IMG submission 205555) | Ammonia-oxidizing marine archaeal communities from Monterey Bay, California, United States - M1 500m 34915 | ecosystem: Environmental > Aquatic > Marine > Intertidal zone | place: USA... | reverse complement strand
TGAGAATATTGGTCAAGTGAAAGGTATGCAAAAAATACTTGCAAAACTTACCATGTCTGAACATAGTATTTATCGTAAATTGTTAGAACCAATTGGTTTTCCAAAACTACATATAAAAGAGGGTAAAGTTCGTGGTATTTTAGGGACTATGAAGGATGCCACATATTATGATTCAGTTGCTACTGCTCGTCTTGGTGCAAGAGAGTTTTTACCTAAGATAAGAAAGAAAGTAGTAGCTAATCTTCAACAACACATAGATTATTTAGAGAAAGAATCATTTTTTCAGAAAGCTCATAAAGAAGCAAAACAGATGAACATTGTTGATAGAAGTGAATTGTCGAGAAGATGGTATCATGATTATGCATTAGAGCAAGGTGTTAATTATCGTTCATTTGAAATGTTGAGAAAAGGTGGTAAAAGAATTAGTGATAGAAAACTCGGCCGAATGTATTTCTTTCGTTATACACCAAACAAACCATACGAAACATATGATGAGTTTCCATTAATTTTTATGTTGTATGAAGATTCAGATAATTTCTCTGGTATTAATTTTCATTACTTGAGTCCAAAGTTACGAGCTATACTTCTTGGTCATATGTTACAGTATATGTCAAATAAAGATTATACTGAAAGAACAAAAATATTTGCAAGAAAGTTTCGTGATGTTATTAAAAAGAATAAACGATTTCGTCATGCAAAAGTTTCATATAGACAGTATAGAAACGATCAAGTTCAATCAAAAGTAATTCAAGTTCATCCATTAGATTGGGAGTTAGCTATCATGGTGCCGACAGAAAGATTTAAGACAGTAGGTGGTGGAAGAACAGCTAGTAAGAAAATCTGGTTTAAAACAGCAAAAGAAGCGAGGACCGTATAATGAGTCAAGGAGATGCACCGGGATTATTAGGGGAGTTTGGACAATTAAAATATCCATCTGATTTGAGTGAAGAACATTTTTTTCCAGAAGCTATAAAATTTAGTTTTATACAAAGAACGGGTGTGGATTTTAAAGAAATTACATCCAAAATGAAAACAGATTATAGGACTGAATTGATGACGGCAATCAATAATGAACGAACATTTATATACAATGATCCACAGCCTAGTAGCGGTGACCATACACTTACTCCAGCAGATAAAGCAAGACTTAGCACGGCCGTGGAAGATTGGAAGAAAAAGAATAAAGGCGAACGTCCTCCTGATGAGTGGTATGAAAATATTGGAGCTAAATGGGGTGCGTTGTGGGCAACTACTCAATCAGTAGCTGGTAACATACAAAAACAAAATTCTTCAACTAGAAATGTTGGTAGTATATTTTTGAATATGCCAAATAGTATTTCGTTATCTGAACAGGCGGGATGGGGTGGACAAGAACTTGGTATGATAGGAAATATAACAAAAGCTGGATTAAAGGGTTCTGATACTTCAGCAATGCAAAGTCTGGCCGGTGGAGCAGTTGGTCATGCTGGAAATCTTTTGGCAGCTGCAGCTGGTGGTATTGTTGGTACTGTATTAAGTAAAATACCAGGTGTGTCTGGAGTTGCGGGTGGAATACTTGGTATGATTGGTGGTAACGTAATACAAAGTGGTGCAGAAGCAGCTTTTAGTGTAAAACAAAATCCATATCTGGAAATGATGTTTTCTGGAATTGGTTTTAGGTCGTATAAATTTGATTTTGTTTTTCGAGCTAAAAATAAATCAGAAATTATAACAGTAGGAGAGATTATTAAAAAGTTTCGACAACATTCTCGACCAACATGGGTTCAAAGTTCACTTGGTAAATCATTTATGAATTATCCACAAGAATTTCAGATTCAATTTTTAACTGATTTTAATAATACATATGAACAAAATTTACATCTACCATATTTAAAACCATCTGTATGTACAGCAGTTGATACAAATTTTACACCAAATAACATTTGGGCTGCTTATGACAAAGGAGCTCCAGTTGCTATTACACTTGGATTATCATTTAGTGAAACACAATTGGTTATGGCTGATGATGTTGCAAAAGATGGTCATGCTATGAACGAACAAATGGGTCAGAATCCAGCTGGTAAACGATCTGATGAATCAGTTGTTACGACCTTGTTGCCTTATGAGGGTCCTGTAGGGATCGAACATATTGGTGGGGGATAATAAATGGCATATTTTAGTTACTTTCCAAAGATAGCTTATGATGTTCGTGGTGTAGAAAATAATGAACAGTATGATGCTATTACAAATCTGCTTTCGCGTGTTCTTGTTAAATGTCATGGTTGGGCTGATACAGATGGTTCAGCACATGAAGCATTGGTTGGTATTTGTCATTATCAGAAATATATCATAAGAGATGGTGATAGACCAGATACACTTGCAGATCAATTTTATGGTGATTCAGAATTGCATTGGTTAATTATGTATGCTAATGGACTGAGTATTTCTAATCCTTGGTATGATTGGCCAATGCCACATGGTACATTGTCTAAATTTATTATTAAAAAATATGGTGTTGGTAATGAATATGGAACGCATCATTATGAAGATGTAGATGAATATGAAGTAGATTTAGAAGACCAGACAGGTGCAGTTGCAGAAATATCTACTGCGGCAATTGGTGCAACAGCTGTGACTAATTTTGTATATGAAGAAAGATTGAATGATTCAAAAAGAACAATTAGAATTATGGAACGACAGTATATTGATTTAGTAATAAATGAATTTAAACGATTATTAGTAGAAAATTAATGAGAGTTTATTATGGCTGAAAAACAATTAGGTTTATCTGAAGTAAAACTAAAATCAGTAAATCTTCGTTCTCCGTTATGGAACGTAGATGGTCGATATGATTTAATTCCACATTTACGAGAACTAAACATATACGAAAGTATATTTTCAAATTCATTAACAGCTAATATTACACTTGATGAAGCTGTTAACCTTCCAGCAAGAATACCTATCGTTGGTGAAGAAAGAATAGAAATTAATATTGAATCTCCAGGTATGGGAGATACTTTTGATGATGGTACTCCTATATTTAATCCACTTGTTATGTTTGTTCATAAAACTGTTAATCAACAGTTAAAAACTCCACAAAGTCAACATTTTTCTCTTGAATTAGTATCTGAACAGTATTTAAGTAATGCACATTCAAGAATAAGTAAATCATATAAAGGTATGAGTTATCGTGATATTGCTTTTGATATATGGATGAATTATTTGAAGCCTATAACAAAACAAATGTTGGGTGGTATTTTTGAACATACTGAGGGTCGTGATAGACAATGTGTTATTCCAAATTGGACACCATACCAAGCCATAAACTGGTTAGCTAAGAGATCAAATTCATGGAAAAACCCAAAAGCTGCGAATTATGTATATTATGAAACTTTAACTGGAGATTATTTTAGAAGTTTGAATAGTTTGATGTCTGGTAAATCTAATTTAATATTTACTCTTGAACCTGCTAAAGTTGATCCATATAAAGCTGAAAGATTTTCTGGAGGGATTGTTCCGTGTGAGGCTATAGATATTGCACACAAACCAGAACTTATAAAAAATATTAATCGTGGTGCTTATTGTTCAAAGTTAATTACACATGATATTGTAACAAAAAAAATTCGTCAAGTTGATTATAGTTTACAAGAATCATGGAGTGATACAGAACATTTAAACGAAACTCCTCCAATTAATTTTCAAAAGAAGCCCTTAAATGCTGCAAACCAAAAGAATAATAGTTTTGCACCTTCTTTTGGTTCAGAGGGATATATAGTTGGTGGTAATGGTATAGGTAGTGTAAATCAGTTTTCAGATAGTTTGGTTATGTTTGCACCAAAACACAATCAGTTGTTTTCTGAAAATTCAGGTCATGAGTATGATAATGAAGTTGAAAAATGGAAGTTGCAACGCAATTCACAAATGTCATTATTTGATGGTGTTAAGTTTAATGTACAATGTGGTGGTATTCCACTTCTTCGTGTTGGTATGTGTGTTGATATACATATGATGTCACCACAAAAACGTGGTGAACATGGTAGTGATGAAGATAAAGCATTAAGTGGAAAGTGCATGGTTACAGCTATCCGTCATGTATTATCTAATCAACTTGGAAATACAGAGTATAAAATGTGGTTAGAATTATCTAAAGATGGGATGGGAGAATAATATGGCTAATATGTATGGAAATTTTGTTTGGTGGCAGGGGGTTGTAGAAGATAATAGGCTTGACCCTCTGTATCTTGGAAGATGTAAAGTTCGTATTCTTGGTTATCATACAGATAATATAGATGAAATACCAACAGAAGATTTGCCCTGGGCTACTATAATGCAACCAACAACATCTGCAGCTATGAGTGGAATTGGTACGACACCAACAGGTCCTGTTAACGGAACATGGGTCATTGGTTTTTTTCGTGATGGTGAAGATGCACAAGAACCAGTTATCATGGGTACGATTGGTGGAATACCAGAAGAAGGTCCCAATCCAGCTAAAGGCTTTAACGATCCAGAAGGTAAATATCCATTAAATGAATATGTAAGACGATATAAAACTTTACCAGACGGGTCAGAAGATTATGATGAAACTGATGGAACAAGGAAAGTAGACAAATTTGGTGAACCAGATACCAATCGACTTGCTCGTGGAAAGTTGACTATGCCACTTGGTACTGAAAATGGTGAGAACCATGCGTCGTTAGCATGGAAACGAGAGTCCAGACAAATGAGTGTAGCAAAAGCATTGGCTGGTTCTATGTGGGACTCATCAACAGGCAAAGGTACAATACCAGATGCGGGTGATGTTTTTTACTGGGGAGATGGTGATACTGATGATGTTAATTATTATTGGAATGAACCAAATCCAAGATATGGTGGAACAGAATATAGTGATGATGAATTTAAATCGAAAGCATCTTCAGCTTATCCACTTAATCATGTAAGACAATCAGAAGCAGGTCATGTTGAAGAATGGGATGATACACCAACAGCAGAACGATTACATAGATATCATTCATCTGGAACATTTGAAGAAATACAAGCTGATGGTACAAGAGTTGTTAAAGTTCAGGGTGAAGATTATGAGATTGCGTGTGAGGGAAAAAATGTTCTCGTTAAAGGTGAATGTAATATTACAGTAACAGGCAATTGTCGTTTATTAACTAAAGGCAATTTAACTCAACAAGTTTATGGAGATTATCACTTGAATGTGGGTGGTGATATGAGAGTCAAAGTTGGTAAGAGCATGGCTCAAGAAATATTAGATCAACGAAAAATTAAAGTTGGTAAAAATGATGACTTGACTGTTGGTGTGAGTCAGCTTCATACTATTGCAAAAAATTGTACAATAAATGTGGGTAATAATTATGCACAAGCTGCTAGGGATGGTCAATGGTCTGCTATTGCACCAACTGTTAGTATAACTGGAACAACTGGTTGTACTGTAATGGGGATATACACTTGTGATATTATGGGTGCAACAGTTGGTCTTGCATCAGCACTATTGACAAAAATTGAATCAGATGTAGCTATTAATATATTTGCTGCTACAGAATTAATTACAATTACAGGACCTATAATAGAAACTAGTGCAACTAAAATGTCAACAGCTGCTGGATTTTGGAGTCGAACTGCATTAAATATTAATGATGCAGCTGTAGCACACAATTGTCTTGATGCAGCAGTATTCAATGTTAAAGCTCCATTTATTATGTTAAATTAAGGATTAATATATGGCTGGTTGTGGTATTAGTGTAAATTTAAGTGCAGTAGAAAGTAGTGTAACAGCACATCTTGGCAAGATAACTGGTCTTGCTGGTCTGGCAGGTCTACCATTTATGACTTCTGCTCTGATAGCTGGTATGGCACTTTCTAATGGAAATTATTTCGCTGCGATTAATGTTATAGTAAACACAGATGGTATGCTTGACGCTGCGTGGGATGGTATGCGAGAGGGGTTTAGTGAACTGGTTGGAGAGGCTGGTGATGCTGGTGTTTCTATATTAAGTGATGATTATTTAGAAAGTATTGGGATAAGAGCAACGGGCAATTTAGCTGCACCTTTAGAAAACATAGTTAGTGCCGTTAATCCTGGTGATCCAGGTTTTATAGGACCTTTAGAATTTAAGGACCTTTCATTTGCTGAAAAGTTAACTGCAACAGTAAATGATTGGGGTGGTAAAGTTACAAAGTTTGCAAAAGATACAGGTCTTGATAATTTGAGTGGTTATGTTAATATAAATGCTTTGGATTTAGCTAAATCATCAATTGGAATGGGTGCATCATTTGACGAATGCGATTATGGTGTGAGTGGCATTGGTAATTATTTTTCTGATCCTGCAACTGGTGCTATTAAGTTGTTAAGTAATTATAATCCTGCACTTGGTGATACTTCAATGCCAAGTCCTGTTATGAAACTTGGTATGAGTGCAAATGAATACTTTGCTATGCAAGCCTCAGCAAAAGTTACTATACTGGGTCAGCAGGTTAGTTTGCAAAGTGTTTACTCAACACTTGTTCCAGATGAAGTAACTAATTTAATATCAATATCAGCAGGCAACGTAAGTGCTGTTAGTAGCCATCTCGACAAACTTAAATCACCAGCAAAAGGTGCATATGGTGATGGAGTAAGAAGATTGGCATCAGGAGAAATGGTAGTAGAAAATGCGGCATCTGCTTTGGATAGATTGCAGAGGAGCTATGTTGGTAAGATGCCAGAATCAGAATATGCTGAAAAGGGTTTTACTGTATCATTAAGTATGTTTGCGGGATTAACAGAATAAGGAGATATTATGGCAATAACATTTACATATGGACTTGAACCACTATCAGTTAAAGAACCACCTTATTTCAGATCAGCAAATGAATCTGAAAGAAGATCAATAGTTGCTCTTCAAGGGATTAATGGATATACTAATCCATTAGAAACTGATGTTACATTTCCACGAGGAGTGTACGAGTGTAATATTACAAATGGTGGTTCTGGTTATGTTACTCCTCCTATTATAACAATTACTAATTTAGGCAGTTCAGCAGGATCGGGAGCAACAGCAACAACTACTGTAGAGGCAATTAGTCCAGGTGGTTCACCACCTACAGATGGTTCAGTAATTGGACTTACTATGACTAATAATGGTACTGGATATACAGCTATACCGACTGTTGCAATTACTGGTTCAGATACAGATATTTTATTCACATTTACAAATGATGATGTGAGTGTATCAGCAAATACGATTACAAAAACTGCACATGGTATGTCTGATGGTGATCGTATTCATTTGACAACGACAAACAGATTACCTTTAGGTCTTTATGAAACAGATACTATAGGCAATATTATTCCAAATCCAGATTATTATATTGTAAATAAAACAGATAATACTTTTCAGTTATCTAAAACCTCTGGTGGAACTGTTGTAGATATTAAAGATGTTGGTCAACCAACGGCTACAGCAGTACTTGGTGGTGAAAGGGTTGCTGGTATTTGGTTGAGTATTGGTGGAGGTCCTTATATCACATCGCCAACAGTTGTTATTACTGGTGATGGAACAGGTGCTGCAGCCGCGGCAGAGTTAATAGATGGTAGAGTTTTAAAAGTTAATATGACTAATTATGGTTCTGGATATTCAACAATACCCATAATTTCGTTTACTGGTGGAATGGGGACACATACTGTAAGAAAGGGTGGAGGAGCAACTGCTACTGCTGTTATTGGACAGGGTGCTACTGCTAAAGTAGTAACAAGTACTACTGGTGTTATTACTGATATTACAATGTTAACAAGTGGTGGTGGAACGGGTGCAACTGCATCACCATCTAACATTGGTGATAGTGTTGGAACTATATCTGGTTTATCTGGTGGTTCTGGATTTACATCACCAACAGTTTCTTTTTCTGGTGGTGGTGGATCAGGAGCTACAGCTACTGCAACTGAAACAGGTGGTGTTATAGATAGTGTTACATTGACTGCTGGTGGTTCTGGATATACATCTGCACCATCAATTTCTTTTTCTGGTGGTGGTGGTTCTGGTGCAAGTGCTACTGCTGGATTAACAGTTCATCCATATATAACATCTATTGATCTTACTGCTGGTGGTTCTAACTATGTAACTGTACCAACTGTAGTATTTGATAATGAAGGAACAGGTGGTTCTGGTGCAAGTGCTACTGCTGTTGTATCTGGAGGTGCAATAACTGGTGTTTCAATTGTAACTGCTGGTAGTAGTTATGCATCCACGCCTACTATTTCATTTTTTGGGGGTGGTCATTATATTAATACATCTGTACAAATTTCAAGTGGTGCAGATGGTAGTGGTGCTACTGCAACTTGTGAATTAGAGGCGAATGCAGTAAAAACTTCTACTGTTACAGCTGGTGGAACAAACTATGCATCTTTAATTTCATTGGTTGATAAAGCAATTGCTGTTAGTACAGATCCTATATCTATTGATAAAGCAATTGCAGTTGCTGAATCTGCTATAATAGCTGGTTGGATTACTAATTTGGGTGGTTCTGGATATACATCACAACCAACTGTTGTGTTTGCACCACCTCCAAGTGGAACTACAGCAACTGGTACTGCTAATATATCTGGAGGTGCAGTAACATCAATAACTATTATAAGTGGTGGTTCTGGATATAGTTCAGCACCGAGTATATCTTATACAGGTGGAGGTGGTAGTGGTGCAGGTGGAAATGTAATTATAACTGGTAATGCTGTAACATCTGTAAAAATGAACAACTTACCAGAGGCATGGGAGAGTGCTGGATATACAGTTGGAGATGCAACTAGTGTAAAGACGGTTGTTGATGGATATATTACAAAATGTACTGAAGCTGAAAATGCAATTGCTTCTCTACTTGCACAGATTAGCACAGTTACTACTGGTAATTTCTTGGAACATAATCATATGTTGTGTGGTTTATTGGCTGCAAGAAGTTTACCATCATATAAACCAGCATATCATGAGATAATGGGACTGATTAATACAGCAGAACGATTAAAAGATTATCTTGGTGTACCATTTGAGAATCATACGTTGAAATTGTTTAGTAGTTTGTGGATTGGTGATGATGTGATAGATACTGCTATGGTACATTTGAATATAAATCCACTCTCTGCTGGTACATATGATCTGTTGGATATTACAGCCCGTATGTTTGCGGCAAGTGATAATGCAACTACACTTATTGCACTAATTGCTGTAGTGCAAGCACCATTGGATATATGGGTAGCTAATATTAGTGGTGATGTTGGTGCATTTAATACGTTGAGAACTAATGATGAAGCAGAATTTGCGACAACACAAGCATGGCAAGATTATGTTATGGAAGGATTGAAAAATAATGGATATTGGACACAAGATTATACTAAATTGGGTTGGACAGATGTTGTTGGTAGTGTAGCTGCAAACGAGATAATTACAGACCTAACTAACGAAACGATTAAATAGGATATATTATATGCCACCAGTAAGTAGAATAACTGATAAAACAACTACTGGACATTTGTGTACTCCAGTAACAATAATAGGTCTGGTGACTAATACAACAGTTTTTGCTCAAATGTTACCTATTGCAAGACAGATGGATCAAACAATTTTTCATCCAATAGAAGTATCTTTGAATCCATTAGTATGTGCGCCTCATGTTGGTGTCATTATGAATGGTAGTAGAACTGTTATAGTGTCAAAAATGTTATGTTCAAGAATTGGTGATCCATGCGATGTGGGTGGAAGATTAATAACTGGTGCTATGACTGTTATCGCAGGTGGATAAAACTTTTCATAGGAGAAAACCATGTCTGATACAGGAGAGTATTCAGAAGTGAGTCAACTTAGAACAAGATGCACTATATTAGAGTCACAGATACAAGTCTTACAGAAACAGAATGAAGAACTCAAGGCAACTATCACTATTCTGCATCCAGACCATATAAGCAGTACTGATGAGAACATGAAAACCAACACCAACTGGAAAGAAGTCGAGAAAATAGGTAAGTTTCCAATAAAAGATGATGGTGATTTCCAAGTATGATAGGTTGGAAACTATCACGAACACTAATAGAGATACCATGGCTGCATAACACGATAGGATTTCTGTTTCTGACATTGATTCTATCATATATACTGTTAATACCATATATACTGTATAAACTTATGAAAAACTCAAGTCAAAAGACAACAGAGTGGTCGTTTGAGGGTAAACCTTGGTCATACT
>Ga0315334_10003259_pt1 | contig 10200 bp, 9 predicted proteins | sample M150034915metaG_FD_205555 | JGI IMG/M metagenome (GOLD analysis project Ga0315334, IMG submission 205555) | Ammonia-oxidizing marine archaeal communities from Monterey Bay, California, United States - M1 500m 34915 | ecosystem: Environmental > Aquatic > Marine > Intertidal zone | place: USA... | reverse complement strand
TAGCTGATAATCATTTGCCACCCTTTTATGTACAACTACATCATTTGAAAAGTACAATACAGATCCAACAATTAACCCTACTCCTATCTGACCGATTATTTTAAATTTGCCCTTAAGCCCTTCCTTCTTCTTCTTAAATACTTTAATGTAATCATCCAAAAACCCTATTAAACCAAGCCAAACTGTGGCCAAGAGCATGGTAATGACATACACATTTTCCAGACGGGCAAATAGAATTGTTGGTATCAATATCGCACCAAGAATAATCAAGCCCCCCATAGTAGGAGTTCCGGATTTTTCAAGCTGACCCTTAAGCCCGAGGTCCCGAACGGTTTCTCCAATTTGCTGTCTTTGTAACCTCGCAATTATCTTCTTACCAAAAATTATTGAAATAATTAATGAAGTGATTAAAGCTAAAGCAGCACGAAAAGAAATATAACCAAAGAGCCCCGCTCCTGGGAAATTATATTTTTCTAAAAACTCAAATAAATAATACAACATCAGTTCTCAATTTCATTTAAAAATTCACTTGCTATTTTGTAATCGTCAAAATCATATTTGACCCCATTGATTTCCTGGTATTTTTCGTGTCCCTTTCCAGCCAAAAGCACGATGTCCTTTTTACTTGCCAGCTTGATGGCCAGCTTGATGGCCTCTTTTCTGTCTGTAATGGAAATCGTCATATCCCTTTCGTCTTTATCCAGTCCCTTCTTCATATCTTCCAGAATTACATTTGGATCTTCACTACGCGGATTATCTGAAGTCAGAATTAGCTGGTCACTTAACTTGGCAGCAATTGAAGCCATAATAGGTCGTTTAGATGCATCTCTATCTCCACCACAACCAACAACTGTATATAATTTGGCCTTGTGTTTTTTGATACTATTAATAGTGGATAACACATTTTCCAAAGCATCAGGCGTATGTGCATAATCAATAATTGCCGTGGGGCCATTCTGACCTTTTAAGTACTGGAACCGACCATCAACAGACTTCATGTCACTTAAGGCACTTAAGGTTTTTAGTTTATCTTCTCCAAGTAGAACTGAGGTGGCAAAAACGGCCAAAAGATTATACGCATTAAATTTTCCGATTAATCGAGAATAGAACTCTTTACCATCGAGATTTAATACCAGTCCTGTTATTTCGTTTTCAATGATTTTAGCCTTAAAATCAGCGGAGCGTTTCAAGGCATAATTGTATTTTTGGGCTCCCGTATTTTGCAACATGACAGTGCCATTCTTGTCATCTATATTCACAAGTGCAAATGCATCTGGAGTGAGTCCGTCAAAAAATGTTTTTTTCGCTGTGATATATGAAGAAAATGTTTTGTGGTAATCCAGGTGATCATGACTGATATTTGTAAATACCCCTCCTTTGAAGTGAAGGTCAAAAATTCTTTTTTGAACAATTGCATGGGAGCTGACCTCCATAAAACAATGTGAGCAACCCGCATTAACCATGTCCTCTAACATTCCATTTAAAGAAATTGGATTTGGTGTTGTGTGCGTCGACTGTACTGAATCTTGGCCAATCTTATTAATTACTGTTGAAATGAGACCGCAGGAATATCCAAGTTTAGAGTATAGGCTATGAAGCAAGGTTGCCGTAGTTGTCTTGCCATTCGTGCCAGTTATTCCAATAAGGCTGAGCTTTTTTGAGGGATAATCAAAGAACACATTAGATAAGCTGGAAAGAGCTTCTGAACTGTCCTTTACAAGGATAACAGTTACTTTGGTTTTTATAGACTTGGGATCTTTTTCCGAGACAACGATAGTGCATCCATTATCTATGGCCGAATTAATGTAATCATGTCCGTCCACAGAGCTCCCCGATATTGCCACAAAAACATCTCCTGATTTAGCTTCTCTTGAATCAAATGAAATACGTGCCACTTTTTGATCCAGTGAACCACTTATCAAAGAATATTCTGTATTAACCAATAAATCCCCAATCGTTTTCATTAGTTCTTTAGGTTTAGTTTTATTAATCTTCCTTTTTCAACAACAGAACCTGCTGGAACTGATTGCTCAACAACTCTTCCATATCCATTTATTTGTGTAATGTATCCCATTGATTCCAAGAGGAATACCGCATCTTTGGCCGTCATTCCAGTGACGTCCGGCATAGAATCCTTATCCATCTTATTATCGAGTAAATGGATCTTATTTATTGGTGAAACTTCAGAAACCCAATCCCCTTTGGCATTGGATTTAAATCTATATCCAAGAGTACTTAAGACTTTAGTGATGTCCTTTTTATTTCCCGATTTTATTTTTGGAAGGCTCTCAGACTTTTTTGCTGTCTCATTGATTGCTTTATGGTATTGTAGATTTGAAGCATAGACCTTATTTGCCACAGCGGCAAAAACAGTTCCTGATACTTTTGCACCATAGATGTATTTCTTTGGCTTATAGATTACAACTATGCATGAATACAGTGGTTTATCCGCAGGAAAAAAGCCACAAAAAGAGGCTTGATAATCCGATTCATCACGCCCTAAGAATTTTCCAGATGCATCAATTAACTTCGCCGTTCCAGTTTTTCCTGCAATATCAAACATGACACTTTTTAAATCAGATCCTGTCCCTCTTTTCATTACTCCGCTTAGACACTTTTTCATTTTAGTAATGGTAGCTTGAGAGCAAATCTGTTCCTCAAGAACCACCGGGTTGAATTTTTCTACCGTTTTCCCGTTATGCATTATTTCCTGCACAAACAATGGGCGCAACAGAGTGCCGTTATTCGCAACAGCATTGTACAGACTCAATGTCTGTAATGGTGTTTGTTCGATTTCATAACCAATTGACATATATGGAATGGAAATCCCAGACCACTGCTTTGTACCAGGTCTGGAAACTTTTGGAGTTGGTTCACCAGCCAGCTTTATCCCCAAAGGTTTTGTTACATAAAATTTTTCGAGTTTTTCAATAAATCGATACGGATCATTTTTATAGACATCATTAATGGTAGGTGCCAGTACATTAGAAGATTTTTCAAAAGCCTGCTGTACGCTTATTACTCCATATCCCACCCCATAATTTGAATCGTAAAGAGGTTTCTCTGACCCCTTAAAAATGTATTTTCCAGAGGCATCTACCAATTGATTCAGCTGTAATCTATCATCCTCTACAGCTGCCATTACAGCGGCAAGCTTGAATGTTGAACCCGGGTTAGACAAAAGACCTATAGCATAGTTAAAGGATTCTGAAAACGTATTGTCCGAATTTCTTTTCAAATTAGAAATAGCCCGAACATATCCTGTATTCACTTCCATTACAACTACACAGCCATGGGATGCATCCATTTCAATGAGCTGTTTCTCCAATTCAGAATGAACCACTTCCTGAATGTCTGAATCTATAGTTGTAACAATATCCGAACCTGAAACTGATTCTTTGATAACCTGTCCTGTTTTTTTCCATCCAGTAGCAAATTTCTGCTCGTATTCCCTACCCGTTTTTCCGGCCAGTTCATCGTGAAAAGCACCTTCTATACCAACGGCATATTTCCCGTTTCCGCTATAATATCCTAATGTTCTCTGGGCTAATTTCCCTCTGGGATTTTTACGGACTGTAGATTCCTTATTATCAATTAAACCCCCGCGCATTTGACCTTGATCAAATATGGGTAGCTGACGGAGTTTTTTTCTTTGATCGTTTGTAACCTGCCTCTTAATTAAAAGATAACGGCCTCTCTCTGATCTCGTTTTTCGTATTTTATTTTCGTATTCTCTGGCCGATTTATTTCCGAACAATTCACTTAAACCCTGTGTTAATTCGGAAATTTTAGAATCAAATAGCTTCTGTTCGACAACAGTAGGATCCATGTAAACGTCAAAATAGGAAACCGTTGTGACCAAAGGATTCAAGTCTTTATCTAATATATCTCCATGGCGTGCGTCCACAGAAACCTCTCTTTTCGGAATTTTTTTGTCAGAAGAATCAAGAATATTTGCATTGTCCTCCAGCTGAATGGACACGGTCAAATAAATCACGAGCCCCATCAACACAACAAAGCTGAAGTAGATGATGTACGCCCGATAAAACAAAAAGTTCTTATCCTTTGTTTTCATTTCTTAGATTTATTTACTCTGATGACTTTAGTCGCATTTTGCGATTCTTTTAGCTCCCTTTCCTTTAATCTTTCTACCAGCTTATATCGCCTTGTTTCTTCTTCAAATTTTGTTTTGAGCTCTATGTAGTCTGCCGTGTTTTGGTCCAGCTCTGTTTGGTTTGTTCTAATGTCATCACTGAGCTGCTTGACGTAATAGCCTTTAGCGACGAAAACAATCAAAAGAAATAGTATGAAAAAGATGTACGTGAGATTATTCAATACAAACGACTTTGTAAGGAACTCTCCGTTTAATATCTGGGTAAATGCATTAGAATCTCTATTTTTCTTTTCAGTCTTTCGATTCTGACCCGTTGATATGTTTTTGTCTTCAGACATTCTTTTCTGCTATTCTTAATTTGGCACTTCGAGATCGAGAATTCACTTCTATCTCACTGGAATCCGGAGTGATTGGTTTTCTGTTAATTTCTGTCAGGTTCTTTAAAGGGTTTCCGAAAAAATCTTTCTTTAATTCCCCCTCGAAATTTCCTTTCTTCATGAAATTTTTAACAAGTCTGTCTTCCAGAGAATGGTAGGAGATAACGACCAATCTTCCTCCTGGCTTTAGTAGCTCAGCTGCCTGACTTAAAAACTCTTTAAGCACCTGTAGCTCGTTGTTCACCTCTATTCTTAAAGCCTGAAATACTTGTGCAAAATATTTATGCTCCTTGAACTTTGGAGCCATTCCAGAAAGGATTTCAATAAATTCCTTGGTCGTCTTGATTGGCTTACTTGTTCTTTTTTGAACAATTTCTGAGGCTAGTTTTCTTGCATTTCTAATCTCTCCGTAATTTCTAAATATCCGAACCAGTTCTTCTTCATCCTCATTGTTCAAAATATCCGCTGCTGTAATTGATCCTGAAGAATTCATTCTCATATCAAGTAAGGCCTCATCTCTTATGGAGAATCCTCTATCCAATACATCGAACTGATGAGAAGAGACACCTAAATCAGCCAGAATCCCATCGACAGAATGAATTCCATTACTTTTTAATTGATTCGTGATAAATGAAAAATTCGTTTGAATGAAATGAAAGTTGGAATCCTTCAAGCTATTTTCTTTTGAATCGAGATCCTGATCCAAAGCATAAAGGTGTCCGCTGGAATTCAATTGCTCATGAATTACTCGGGCATGCCCTCCTCCTCCGAAGGTCGCATCTACATACACACCTGAAGGATTAATATTTAATCCATCAATGCAGGCATCTAATAAAACGGGTATGTGATATGCGTTAATCTTCTGTTTCATCCAAGTCTCCCATTACTTCATTCGCTAAATCAGCAAAGTCCGTCATGTTGTCTTCAATCATATTGAAGTACTTGGATTTATCCCAGATTTCTATTCGATCATTGTATGCAATGAGCATCACCTCCTGACCCAAACCTACTCTCTCTGAATGAGCCGTAGGAACAAGTGCTCTTCCGGCATTATCAAGAGATACATGTTTAGCTCCCTGATGAAATAATCGATAAAACATTCGATTTTTTGGCTTAAACAAATTCATTTTTGAAAGCTTTTTGCTCATTTCTTCCCATTCTGTAATTGGGTAAAGTGTTAAGCAATCTTCAAATCCCTTATTTAGCATAAAATCGCGCTGGGCATTAGCCGGAAGCTGCTTACGAAGACCTGAAGGGAACAGAAACCTGCCCTTGCTATCTAACTTAACCTCAAATTCTCCTACTAATCCTGACATAACGAACATATGGTTAAAAATAATGGAATTTTACCACTTTTTACCACCAAAAAATAAATTGTTGAAAACTTATAACGCAATTTACGTCATTTTGTTTCACTAACCTAACATAAACACTATAAATAAAGCTTTTTAGAGATTATTCAAAAAGTGGTAAAAAGTGGATAACTATTTTTTATTAACAAAATTAATCAATGAATAATATCCCTACATTTGCTGAGTGAAAATCACCTATAAGTATTGGTTTTTACTGCTTTTCCTCTCATTAATATGGGGCAGTTCGTTTGTGCTTATGAAAATTGGCATGTACTCCCCTTCCGGAACTCCTGTTTTCAATTCAAATCAAGTGGCTACTCTTAGAATACTCTTGTCAAGCATCGTTTTAATTCCTTTCGGAATTGTTGCGCTTAAAAGAAATTCTATTAAAAAAGACCTAGCTTACTTTATTATTGTGGCGCTATGCGGGAATATAATTCCTGCATTTTTATTCACTTATGCAGAGACTGGAATCTCATCGGGGTTTGCAGGAATGCTCAACAGCATGACTCCAATTTTTACAATCTTCATTGGATTTGGATTTTTTAAAATCAAGCTGTCCTGGATGCAAATTACTGGATCAATCATAGGAAGTATAGGCGTCGTTCTTTTGCTGTATTTCGGAAAAACCATTTCTCTGAATGGAGACTGGGCCCACATAATTGCCGTCGTCGGAGCAACCCTTTGTTACGCCATTAGTCTTAGTGTCATTCGGTACAAGCTATCTCATTATAAATCAATAGATATAGCCTCTATTGCATTTATGCTTTTGCTGATCCCCTGTATGTTTTTATTTATTCAAGAAAAGACATGGGTCGTGTTTGAATCAAATCAATACGCAATGGATAGCTTTATTGCCATTAGCATTTTAGGGATAATTGGGACAGCATTTGCCCTTTTCTTATTCAATCATATCATCAAAAACACTTCCGCACTTTTTGCGAGCTCTGTTACCTATTTTATACCAATAGTAGCTGTAACTATTGGATTTATTTACGGAGAGCTCATATCTTTCGAGCAAATTATCTCCATGTTTATCGTGTTAGCAGGGGTATTTATTGCCAATTTTAGGCAACAAGAAAAATACACTGATTAATTGAATCAATATTTTGACTCATACGAATAAAACATTATCTTTGCGTTCCAATTTTGGATTATTTTATAAGGTAATTTAGTTATGTATGCAATCGTAGAGATAGCAGGGCAGCAATTTAAAGTGCAAAAAGACCAAAAAGTTTTTGTTCATCGTCTTGACGCTGAAGCCGGTTCGAAGGTAGAATTCGATCAGGTTTTATTGATTGATGACAATGGAAAAATAAACGTTGGCGCCCCAGCTATAGAAGGTGCAAAAGTCACCGCAGAAGTTTTAAATCACCTGAAGGGTGATAAAGTAATCGTTTTCAAAAAGAAACGTAGAAAAGGATACAAAAAGAAAAATGGACATCGTCAGTCGTTTACTGAATTGTCTATTAAGGGAATAAAAATAAAGAAAGAAGCTGCGAAAAAAGAAGCTGCAACAAAACCTGCCGCTAAAAAACCAGCAGCAAAAAAGCCAGCAGCTAAAAAGGCTGCCGCTAAAAAACCAGCAGCAAAAAAAGAAGCTTAAAAAAAATATACTAAAATGGCACATAAAAAAGGAGTAGGTAGTTCGAAGAACGGTCGTGAATCTCAAAGTAAAAGACTAGGTGTTAAAATTTTTGGAGGACAAGCTGCAATCGCAGGAAATATTATTGTTCGCCAGAGGGGAACTCAGCACCACCCTGGAGACAATGTAGGAATCGGTAAAGACCACACTTTATATGCTTTAGAGGACGGTCTAGTAGAGTTCAAAAAGAAAAAAAATAACAGATCATTCGTTTCAGTTGTGCCTTTTGAGGCGGCAACAGAAGCTTAAGATTTCATTCAAGAAATGTAAAAGGTCGACATATGTCGACCTTTTTTGTTTCATACCTATATATTTGCAACATGACTCTCATTAAAAAGCAGCGATATATAGCCTCTGTTGTAGGAGGATTCCTCATGTTTTTATGCTTTCCTTATACGGGCAGCATAACTCCTCTGGTTTTCGTCTCGCTTATTCCCCTCCTGCTTGTTGAGTTTACTATTGGCGAGCAAAAGCTGTCTTCCTGGAATGTTTTTTTGCATGCACTGATCTGCTTTCATATATACAATATTGGAACATCCTTCTGGATATGGAATTCAAGCCCTTCAGGCGGAGTATTTGCTATAATATTCAACTCGACCATAATGTGCCTGGCTTTTCAGTCCTTTCACTTTATCAAAAAGTACATTGGAAAAAGGTCTGGTTACCTTTCACTTCCTTTTGTGTGGCTGGGATTTGAATACATCCACACAAACTGGGAATTTGCTCACCCCTGGCTTTCCTTCGGAAACGTGTTTTCTATAAGAACAAACTGGATTCAATGGTACGAATATACTGGTGTAATTGGCGGGACCTTATGGGTCATTATTGTCAATTTACTTGGTTTTTTATTGGTAAAAAGATGGCTTGAAAAAAAAGAAATAAAAAAACCCGCACTGCTTACAGCTGGAGGAATTATTGTGCCCATTGTGCTTTCTTTACTTGTGAAATGGAATACTGAAAATAAATTTAAAAAAATACAAAAGAGCTATGAGGTGGTTATTGTACAGCCCAATATTGATCCGTACAACGAAAAGTTTGTAGCTGGAGGCTTCCTTACTCAGACAAACAAATTTCTTCAGCTCGCCTCCACAAAAATATCACCTAATACAGACCTCGTCATGTTTCCCGAAACAGCCATGAGCTATAGTTTTTATGAAGATCAGTTTCAAAGATTATCCGTATACCAAAAATACAGAGATGCCATCCTAAAATGGAATACAGAAATCCTAATTGGCGCATCCACTATGAAGAAATTTGAGGACAAACGCTCCAAAGCTTCACGTAAAAATGAGGATGGTACATATACGGAATACTACAATACTTCCCTACTCCTAGACAAGAGCCTACAAATTAACTTTATTCACAAATCAAAGCTGGTAGTCGGAGTAGAGAAAATTCCGTATTCAGATTATTTTCCTTTCCTGGAAGATATCGCAATTGACCAGGGGGGCACCGTTGGCTCATTAGGCGAAGAGGACTCTGTAAAGATTTTCAATACGGCATCGGGAGCAATTGCCCCTATCGTCTGCTATGAATCCGTTTATCCTGAATTTGTGGCAGAACAATGCAGAAATGGAGCTCAGCTTTTGTGTGTAATTACAAACGACGGATGGTGGGGAGATACACCTGGCTACAAGCAGCATTTCAGCTTTTCACGGCTCAGAGCCATTGAAAACAGGAGATGGCTTGTTCGTTCTGCCAATACGGGAAAAAGTGGTGTGATCTCACCTACAGGTGAGGTAATTTCCGAAACAAACTGGTGGGAAGAAGATGTGCTATTGGCTAAAACCCAATTGCTCTATGAAAACACCATATTTTCTACTTATGGAGACTACTTAGGCAGAAGCTCCGCTTTTGTCTGGCTGCTAATTTTCGTATATTCGATATCCAAGAAGATCCTGCCCAGTAGAAAATAAACCACCTATGTATAAATATTTGTTGATTCCCGCCTTGTGCTGTTTGATTATATCCTCCTGTGTCACTACCCAAAATACTACGCATTCCTGGGATCAGCTCGGAGAGAAAAAGAAAAAACAAAAGCGCATGTCCGTTTGCGATTGTATTGATTTGTTAACGCATATTCAAAAAGAGGCGATTGCTTCCTACTATGATATAGACTCTACAGGCTCAATACTATCGTTAAGAAATGAAACGGAAGACAAGTACGAATCAGAAATAACAGTCTGCTCTGAACTGGACAAAAACATGACCCAAAAACAAAAAGAAAAACTCAAGAAAAAGGCTGAAAGGTGCAAGTCATTTAAGGATTTTAAACTATTTAGTGATAGCATATGGCACATAACAATACAGGAGGATGATGCACATTGGGACATGGACGAGATGATGGAAGGATATGAAGAATGGTCAGAAGAAGCAATGAGAGAAATGCCAGACATGGAAGAATATGAAGAATGGCCAGAGGAAGAAGGAGACAAATCCGCATGTGACTGCTTGAAAGAAGTGATGGATTCGGAAGAGCCTGTAGAAAAGGCTCCTGCTGGATGTGAATGGATGGATAATTTAGATGACAATCAATTGATGGAAGAATTGAAAGATTGTCCCGAAATGGCTGCCATGTTCGAGATTGTAATGCCAGACATGGAAGAAATGGATGCCATAGCGCCAGAAATGGAAGATATGATGGAAGAAGCATTCGATGAAGAAGGTGACTACATATTATCACTGGAAGAAGAGCTGGAAGCATTGAATGAA
>Ga0315334_10003257_pt1 | contig 10204 bp, 10 predicted proteins | sample M150034915metaG_FD_205555 | JGI IMG/M metagenome (GOLD analysis project Ga0315334, IMG submission 205555) | Ammonia-oxidizing marine archaeal communities from Monterey Bay, California, United States - M1 500m 34915 | ecosystem: Environmental > Aquatic > Marine > Intertidal zone | place: USA... | reverse complement strand
TATTATTCCCTCAGTTTTTGTTAGTGCCAAAAAAGCATTAATTACTTCATGGTCTGTTGCACTTTTGTATTTCACATTACCAGTATCTTTTAAAAATGCATGTTCTGGTCCAACACCTGGATAATCTAATCCTGCTGAAATACTATGTGTTTCTTTGATTTGTCCGTCATTATCTTGAAGTAAATATGTCATCATACCATGTAATACACCTTTTTTTCCTGCATTAAGTGTGGCAGAGTGTTTACCAGTCTTCAATCCCTGTCCAGCAGCTTCAACACCAATCATTTCCACATTATCACCTATCATTGGATAAAATGTACCAATTGCATTTGACCCACCACCAACACACGCAATAACTGTATCAGGAATATTTTTCATCTGATTTTTTATTTCTCTGCCTATTACAGATTGAAAATCGCGTACCATTACTGGATATGGATGTGGACCAACAGCGGAACCTAACAAATAATATGTTGTTTCAACATTTGTAATCCAGTCACGAATAGCTTCATTAATTGCATCTTTCAGTGTTTGTGAACCTGATTTCACTGGGTATACTTTACATCCAAGTAAATCCATTCTGAAAACATTTTGCTGCTGTCTGACTGTATCTCTGTATCCCATGTAAACTTCTGATGGTAAACCTAGGCAAGAACACGCCATAGCAGTTGCAACACCATGCTGACCAGCACCTGTTTCAGCAATTATTCGTTTTTTCTTCATTCTTTTTGCAAGTAGTGCCTGACCAAGTGTATTGTTGATTTTATGCGCTCCACCATGTAGCAAATCCTCTCTCTTGAGATAGATTTTTGCACCACCAGCAAATTTTGTTAGATTTTCCGCAAAATAAAGCGGAGTTGGTCTTCCAGCATAATTTTTTAAATAATAATCAAACTCTTTTTGGAAACTTTTATCATTTTTAATTTTCTGATAATTTTCTTCAAGTTCCTCAATAGCTGGAACAAGTGTTTCTGGAATGTATTTTCCACCAAAATCTCCAAATCTTCCATCCTTGGGCATTCCTATTTTCATATTGCATTCACCAATTCTGATACACTATTTTGTATATCTGAGCTTTTCATTATACTTGTACCTATAAGAAATGCATCTGCACCACAATCACGTAAAAATTTTATGTCTATTATTGACTTGATTCCGCTTTCAGATAATATTATTTTCGATTTATGGAAATTTTCTAAAATTTGTTTTGTTGTATCAAGATTGATTTCAAGCGTATCCAAGTTTCTATTATTAATTCCAATAATGTCTGCATCAGTTTTCAATGCATTATCAAATTCCATTTTTGTATGTGATTCCAGTAAAATTTTTAGGCCATTTTTATGACCATAATCAATGAGTTCATCTATTTCACTAACAAAACCATTATCAAATAATGCCTGAATAAGCAAAAAGTAATCTGCACCCATTTTTTTTGCAGCATCAATCTGTGATTTGTCAATCATAATATCCTTCATTAATAATGGAACTTTCACATTTTTTCTAATTTTTATAAAATATTCTGGTGAACCATTGAAAAGATATGGTTGTGTTAAGATGGATAGTGCTTTTGCTCCACCAGATATCATTGAATCAGCTATCTGTAGAGGATCAGAAATTTGTCTAATATTGCCCTCTGCAGGTGATGAAAATTTTATTTCCGTAATAAGTGATGCATGAACGTTATTTTTTATTGATTCTTCTAAATCAATTTTTGATTTTGGTAATGTTTCCGTAATATCATAAATACCATCGTCAATTGCCTTTCGTGAATTCATAACTAATTTTTCTAGGACATTCTTCATAATTTTTTAGCACTCTCTAATTTTTCTATCTTACCACAGTTTTTTACAAAGTTTTCCAGTTTATCAAATGCCTTGCCACTACGAATAGTATCTAATGCCAATTCAACTGCATCAGTAAAATTATTTGCGATATCTGATACTATTAACCCGCCCGCAGCATTTAGCGCAGTAATTTCAATTTTTGTTTTGTTTGCTGAGCCATTCAGGACAGTGATGAATGATTCTATCGCGTCTTCTTTTGAGCCTATTTGTATATCAGAGATATTACCTTTCTGTAATCCAATATTCTGAGGATCTAAAGTCATTTTTGTAATTGTATTATTTTTTAACATACAAATTTGGTTTTTAGATGTGGTAGATAGTTCATCCATTCCATCGGCTGATCTTACTGCCATAATAGTCTCCATATTTTTTCTTTGTAAAATTTTTACGATTCTTTCCTGATAGTTATCTGAAAAAACACCAATAAGTTGGTTTTTTACCATTGCTGGGTTAGTTAATGGTCCTAGTAGATTGAATGCAGTTCTACTACCAACAACTTTTCTAGCCTTTGCAACATTTTTCATTGCAGGATGAAATTTTTGTGCAAACATAAACCCGATACCAAACTTTTCTATTGTTTCATTTACTTTGCTAGGTTCGGAATTCAAATCAAAACCAAAGTATTCAAAAATATCTGCGCTACCTGATACACCAGATATTGAACGATTTCCATGCTTAGCGACATTTCCACCAGCGCCGGCAATTACAAATGATGCTGCTGTTGATATGTTGAATGTTTTTAGATTATCACCCCCAGTACCACATACATCAATTATTTTTCCTTTGCAATTCGGTGATATATGCAAAGAATATTCTTCCATTTTTTTTAACATTGCAAGTAGTTCATCGTCTGATTCACCCTTTTCTGTTAAATTTTTTAGAAATTTTGCAACATCCTCATCAGTTTGTGTCCCAGTGAGTATTTCATCCATTACACTAGTCATTTGATCAATTGTCAGGTTATTTCCGTGAGAAAGTTGCTCTGCTAATTCTTTAATCATTTTTAACCCTCAGTATGAAATTTTCCAAGATTTTTTTTCCTTCATCTGTCATGATAGATTCTGGATGAAATTGCACGCCCTCTATGAGATATTCTTTATGGCTGACACCCATAATTTCTCCGTCATCTTCAGCTACTGCAGTAATTTTTAACGAGTCTGGAATAATCAATTTATCTCCAACAAGCGAATGGTAGCGGGTAGCCCTGAACGGGTTTTTTACTCCAATGAAAAGTGAATCACCGTAGTGTTTGATCATGCTTGTTTTACCATGTCTGATGTTTCCTGCGTTCACAACCTTGCCTCCAAAACAAGCAATAATTCCTTGGTGACCTAGGCAAACTCCCAAAATTGGTACTGTTTGTCCAAGTTTTACTATTACATCCTTACAAATTCCAAAATATTTTTCATTTTCAGGTGTTCCTGGTCCTGGTGAAATAATTATCGCGTCATAATTTCTTTTCTTTATTTCATCAATAGTGATCCCATCATTTCTTATAACATCAGAGTTTATTCCTAGTTCGCCCAATCTTTGTGCAATGTTGTAAACAAACGAATCATAGTTATCTATAATTAAAAACTTCATTTCGATGCCTCCCTTAATGCAGTTAACATTGCATTTGATTTATGTTCAGTTTCTTTAAATTCATTATTTGGAATAGAATCAGATACAATCCCTGCGCCAGCTTGAACAAAACCATCTTTCCCATCAGCAAATATACTTCTTATAGCAATTGCAAAGTCACAGCAACCATTAAATGAAAAATAACCAACTGCACCAGCATATGGACCCCTAGATTCTGGTTCTAATTCGTCAATGATTTCCATTGCTCTAACTTTCGGTGCGCCAGAAACAGTGCCAGCTGGAAAAACAGCCTTGAATGCATCATACATATCATAATTTTTATTTAATTTTCCAACAACATGCGTTACCATATGTTGAACATGGCTGAATTTTTTTACCTCCATAAATTTTTTAACATGAACAGTTCCATAATTACAAACTTTCCCAATATCATTTCTTCCTAGATCCACAAGCATTGTATGTTCTGCTAATTCCTTTTCATCATTAATTAGTTCTTGTCGTAATTGCTCATTTTTTATTTCATCATCAGACACCTTCCTTGTTCCAGCAATTGGAAATGTTTCAACATAATCATCTGTAACGCGTAAAAGCATTTCAGGACTAGAACCTATCATAGTTTTTTCATTCATTTTTAAGTGGTAAAGATATGGTGAAGGATTCAAAGAACGAAGTTTTTCATATACTTTGAGATAGTCACCGCTAGCTTGAAATGAAAATTTTCTTGATAATACAACTTGAAAAATATCCCCATCATAGATGTATTTTTTTGCCTCATTTACAATATTAGAAAATTCTTCCTGATCTAGATTACTTTTTATGTTAGATAACACAAAATTATCAAATTTTGCTTCAGAATTTTTAATCTCATTTATTCTATTTTTATCATAATAGAAATATAGTGATTTTTTTTGTTTGTTATCAAATAATATTCCATCATTGTAAATACCAAACTCCATTATTGGTTCAGTTACATTATGTTGTTTAGGAATTTTTTCCCACAGCCTAATTGCGTCATAATTTATTATTCCAACTGCTCCACCGAGATAACGGTATGACTGATCACTAGTCTTCTGATCACTAGTCTTCTGATCACTAGTCTTCTGATCACTAGTCTTCTGAACCAGATCTTTTATTACATCTAATGGCTCATTTGTCGAAATAGTTTTGATATTTCCATCCCTACTTTGGATTGTAACATTATCATGATATCCCTTGACAATAAATTCAGGATCAAACCCCATGATTGAAGTTTCAGCTAGTTCTTCAGGACCGGTTAATGATTCAAACAGAAAAGAGTACGGATAATTCCGTGATATTTTATTATATATTTCAAATTGGGTGCCAGTATAATCTAGTGAAATTATCCTAGGAATGCGTGTTTGACCAAATATGTCCACCCATATAGGTGAACAAAATTGAATGATATTTAAACTGTGAAAGATTACAAAATTTGTAAAGAAAACATGAGTTTTTGAGTATAAAAATTGGGTTTTTTGATATCAAATTACGGTTTTAGTGTATAAAAATATCAAAATTGATAAACAAAATTAATTATGTAAAATCCGACAAAAATAAGCTATTATACCGTATGGTACGGTACCTTTATAATCAAACTTGGTAATGAAATTATATGAAGAAAACCTGCAACATATGTGGTACGGTTAATCTAGATTGGAGTCAGTCATATCATAGATTGACTGGTAAATGGAAACTTGAGAGTCATAAAAAATGTTCTAATGTTTAATCATAATGTACTAACATGTTATCTTTAAGATACTTAGACATGTTGAAAAAATTTCTTGGATCTGTTGTTGCACCATTAGCAGCAGAACCAACTAGAAATGCATATTTAGATAATGCACCTGACTTGTAATTAGCCTCTGGCATTTTCCATTCTTTGCTTCTTTTTTCAAGTTCCTCTTTTGAAACTTGTAAATTAATACTATTATCTTCAATATTGATAATTATCTCATCACCATTTTTCACAAGAGCTATTGGTCCACCTACAAACGCTTCTGGTGCAACATGACCAACCATAAATCCACGTGTTCCACCGGAGAATCTACCATCTGTTACCATTGCAACTTTTTTACCTAAACCTTGCCCCACAATAGCAGCAGTAGTAGCCAACATTTCTCTCATCCCTGGACCACCCTTGGGACCTTCATATCTAATAACTAAAACATCACCTTCATCAATTTCACCTTTTGCTACCGAATCAAATGCAATTTCTTCTGAATCAAAAACTCTAGCTGTTCCAGTAAACTTTGTCATCTCAACGCCAGCAGTTTTAATTACTGCACCGTCAGGTGCTAAAGTTCCTTTTAATATTACAGCTGTTCCAACATCATGCAATGGATTTTCAATTTTTCTAACAATTTTTTGTTCAGTTGAAATTGGTATTTTAATATCTTTTAGATTATCCTTGATTGTTCTACCTGTAACTGTTAATGCATCACTATGAATTAAATTATTATCTGCAAGTTTTTTCATAATTAATGGAATTCCTCCAACCTTATCCAGACTATTCATTACATATTCCCCACCTGGTTTCATATCAGCAAGATGAGGTGTTCTTTTTCTAATTCTTTCAAAATCATCATAAGTTAGTTTTATTCTTGCCTCATTTGCTAATGCCAATAAATGTAAAATTCCATTTGTAGAGCCACCAACAGCATTTAACATTGTAATAGCATTTTCAAATGATTCAAATGTTAAGATATCACGTGGTTTAATATTAAGCTCCAGTAATTGTGTACATGCTTTACCTGTTTCATATACTATCTTTTCTCTTCTGTCATCTTCAGCTGGTGGACTTGCACTTCCAGGTAATGCAATACCCATTGCCTCAGAAATTGATGCCATTGTATTAGCTGTAAACATTCCACCACATGAACCAGCATTTGGACATGCAGTATTTTCTATATTTTTTAATTCTTCTAGTGAAATCTTTCCCGCATCATACGAGCCTACTGCTTCATAAACATCAACAACCGTTAGTTCCTTTCCGTCTAACATTCCAGGCATGATTGTTCCACCATAAACAAAAACTGAAGGAATGTTTAGTCTTGCCATAGCCATCATGGTGCCAGGTAAACTCTTATCACATCCAGCAATGCCAACTAAGGCATCATATTGATGTGCTCTTACCATTATTTCGATCGAATCAGCTATAACTTCTCTACTGATTAATGAAGATTTCATGCCTTCATGTCCCATAGCAATTCCATCACTGACCGCAATTGTGCTAAACTCCCTTGGTGTTGCACCAGCATCTTTTACACCCTGTTTTGCCTTTTGAGCAAGTAATGGTAAATGAATATTGCATGGCGTAGCTTCATTCCCAGTATGACAAACACCAATGAAAGGTTTAGCAAGATCTTCATCAGACAAACCCATAGCTTTGTACATTGCTCGATGAGGTGATCTTGATGTACCCTCAACTACGTTTCTACTAGATATACTCATTCTAAACATATTCAAGATACATTACTATAATTTAAATTCTAAAAATGTAAATCTCATAAGTAAGTATTATTTACAAAAATTATGAATTCGGAAGAAATTGAAAATTTTATAGAAGATGTTAGAAGTGATCTTGGTAATTTAGATGGATTAATTAATTATTATGATTTTTTAGGAAACCACAATATCAGAACAATTATTTTTAATCCTGAAAATGATCGAAGTTTTTTTGAGGGCGCAGTAGTTGCAATATTAGATCAAAGATATCGTGAATTTTTCCGTAGTAAATTTAATGTTGAAATGGATGAGATTGTTAGATTAGACATGTTAGAAATAATTAGAGCAAATATGTCAAATATTGAAAAAAGGTTAGATTAGTGTATTTGATTAATTATCTTAGTAGATCATTCTCTGATTGATTGTGAATCAAGTTCATCTAATTGTTCCATAATTTGTTCTTGGTTTTCACTTCCATATGAAATTAAAATTCTGTCTTGATCCTCAAATACATAGTCGTTAATATTATCTAAAACCGCATGATTAATTTAATATTTTAGTGAATAATCTTCATTCGTACAAAATTGTCTGCCATCAGCAAATACGAAACAGTCATCATCAATGTATATATTCAAATTCTCAAACAAATAACCAAGTGTTACACCAGATGCATGTCTGTGAATAGTTTCACCGTCACTTGATTCAAAGTGTATCCATGCACTTTTTACCTGGTATGTTGTTGCTGAAAAATCAAATTGATCACCAAAAATCCTTACTAACATTGAAGCGTGCTCATGTTCATCACCAAGCTTTCCTGCGCCAGGTGGTATTCCTGGACCAGTTTGTTCTGAAGTTATAAACACAAAAGACGCATAACCAACAATCAAACCAATAACGGAAAGTACAGCAATAGCTAAAAGTGTATTTTTTCGTTTTGTGGTTGAACGCTTTGAAGCAAAATCCTCCCGTTTCTCTTGTCGCTCTTCTCTTCTTCTTCTACCCATCTACAATAAATTCAAATTTTAACCCTATATAACATATAAAATTCATGATTAATTAGAAATGTATTTGAATTTAAAACACTGTGTATGATTAGACAAATAACTTTCTGGTAATTTACAAATACTGAGATCATTAATTTTGAGATATTTTGATTTTTATTCAGTTGGAATTTCTATATTTAGCCATAAATGGCCTTTATCCATTTTAAATTCATAGTTCTTTCTACCAATACCTGTTTTGATTAACTCAAAAAGTTGTTCAGATACATCCTCCCAGTACTCATCCGCAGTCTCAACTTTTAATATATCATTTTTTTGCATATTCAGCAACCAATTATGTATTTGATCTTTATCTAAGGAATCAATTGCATCATATCTATCACCTATTAGAGCTTCAATACTAAATTTCATGTTTTCTGATTATTATTACTGATGTCAATATATAATGGAATTTAGTATACTTGAGTAACATTGACTCATTGTATATTTTGCGATATTATAAATGATAAACTGCCATGTCATTTAATCCATAAGGATGCTAACCATATAGTTATTTTAGATAGATACCCAATAGATGTTGGACACTCGCTTATAATTACAAAAAAACCATATGAAAAATTAACAGATATGAGTATTGAAGAAATTATGGAATTGTTTTCAAAGATTCCAAAAATTATAAACGCTATAATTAAAGCAACAAAAGCTGATGGGTTTAGCATTGCACAAAATAATGGAAAAGCTGCAAAACAGATTATACCACATGTTCATGTTCATATAATTCCACGATACAATTCAACTGAAACATTATGGACACAAAGAAAACTAATGAAAGATGTTGAACTTGATAATTTAGTACAAAAAATACGAAATTTTATAGATTAATGTTCTAATTGGCGAAGTTTGGATTGTATCTTAAAATAGCGCCAATTTTACCCAAACTTGCTAACATTGAACCAGATTCTGCAACACCTGAAATTACCTCTAAACTAGTTCCAGTTTTTGCCGCTAGTAAATCAAGGTAGTCCACTAGATCTTGGTCAGTTACCACAATATCTCTTGATTTACATGATGAACATGAGGAATTTTGTAGTTCTGTTTTTGTTTTTATCAATATTCGTTGCTCAACAATTTTATCAGTAATACTTGAACATTTGTTACACTTTACTTCTATTCTATTAAGTTCTATATTATCAGTAACAATTATCATATCTACGACATTATTTTTTAGATAGTCTATAATATCAGCAAGACCATAAACCCCCAATCCAGAGTGGCTGTTTATTTGTTTAAATAATTTATCAACCAATTGTTTTTCTTCAACCATTCTAAAGTCAGAAAGAAGTTCTGATGATCTTGTAAATGCTTCCCTTATCCCTTCTGATCCAGCATATGATGCATCAATTGTTCCAATTATCATATTCTGTAATCTATATTCCAAATAATTTTGGTTGACAAACTCTTCTTTTGTTGGTCCAGGACCGGAAACTATCAATCCTTTGATAGGATAAATATCTATAAAGTATTCTCTAGTAGTATTAGCAACTCTAGTAAAATAATAGCCTATTTCCATTTCTCTTAATTTTTGAAACCTCTTTGCTGATTGTCCACCCTGTCTATGCTTACCAGCAACACCAGAACTAGTTTCCTTTAAAACCTCAATTTTATCACCATGTAATAATCCCCAGCCAGCATCTTTTGCGTCTATTGCTAAAAAACCGATTAGGTTATCATCTTTTAACATATCTTTCAAAATATCAGTATGAAAATGATCATCGCATCTATACAAAAATGTCTTAAGATCTTTTGGAGGGTTAATTTCAAAACTTTTTATAACTTCGCTACCTGGCGGACCACCTTCTTCCCTTGGTAACGCACCACAAAATATCACCAAACCACTTTCAGGAGTTTTTTTGTATAACTTTAATCTCTGAGATACTCTTGATAATGAATCAACAACATGTGTCCTGGTTAGATCTGACTTGATGTTATCCGCAGTTCCCTGCTCTTCTTTTAAAATAGTTATTACCTCATGCAACTGCTTACCTTTTGGAATATAGACTGTGATTAACTCAGTGCCTCTTCCAGTTATTTTTGATAATTCTTGTAAAGTTTTTCTTATTTTGTATAGCTTAACCGAATCCTTTTTTTGAACATCAATCTTTTTCATTTAACCGATCTCAGATTTTATTCTCCCATAACTTAAATACGTCTTTTTGATTTATGAAACATGTCAATTAATAAATCAGAGATAAAATCTTTAACCCACGTACCAATTTTTGCGATAACTATTCTTGCGTTCGTTTTTATCTTTGG
>Ga0315334_10003254_pt1 | contig 10208 bp, 8 predicted proteins | sample M150034915metaG_FD_205555 | JGI IMG/M metagenome (GOLD analysis project Ga0315334, IMG submission 205555) | Ammonia-oxidizing marine archaeal communities from Monterey Bay, California, United States - M1 500m 34915 | ecosystem: Environmental > Aquatic > Marine > Intertidal zone | place: USA... | reverse complement strand
CGTTTGTCTCTGTAAACAGGAGCGGCAAAGGCAATATCGTAGAGGTGGCCCGCACACAACCATGGATCATTGGTGACCAGTACGTCCCCGGGTTCCAGTGTTTCAGGGGGGTGTCGTTCCAACATTGATTTGACTGCAACGGGCAGGCAAATGTTGAACACAGGCATAGCCCGTGGAGAGTGAACCAACTGGTTTCCTCTTGCATCCAGCAATTCGCAGGCAAAGTCTTGGCATTCACCGATGATCAGTGAAAAAGCGGTCCGAATTACCGTTTGCCAACACTCTTCGGTGATGTTGATGAGACGGCTCCACATAATCTCAAGTCCGACTGGATCCGATTCCAGTTTTTTAACGACCTCCGCAGTATCCTGAGACTCAGAGATGTGCGAATTTCTTTTTTTCACTTCTCCGAGATAAATCACCAGGTTTCCAAATTCATCAACCAATAGTTTCGAATCGGGAGGCACAATCGTTGTGGATTCTGCTTCCTCAACTATCGCAGGCCCGCTGATTTCAACTCCAGGAGAAAGCGAGTAGCGGTCATAAACCGACGATTCAATCATCCCTCCATGTTCGGGAAAAAAGGCCTTGCGGGATCCTTTTTTTGAAATGTTGCTGGATTTTCCCGGAAAGAAATGACTGGAGATAAGAGGAATCCCGCTTCTGCCGGTCACCATCCAGTTGAGTGCCTGTATGCGTGCTCCCTCGTATAGGTGGGTATACAACCTTGTGTATTCCCTGCTGAACGTTTCTTCCATCTCAGGAATGGAATTTTCGTTTAAATCCTCGGCGGGTAAAGCAATGGTTATTTCGTGCATTTGGCCCACCAATCTCATTTCCGCAAATCTCTGCAATACGATCTCATCCTTTGACACTCCGGAATCGACCAGTTTTGAGATGCACTCCCCCTCCAATTCTCGGAGCAGAACATTGATGGAGTTAAAATCCAGTTCTGATAAAACTACAGGCGCAGAATGCGAGACCGAGAAACTTACAGGAGCAACCAGCAGGCCGAAGGCAGATGCGGCTCCGGAAGCCTGGGGAACAACCACTTCTGAAATACCAAGTTTCCGGGCAACCCTTGCGGCATGAGCCGGCCCGGCACCACCCATGGAGACCATGGCATAGTTTCTGGGATCACAGCCCTTTTCAACAATATGGACCCGGGCGGCGCTGGCCATGTTTTCACACACCAACTCAAAAGCACCCCAAGCGGCCTCGAGCCAGCTAATGGACAGTTCCCGCCCCAATTGATCATAGGATTCTCTGGCTTTTTCATAATCCAGAGTAATTTTTCCTCCAAGAAAATACTGAGGATCCAGGTAACCCAGCAATAGATTTGCATCGGTCACGGTGGGAGCCTGCCCCCCCCTTGAATAGCAGACAGGCCCCGGGTCAGCTCCGCTGCTTCTAGGGCCCACCTTCATGAGATCCATCTCATCCGATCTGGCTATTGATCCCCCCCCTGCCCCAATCTCGATCATGTCGATGGTGGCTGCTCTGATCGGCATCCCGCTCCCCTTTTTGAACCGGTGCACCCGGCCCGCCTCGAGAAAGGAAGTCAAATCCGGCGTGCCATTGCGAATCAGACACGACTTGGCAGTGGTTCCACCCATGTCGAAGGACATTATATCCGGTTTGCCAATCAGGCCTCCAACCCACGCCGAGGCCTGTCCGCCACCTGCAGGGCCGGACTCGACAAACCTGACAGGCAACTCGATCGCGGTTTCAGGGGAGTTGAGCCCTCCCGAAGACTGCATGAACAAAAATGATCCCTTGAATCCCTGCTGCTTCATCAGTTTCTTCAGGTTGCCGACATATTGTGCCATCAAGGGTTTGACGTAGGCGTTCACAACGGTGGTGGACGCTCGTTCGTATTCTCTGAGTTGAGGATTGATCTCAGAGGAAATGGATACTTCAAGCTTTGAAAATTTGGAGACTATTGTGTCCCTGGCAAGAATTTCGTGGGCTGGGTTGCAGTAGGAATGCAAAAAGCAGATTGCCAGCGAATCAACCCCCTCCGAGACCAGCAGGTCAACTTGGTTCAAAACCTGATCGAGTTTGATCTTTTCTTCAATCTCTCCGTCCCGATTGATCCGTTCATCCACCTCGATGCAAAACTTTCGGGGGACGAGGGGTTGTGGAAAATCCAGAAAAAGGTCATGGATGTCGTAACGCTGCTCTGTTCCCATTTCTAGAATGTCTCTAAACCCCTTCGTGGTGAGTAAACCCACCGAAGATCCTGTTCTTTCGATAAGGGTGTTGGTGACCAAAGTGGTACCGTGAACAACCTGACTGACGTTTTCGAGACTCAGACCCTCCTCCTCCAGCAGTTCAACAAGTCCCTGCATTGCACCCCTGGAAGGGTCATCCGGAGTGGTCAGACACTTGTTGATGCTGATTTTATTGGTGTTTTGGTCATGGAGTACAAAATCTGTAAACGTTCCTCCAATGTCGAAAGCCAGTCGATAATGACTCTTCATGCTGACTCCTTATCCGAAATCATTTCCATTATGCACCTTGCACTTGCTGTAATTGCGAGAATTGCCGGCTTTTTGGCGTTGGAACAGACAATTCTCTTGGTTGCACTTCGATAACTGATGCAGTCAAAGACCATTAAATCCGGATCATGCAGTGCCATCTTCTCTCCCGCCTGGCGGCAGTCGTCTTCAGAGGCGTTCGGGGAAAGCGGCTCAACCACCGCATCGTAGCCAGCCGAAGTCCATTGTTTTTTAGCTTTCTCCGATTGCTCCCTCAAAGGAACAAAAACCCCCAGACGTCCACCGTCCTGAAGGGCATTGACAAAGTGCTTCATGATGCGGGAAGGATAAACCACTCGAAACCTCTCTGTCCATTCCGGGAACTCTCCCGTGCACAGCACCATAACGTGATCTGCACCAGAATCAATGAGGGCCGCCAGCTGATTCGCTCCATAACGGGTGACCGCTTTCTTGCTGATCTTGACCCCACTGCCGTCGGGCAATCGTGTGAACATTGTATCTTGGTCACTCTCGGGAGTCAATTCATCGATTTCAGACTTGGTCAACCCGTCCAGTGCTCCCCTCAGATCCAGTTCAAACCTTTCACCCATCACCATGCGGATTTCTTCTTCAACCTCTCGTCTGGGACTCTGCCCGATGACAAGCGCTCCTAGTTTTACCATAATCAGGATCTTTTAGGCTTCAGCCTGGTTTTGTTTAATGTCCCCCACCAAACGCATCCGGATTCTCAAAGCGTTTCCAGGGAGGTAGGCCAGCGGCAGATCTTCCAATTCAACAATGATAAGCGACTCGTTGTCTGCTCCAGCTGAAACTGCTTTGGCACGGGCTTCCTTTTCCGCCAGGGCGATGGCATCCTGACGGCTTAGATCCCTGTAGATGCGGTCAATTTCTCCACTAACCTGGGCAATGGCAGCTCCGACGGCATTTGCCACTTCGTTATGCTGGACATGCACTACTTCCGAAATGCCTCCCATGGTTTCTGGAGCAAGCATGGATCCACCACCCACCACAATCAGCGGGAGGGGAGTGGCATCAATTTTTATGCTGTCAATCGTTTCATAAAGTCTTTTGAATATCTCTGTTTTTACACTGTCCAGAAAACGACTTGAAAGGTTCTTCACAAAGGTGGCCTTTCCCAGTTTGATCCATCCTGATGCCACCGCCACATCGGTCAGAGTAAGGGTATCGCCTCCAAAGACCAGGGCTTTCTGGCGAAGTTTATACCCTACACTTTGGGGACCTAAGGTGAACGGATTCTCTTTGACCGTTGTGCCTCCACCCAAGCCTATTGAAAGCAAGTCGGGCATTCTAAACAGCGTTCGCACTCCGCCAACTTCGACAACGTTGTTGGCCTGTCTCGGAAATCCTCCCCGCAGGCTGCCGACATCCGTGGTTGTTCCTCCAATGTCGCAAACGATGGCATCGCTCAGCCCTGACAGGGAGGCTGCTCCCCTCATCGAATTGGTGGGACCGGAAGCAAGACAGAGTATTGGATAATCCTTGGCCCTTTCAACGCTTACAACTGTTCCATCGTTTTGCGTGATGAACAGCGGAGCGCTGAGCTCAAACTCGTCAAGAGCGTTTTTGAAAGCCGAAAAGGTTTGATCCGCAAGATCAACAAGTGCGGCGTTCAGTAATGCGGCATTTTCTCTTTCAAGCAACCCTATCCTGCCGAGGGTACTTGAAAGTGTGATCTGCAGCTCTGGATGAACATCACGCATGATCTTTGCGGCCCGTTCCTCATGCTCTGAAGTCAAGGGAGAAAACACAGCGGAGATCGCCATGGAACGGATCCCTTTGCTGCGCATGGCAAGCGCTGCCGTTTCGATTGCTTTTTCATCAAGTGGGACCAGTTCCCGGCCATCGTATTCATGTCCGCCTGCAACCAGACACACCTCTCCTGCAACCTGTTCCACCAGATCCTTGGGCCAGTCAACAAACGGTGGCAGGCTGCCACAGGACGGCAGGCAGATTCTCAAGGCTCCCACACGGTTCAGGTTTTGCCGCTGGACAATGGCGTTGACAAAATGGGTAGTGCCGATCATCACGGCATCTATCTCCCCCAAATCGCTTTTCGCGCTACGAACGATTTCAAGCAGGGTGTTCCTGATCCCGCTGGTGACATCTGAGGTCGTTATCGTTTTGAAGGATTGAACAACCTCGTTCCCTTCCAGCAGCACTAGGTCGGTGTTTGTTCCGCCAACATCAATACCGATCCGCTTCATTCCTTATTCCTTGAGGAAAACCGACTTGTAGTCACAGTCGAAACCAAATGCTCTGGGTCCTACTGCGTCAAGCCCTGCCGGTGTCAGAAAAACCTCCGGTGCAGGCAGCGCCAGTACATCAACCCTCTGCCCGTACCGGATAACATCCGTACCAATCCCCTCCCCGCTGAGGCTGTCAACCACACAAATAAGATCTGGTGTCATGACCTCGGGTTTGTCATTCTTCAAGCCAAGTGAAAATTCATTCTGAAAATGCAGTAGGAATTCGTCATCGGCATTTTCATCAAGCCCCATAATTCTGGTGCTGCCCCGCAGAAATCCCTCAGTGGTTCGCCTGTTAACATCCACAACCTTTCCCTTGAATAGTCTCTTTCCTCCCGTCATATCCAGAATCGCCTGAATGGGGCTGGCATTCTGTGCTCTGGCATCAAGTACGGCATTGCCAATTGAGATGGCCTTGGATACTGTATGAAGGATGCAAAAGTCCTTCACTTCACGTCCTGTTCTCGGCGCTTTGCAGGTAGACGCGATGGAACCCATCTCGGTGCATACCTTGCGGCTGATGCGTTCCATCCAGCGCCAGCTTTCAGCTTTTGGAATGATGGTTTCATTGTCCCGTATATCCGCAAGGGTAAGCGGATAACAACGCAGGTTGTTAACGGCAACGCTTGTCATTTGTGCTTCAGGGTAGGCACGACCCATCTGATCAGCGTCCACAACCGGCTGACCGGTCAATGAAGCCACCAGAAAAGGTTGGAGCCCATTTCCGCCGCCGATTTCCAAAGCCATCAGAGCCTCAAACGGTCTCCCCAGATATTTTTCCATCATCAAGACCGGCTTCATGGCAAATTGAGGGTCGGCAAGTCTCTCCTCCCCGACCAGTGGCGCACCCATGTTTGAAAGCACACCCACGAGCGCTTCGTCATCCAGTTCTTCCGGTTGAATCAAGTTCACCCTATGACCGGACTTGTAGAGTTCACGCATGTTGAGGAGGCTGTGATAAGGGTTCCCACCACCTCCGGTTCCCAGGATCCAAGTTCCTATAGCAAGAGCTTCAATATCCCTGATTTCCAACTTTTGGCCGGTTATCCATTCTGATGATTGTTTAACACTGGTCATGAAAAAAAGTGTTTAAAGAAATTGGTTGTGATTTTAGGGATTGAAGAACCGAAGATTAAGTGAACTCACTGCTGAGTAAAAAACCATTGTCAGGGATTGAATAGATGACAGCGAATGACGTGAGTCCCTCCAGTGTCAACCAGATTTGGACTCCTTAACTCGCAGAGGCCCTGTATCTTCTTGTTACATCGCGATTCGAAACCGCATCCCTGTGGAAGCTTGAATGAACTGGGCATTTCCCCCTTGATCGGATCATTTCTCTCCGGTTGTATTGCTTGCGGAAACGGGACGGAATCCAGAAGTGCTTGCGTGTAGGGATGTCCTGGGGTGTTGAAGATCATTTCCGTGTCACCCTCCTCCACAATTTTTCCGAGATACATTACCACAACTCGATTACATAAATAACGCACCACCGCAAGGTTGTGGGAAATGAACAAATAGGTCAGCTCGAGTTGCTGCTGGAGTTCCTTGAGAAATTCCAAAATTTGTGCTTGAACGGATACGTCCAAAGCGGATGTGGGTTCATCGAGAATCAATAAAGGCGGTTCGAGAGAGAGGGCGCGAGCGATGCATACGCGCTGTTTTTGTCCTCCGGAGAGTTCGTGTGGAAATCGAAATAGAAATTGAGAGTTCAGACCTGCAATTTCCAGAAGTTCCACTACCCTATCTTTCAGTTCGGATCGTCGAAAATTCGCATGGATCACCAGAGGTTCGGAGATGATCCTAAGGATGTTTAACCGGGGATTCAACGCGGAATGTGGATCCTGAAAAACCATTTGCACGTTCCTGCGCAAAAATCTGAGGGAGTCCCTGTCGCTGAATAGGATCCTGCGGCCATTGACTGAAATGTTCCCTCGTTGCAGTTTGACAAGCTGCATCACCGCACGTGCTACCGTTGACTTTCCCGAACCCGATTCTCCCACCAGGCCTAGTGAGGTTCCTTTGGGAACAGTCAGCGAAACATCGTTTACGGCATGCACCAATTGCTTGCTGCCGGGCAACTTGAACTCAACTTTTAAATTCCTGAGTTCAAGCATGGCTCGTCATTTCACTATACCAGCACGCCACCCTGTGATTTTCTCCATAAAATTTCATCTCTGGAAAAGCCAGGCACTGTTGATCGGCATGTTCACACCGTTCCATGAAACGGCAACCGCTTGGAGGGTTCAGCAGGTTGGGAAGTCCTCCCGGAATCACATGAAGTTTTGCCTCTTTTTTTCCGGGGTGGGGAATGGCTCTCAGCAGCCCACGGGTGTAGGGGTGTAGTGGATTTTCAAATATTTCATGGATCGAAGCATCTTCAACCACTTGTCCTGCATACATCACAATAGCCCGCTCACACAGTTCGGCCACTACACCAAGGTCGTGGGTAATGATGATCACCGACATTCCAAATTCTTTCTGCAAATCCCGGATGATTCTGAGTATTTGAGCCTGAATGGTCACATCCAGTGCAGTAGTGGGTTCGTCTGCAATCAACAGGCGTGGGCTTCCCGAGAGGGCCATTGCAATCAGAACCCGTTGCCGCATTCCTCCGGAAAGCTGGTGGGGATAGTTATCAATCTGTCTTTCCGGATTTGGTAACTGAACCTGTTCCAGAAGTTTCACAGCCAGATCTCTTGCTTGTGAACGGGAGGCAGGCTTTTCCAAGTATTCCTGCTGACGGTTTGCAAGAATCACATCAACCAGCTGGGTGCCAATCGTGAAGAGAGGGTTGAGGTGAGTCATGGGATCCTGAAAAATCATGGCGATTTTTGTACCGCGCACCTCCCGCATTTGTCTTTCGCTCATTTCCAGCAGATTTCTGTTTTCAAAAAGAATGCGACCACTGCGGATTTCAGCAGGAGGTGATGGAACGAGACCCAGGATGGATTTTGCTGTCAGGGATTTCCCACAACCGGTTTCTCCCACGATACCTACTGATTCCCCACGGCCTACAGCGATGTTAACGTTGTCCAGAATCTGTAAGTCACCATCGAAGGTGTTGAAATTCAGATTGAGGCTTTCAATCCTCAACAGTTCTTCTTTCATCACTCTCTGTATTTGGGATCAAGGGTGTCTCTCAGGCCGTCTCCGAGGAGATTGAAACCCAGGACCGTCAGATAGATTGCTAGTCCGGGGAACAGGGTGTACCACCACCAGGTGGGCAGGTAGTTTCTCGAGATTGAAATCATGGCTCCCCACTCCGGTTCAGGGGGCTGTGCACCAAGTCCCAGAAATCCCAAACTGGCGGACCCTAAAATGGCCATCCCCATGTCCATTGACACCTTGATGATGATTGGAGACGTACAGTTTGGCAGGATATGGACGAAAATGATTCTGAACTTGCTGGCTCCTATGGATGTCGCGGCATCGATGAAAAGCTCGTTCTTGATCGTAAGCGTCTTGGATTGGACAAGCCGGACATAACCTGGCCACCATACCAGAGACAATGCAAGCATGGCGTTGACGATGCCAGGTCCAAGTGCACCGACAATGGCAATGGCTAAAATCAACCCTGGAATGGAAAGAAAAATATCTGTGATGCGCATGATCAACTCCTGAACCCATCCACCAATGAATCCCGCCGATATCCCGAGTGGCACTCCAATTAATACTGCAATGCCCGTGATAATGAGAGCAATTTGCAGACTGACCCGGGTTCCGACAATGACCCTTGTAAAAATATCATCACCAACCTCGTCGGTGCCAAACCAGTGAACATGATCGGGAGGCATCAATTTTCTCTCCATGTGGATAACTCCTTGGGCATCCTCCGGAAAAGGCACTATCCATGGGCCTATTGCCGCAGTCAGCATAAACAGCAGGACGAGCAATAATCCCAGCATTGCCGAACCATTACGTGAAAAGGTGCGCGAGTAGAGCGCTATCGTTCTCAGAGTGCTGGAGTGTCTCTCCTGCCAACTGTTTTTTTTTGAATCATTCATCCATCTGATTGGTTGGGAATGTTTTCAAATCTGATCCCTGACCCTTGGATCCAGATAGCTGTAGACCAAGTCGATGATCAGATTTGTGATCATGAACATGAAACCAAGCACGATCGTGGTGCCAATGATCGGTTCAAAATCCGAGTTGATTACAGAGTCCACTGCATATAAACCTATCCCGGGCCAATCAAAGACGGATTCAATCAGTACGGTACCACCAAGCATCCAGCCAAATCTGAGTCCGATTATCGCAAGAGTCGGCAGCATCGCATTTCTCAATGCGTAAATTGCCACGGTCCTGAAAAGGGAAATGCTGTAAGCCCTTGCGGTGACAATGTAATCCTGTTTTAAGGTTTCCAGCATTTCAGACCTGTTTACCCTGATGATCGAAGCCAATGCGGGAAAACTGAGTGAAAGTGCTGGAAGGGAGATATGATGAAGGGCTTCGATGAATACTTCTAGATTTCCTTCGATAAGACTGTCTAAGAGAATTAAATGAGTCACAGGCTCCGGAGGATCAGTCATCATTTTTAACTGACCACCAAGGGGAAACAGATTTAACTGTAGGGCAACAAAATACTGCAATAAAAGTCCCAGACAAAACATGGGTATTGCAACTCCGGAAACACTGATGATTCTAATGAAATGATCTATAAACCTATTTTGAAAGATAGCTGCAGTTATTCCCATTGGAACTCCCAGAACGATTGCAAGGCTCATGGAAACAAGTACCAATTCAAAAGTTGCTGGAAAATATACCACAAGGTCTATCAGGACCTCATGGGTTGAATGGAGGGACTTGCCCCAGTCACCCTGCAGCACTTTTTTCACATAAATCAGATATTGTTCAATAATCGGTCGGTCCAATCCGTATTCTTTTCGGATTATCTCAATCATTTTAGCTGAAGCATCAGGACCTGCAGCTAATGCGGCGGGATCACCGGGAGAGATTCTGGAAATAAAGAAAGTAATGGTAAGTAAACCAAATAACATCAATAATGTAAGCAGACTGCGCTTAATCAGAAATTTGATCATTAAAATTAAGGAAAAATGATTTTATTTGAATATCAAGAATGTGTTTTTAAAAGTTCTAAAAAATTCATTCCGATAACGCTTGAAAATAGAATGCATGACACAAGTCGTTACCAATTTTTCCATATATAAATATCAGGAAACAATGTTATTTACTCCTGTCTTACACTTCTAATTGTGGAAAAAATGAATGGAACTTTGTCAGATAATGATCAAAGTGTCCTTGCGTGGAGCTGAAAGCAAAGGAGAGAAATACATCCAAAGCCAAAGCAAAGCCGAGCATGAAGCCCGGCTTTGTTTGATTAGTTTCCTATGTGTAGAGGATAAAAATCCAACTCTGAAGTCATTCTGACTGGACTGTATTCAAAACCCTTCACCCAGTCCCTGTAGGCAATCATACGCAT
>Ga0315334_10003253_pt1 | contig 10208 bp, 5 predicted proteins | sample M150034915metaG_FD_205555 | JGI IMG/M metagenome (GOLD analysis project Ga0315334, IMG submission 205555) | Ammonia-oxidizing marine archaeal communities from Monterey Bay, California, United States - M1 500m 34915 | ecosystem: Environmental > Aquatic > Marine > Intertidal zone | place: USA... | reverse complement strand
TACTGCCGTCTACGATGGGCATCAGGCCGGTGTTCTTGACGGTCACGTTGACCCATCGGTTGCCCTCACCTACGATACTCTGGAAGGTGGCTGGGTCCATTACAGACGGTTCGATGGTGACGCTGGTGATACCGAGGTCGTGGTTGTCCAATGCCAGAACGGAAATGTAATCGCCCTGACCTGCGTAGCCCTGCGTGTCTAGCCACATCGCGTTGTTGGAGAACCTGTAGGTGTAGTCTGCCTGCCCGATGACCACCTCAAGTGCGCTGTTCTCACCTCCTTGGAGTTGTCCTGGCATCGCCATTGTCGGACGGCGTCCCACATCGAAGGAAAGTGGGGACAGGTAGCCCTCTCCGTTGGGATCTGCAAGCAAGATTTGGACAGTGTTTAGGGCCCTAAGGTTGGGCCGGAGCAGGTAGGTCTGGTTTTGTACCGTCGACTCCTGAGTGTCTAGCAGAGTTAGGGATGTTGGTACGAAGAAGTCTAGTTCGCCATCCTGATTGACATCGGAGATAGTTACCGAGGCACCCATGTAGTTACCGTACGGGACGTAGTTCTGAGTATCCCATGTCCCTCCGTTCTTTGTTGCATATGAGATGTTGCCAGTGATCCCGTCAACGACTGCTATCAGATTGATTTCATTCGTGTCGTCGTCAGGAGTGGTGTCCGCTATGTCTATTCCGAACAGCTCGTAGTCGTGTTCAGCATCGAGCGAAAATTCGTGGATGGTCCCCGTGCCAGTGGGGTCCATCGGGTTCGGGTATGTCCCTGTCAAGCAGTCGTACTCCAGGACAGTGATGTTGTCGAATGTCCCTCTAGAGTACCCTACGCCCGCATTGAATGGAGGGGTCCTGAGTAGCCAGATGTCCAAGTCCTCGCATTCGCCCGGGAGCGGGTCACCGGTAATTGGATTGGTCTGCAGGTCCTCGTTCCAGTTTCCAAGCATCACCGAAGTGTAAAGTCCGTTCGTCAGTGGAACTGAGATGGGGGCATGCTGATTCGCTGGGATGGTGTAGTCCGGGCCCTTGTAAATCTGAATGAACTGATTTGCGAAGGTCGCATCGGTCGATGAGAATACCACGTCCGCGTAACCATCATCGTTGATGTCACCGACGTCGAATCCGTACAGATAGGGGTTTACCACGGTAATTGTATCGAACATCTCCTCCCATTGGTTCACCCTGTCTTCGCACACACCCTTCAGAACTGTTAGGTTGGCGGGCCTGACAAATGATTCGCCAACGAACCTGACGTTCTGCTGGTAGTAGATGATGTCGTTCACGTCATCGCCATCGACATCCGCGATTTCCACCCTGTTCCCATCCGCGACGTCCCTGAATCCAGCCCTGAAGGAGTCATTGTTCGATATCTGAATATCCTGACGGTCCCCGAATCCACCAGTACCGTCGTTGTAGAGGAAACTGATGAAGTGACCCATACTGCTACCAGATGCAATGTCGTTGTCGCCGTCACAATCCAAGTCTCCTATCGAGATGTAGAGGGGGTCCCGTTGCATTCCGTACTGAGTGGTGTGCGACGCCGAGGCATATGGGACTGCAGAAATGAACAGGGAGGACAACATGATGAATACGAGAGTGACGGCCGTCCTGCTCTTTCTGAATCCAGTAATGTCGGCCCTACTGTCGTTCATCATGGCTCCGCACTTTCCAACCACTCTTATGCATTACCACCGCATGATTTTTTGTTGCATGTAGATGTGTGCTCTAATCGAACAGCCGCCTCTCTACTTAATTTCGAGCCAACTGGGATTGGGAGAATAGCTGACCTCGGCCCCTCCGTATACCTTCTCTAGTCGCCCCATCATCCACAAACGATCGAGGAAGATTTCCAAATCAATTCCCTCTCTGTTCATCTTCTCTCCGACTAGGTGTTCTATTGTCGCAACTGGCAGAGACGAGTGGCCGTGCTCCCTTACGACTATGGCAAGTAGTATCTGGAGCCAAGCCTCTGCATAAGGATCGCCGGACATATTATTGCTCAGGGGCTCGAGTTCATCCACCTCTTCCAAGAACTCCCGCAGAGCAGCGATGTCAGGATCGGTGGGCATGTTGATTCCATGCTCATTGGCCTTGGCCTCGACGTCCAAGTCTCCTATTGTCCTCACTACAGATGGGATTCGGGAAGGGTCTGGAGGGGGGCCCGGGGGGCCCTCTTCTGCATCGGGTTCTGGTTCATCCATCACTACGCCTCTCTTGGGGATTGTTGGTTTCCAAGTTCAATCTTTTGCTAACTTTCTGAGAACAGTCTGCAAGATTCCGCCATTGCGATAATATTCAACCTCCACAGGAGTCTCGAGCCCGACCACTGCATCGAAGCAGGACTCAGTGCCATCCTGCTTCCTAAAGGTCACTGGAATCTTGGATAATGGTTCTAGATGTCCACTGGCTGGGATATCAAATGATTCTGTGCCATCCAAACCAAGGATTTTGGCGTCCTGACCATCTTCGAATACCAATGGGAGAACCCCCATGCCTACCAGGTTTGATCTGTGTATCCTCTCGTAGGACTTAGCGATAACAGCTCTCACTCCCAGCAGTAGGGTGCCCTTGGCAGCCCAGTCTCTACTGCTGCCAGTGCCATACTGCGATCCGGCCAAAACCACCAGTGGGGTGCCATCGTCGAGATACCTATTGCTAGCCTCGTAAATCGAAGTGACCTCATCGGAGGGGAAATGCGTTGTGAATCCACCCTCGGTATCGGGAGCGGTCTGGTTTCGCATCCTGATGTTAGCGAAGGTCCCCCTGACCATTACCTCGTGATTGCCTCTGCGGCTCCCGAACGAGTTGAAGTCACGCGGCTTGACTCCCTCTCCAATCAGATACTGTCCCGCAGGACCATGGTGAGGAAATGCGCCTGCTGGGCTGATGTGGTCAGTGGTAACTGAGTCGCCGACCATGACCAGTACCCTTGCATCATTAATCGGCGCTATTGGTGCGGGTTCGCTCTGGATTCCTTGGAAGAAAGAGGGTAGTCTGACATATGTCGATTCTGCGTCCCAGTTGTAGAGGGAGCTAGGTTCGCTGACAATCGCATCCCAACGTGGTTCGCTCAAAATATCCGAGTACCTGTTCACGAACATCGCCGGGCTTATTGCCGCTTCGACAGTGGAACGTATCTCCTCATCATTGGGCCATATGTCTGAGAGCATGACTGGTTCTCCGGAATCGGAGATTCCAAGAGGTTCGCTGGTGAAGTCTATGTCAAGTGTGCCTGCTAGGGCGTAAGCCACAACCAATGGTGGGCTTGCTAAATAATTCGCCTTGATCTTCTGATGAATTCTGCCTTCGAAATTCCGGTTACCGGACAGGACGCTTGCCACCACTAGGTCCGCTTCTTCAATCGCTCTATCGATTCCCTCTTCGAGAGGTCCAGAGTTTCCAATGCAGGTGGTGCATCCGTAGCCGACAACGCTGAATCCCAGTGCGTCAAGCTCCTCCGTTAGGCCTGCAGCGTCGTAGTACTCCGTGACAACCCTACTACCAGGGGCAAGGCTCGGTTTCACCCAGGGCTTAATCGACAAGCCAGCCGCTCGCGCGTTCCGTGCCAGCAGACCCGCCGCAATCATTACGCTGGGGTTGCTGGTGTTCGTGCAGCTAGTGATTGCTGCGATGACCACATCACCATGGCCCAAGTCTGAGTCGTTTCCCTCAATCACTACGCGGTCCCCGTTCCTCGATGAGTCTACCCCATGTCCCTGATGGCCGACCGGTGCATTCAGGCTTGTACTCCAGTGGATCTTCATATTAGATAGGGGAACTCTATCCTGAGGTCTCTTGGGTCCTGACAAGGAGGGCTCAACGGAGTCAAGGTCGAGTGTGAGGGTGGACGTGAACCCGGGAACCGGAGTGGAGTCTGAGTAAAACAGACCCTGAGAGGAGAGGAAGTTTCGGACATTCTCGACATGAGATAGATTTCGCCCTGACAGTAGCAGGTAATCCAACGTCGTCTGGTCGACAGGGAAGAACCCACATGTTGCTCCATACTCAGGAGCCATGTTGGCTATTGTTGCTCGGTCGGGCAGACTAAGGTTTGAGAGTCCAGAACCGTGGAACTCTACGAACTTGCTAACGCAGCCATGCTGCCTCAGCATCTCCACAACCCGCAAGGTCATGTCGGTTGCAGTAACCCCCGGGCGCAATGAGCCCGTGAGTTCGAACCCGACTACCTCGGGCAAGAGCATGTAGATTGGTTGTCCCAGCATCACTGCCTCTGCCTCGATGCCCCCGACTCCCCAACCTAAGACTCCCAGGCCGTTGATCATCGTCGTATGAGAGTCAGTACCGACTAGAGTGTCGGGAATCCACACCCCATCTTCCTCGCGAGCAACAGTGGCAATCCACTCTAGGTTCACCTGATGGACTATTCCCCTTCCGGGGGGAACCGCCCGGAAGTTGTCCAAGCTCTGCTGACCCCACTTCAGGAACTTGTATCGCTCAAAGTTGCGCTCGTACTCAATCTCCAGATTGCGTTCCTGCGCATCGGGGAACAACCCAGATACATCGACTTGGACGGAGTGATCGATCACCAAGTCTACAGGGACCTGTGGGTTGACTTTGGAAGGGTCTCCACCTAGGTCGTTCATAGCATCCCTGAGCGCGGCTATGTCGACTATTGCTGGTACACCTGTGAAGTCTTGGAGAATGACTCGGCTGGGACAGAATGGTATCTCCATCGGGGACATCGTCGGAGACCAAGATGCGATTCTCCTGACGTCCTCCTCGTTAACGAGGAAACCATCGCACTTCCTGAGAGCGGCCTCAAGAAGTATCCTGATAGTGAATGGCAGTTCCTCCAAGTTGCAGAGGCCTAAGTTCTGTAGGGCTTTGAGATTCAAGAAGGAAGCGGGGGAACCATCAGATTTCTCAAAGGTGGAAAGTGCTCCGAACGGATCTTCTGGAGGCATGCACCCACCTGTGGGACACCCTCCGCGAGTAGTAAATGAAGTTGCTCGTGTAAGGTGTGAACGCTTACTTTCACTTGACTTGAGCAGTCAAGAGTCGGACCGGGTCCACGGGAGCATCAGAGCCGTCCGTGCTGACATCGCTAATCGCGTTCACATGCTCAATACCCGAGACAACGTAACCGAAAACTGTGTGACAAGACTGTCTAGTGCAGTCCTTGCCCTCTTCCCAGTCCAGATGGGATGCCTGACCATCCCCTGGTACAATGTAGAACTGGCTTCCGTCTGTGTTCACCCCTGAGTGGGCTGCAGCAATCGCTCCGCCGGTATGCTTGAGGCCGTTCTCATGCTCTTGAGGTATGGACCAATCCGCGAGGGGGCAGTCGTCCAGAGGCTTCTCCACGCCATTGCACCAGCCGTAGTAGTGAGCGGAGTAACCTCCACTACCCTTCTTGTGCTCAATATCGCCACCTTGTATCATGAAACCGTCAATGACTCTGTGGAACTCATTGAAGTCATAACGGAAGTTCTCCACGTGTGAGATGAAACTCTCCACATGTAGGGGAGCATCATCCGAGTAGAGCTCTATCTCAATCTCTCCCTTAATTTCCTGACCGTCCACAGTGTAGATTACCTCAAGCACCACTACCGGGTTCCCCTCTGGGTCGTCAAAGAGAATTTTGAACGCGGCGAGGACTACGAATATTGACGCGAAAATGGCCAATATTCCTAGGGGGGTTGGGTTTCCCTCGTCAAACATCTGGAAGCCCAGTCCAAGAGAGATAGCCTTCTCATCCATCATGGAAGCAAGCTTGTTCATCCTCCTGCGAGTTCCCTTACTCTTCGGATCGAAAGAGAGGGCCTTGGTGTAGTTCTTGTACGCCTTTTGCCAGTGAGTCTTCTGCCTCTTCTGGTCAATTAATCCCAACTCGCTACCAGCATCGGCAGCATACCTGAGCGTCTTGGCCCTCTGAGCCTCATTTTCGGAATGGTCCCATGCGTACCTGAGAATTTCCAGAGCCTTTTCAGGATCCTTCTTCACTTCAGTATAATCTATGGCCTCATCCCAAGACTTCTGCAACTCCTCGGGTATGGGCATCGGCCGGCCGACCGCGCCATCATAGAAAATTGCAACGGATGGCTGGTTGAGTCAGAAAGTGGTGGATTTACCATGGTAATGCATAAGACCATGTGGCAATGCCGTCACTCTGCGAGGATACCGGTGGAGGGAACTCAGCGCTGGGGACAAAGAGAGCAATGGGAAGGACCGTTAACGATTTCGTCATCAACGTCGCAACCGCGAATGGCACGGGTTCTCAGTCCTCAAACTTGATTCTGATGCACTCAATGTTCGAAATGGGTGTTCCGGTTAGTGGCAAGAACCTGTTTCCCAGTAACATCTCTGGATTGCCAACATGGTTCATCATCAGAGCCAATGATGAAGGCTACCAAGCACCAGGAGATGGAGTCGACATCCAGGTGCTGATGAACAAGGACACTTGGATTGCGGACTTAGAGAAGCTCGAAGCTGGCACGGTCGTTGTCTACAACGAGGATGTCAAACTCCCTCTCGAGCGGGACGATTGCTTCCTACTAGGAATGCCGATGACCAAGATGGCTCGAGGCATCAGCCCAAGACTTGCTCGCCTAATGGCAAACATGTACTATGTAGGGGCACTCGCACACCTTTTGGGAATCGAAGATAGCATGATTCAGAAAGCAGTGGAAGGCCAGTTCAAGGGCAAGGAGAAGGCGATTGAGATGAATTTGCGTGCCATTTCCGAGAGCAGGGCCTATGCCGAGGAGAACTGGGACTTTCAGTGCCCGCACTGCGTCGAAGAGAGAGATAAAAATCCAGACACGTTCCTAGTGGAGGGCAACGATGCCGTTGCTCTGGGTGCCATTTATGGCGGAATCAACTTGCTTTCTTGGTACCCCATCACTCCATCTTCATCTCTGGCTGAGGCGATTATCGGCTGGCTTCCTGAACTGAGAGGCGACGGTAACGGTGGTTTGACCTGTGCTGTGATTCAAGCTGAGGACGAGTTAGCAGCCGCCGGTATGGTCATTGGGGCAGGTTGGGGGGGTGGCAGGGGAATGACCTGCACCAGTGGCCCCGGCATATCACTGATGTCGGAGTTCATCGGACTGTCGTATTTCGCAGAGATTCCCGCAGTCATTTGGGACATCAACAGGGTGGGCCCATCAACAGGATTACCCACTAGAACTCAGCAGGGAGACCTTACCTTGCTTTACGAAGCTAGCCACGGAGATACGCAGCACATCGTTCTAATTCCTGGAACAGTGGATGAGTGTTTCGAGTTTGGATGGAGGGCCTTCGACTACGCGGAACACTACCAGACCATGGTCTTCGGATTCAGCGATCTCGATCTGGGAATGAACCGCTGGACCACTGCGGGCTTCCAGTACCCCAGCGAGGCGATGGATCGTGGCAAGATCATACGAACGAAAGAGGATCTTGATGCTATTCCCACCTACGGTAGGTACAGGGATGTCGATGGTGACGGGATACCCTACAGGACCCTTCCTGGAAGCGGCCTCGACCCCATCCTCTATCGCGGAACTGGACATGATGAGGATGGAATTTACTCCGAGGAACCTCAGGTATATCACGACGCTATGGCACGCCTGAGGAGGAAGATTGACAACTCGCGAGAGAACCTGCCGGCACCGATGATTCGCGAGGAGGAGGACAAGCAAGTCGGAATAGTGTTCTACGGCTCGATGGAAAACACCATTGTGGAAATCGACGACATGTTGGAGTCCACTGGGCTCTCTGTCAGCACCTGTCGAGTCAGGAGTCTGCCGATACACCCAGAGGTTGAGAAATTCATCGAACGTCATGAGACTAACATAGTCCTCGAGATAAACCGCGATGGTCAGCTCTACGGCATCCTCCGTAGAGAGATACCCATCGAATTGGTTCCGAAACTACACAGCGTCGCCTACAGTGACGGAATGCCTCCTCGGGCACGCATATATGCTGACAAGATACTAGAGACCTTGCTGGAGGTGACTGCTTGACGACGATGAAGTTGAACGTAATCGAACTTGAGAAGTCCGATTACACGGGAGGAAAATCTTCCCTCTGTCCCGGGTGTGGTCACGACCAAATCTCTAACGTGATTATTCAGGCGGCATGGGAGAACGGGATTCCCCCCGAGGGAATAGCGAAGATGAGCGGCATCGGCTGCTCGTCGAAGACGCCGGCCTACTTCCTCGGTAAGAGTCATGGATTCAATACCGTGCATGGTAGGATGCCCTCGGTCACCACTGGGGCTAACATGGTCAACAAGGATCTCTCTTTCATCGCTGTCTCTGGTGATGGTGACACCGCCAGCATCGGTGTCGGACAGTTCGTGCACGCTATCCGAAGGAATCTTGACATGGTTTACATTATCGAGAATAACGGGGTCTACGGGCTCACCAAAGGCCAGTACAGCGCCACCGTGGAGCAGGGCTCTAAGAAGAAGAAAGGTTCACCCAACCTGCAGGCGCCAATCGACCTTTGCGCTATGGCTATCAATCTTGGGTGCAGCTTCGTTGCCCGCTCGTTCTCAGGCAGTAAGAAACAGTTGACTGCGCTAATACGTGCGGCGATGAGCCATCGTGGAATGGCGGTCATTGACATCATCTCCCCCTGTGTGACCTTTGCCAACAACGACGAGTCCTACCGTTCCTACAACTACGTAAAGGGCAACGATGAGGTTCTGCATATCCTCGATTACATCCCCCACTTCTCACCTTTGGAAGAGGTCGACATACCTGAAGGAGAATTCCAGGAGATTGAATTGTTTGACGGTTCCACTCTGAGACTTGAGACCGTTGGGACTGACCACGACCCGAGCGATGCTGTCTCCGCCCTGCGAGCAGTCCACGAGGCAGAGCGAGCAAAGCGCCACGTCACTGGCCTGCTGTACTACGACCCGGGCGTTCCAACAGCAACTGACTCGCTGAGCTTGACTGAAATCCCACTTATGGCCCTTCCAGAAGACTTGATGCGACCCGACAAGGATAGTTTGGAGCGGGTCAATTCTATCTACAGAACCTCATGAACCGTCATTCTCGGCTCGGTTTTCTTGAAATATCCGGCCCGACTCCGGGCCTTGCCAGTCCCTTGGTGTAGTGGTCCATCATACGAGACTCTGGATCTCGTGACCCTGGTTCGAATCCGGGAGGGACTACCAAAGAGACAGTCAAATGTAGCGATAGAGGAGTTGCGAGGCCCAGCTCACCATCATTATGATCATGAACCAGCCCAAGGCCGCCTTGGCCAATCCAGAGGGTGCCTTCTTCGGTGGGAAAGGGTCAATTCCAGCATGCAACGCTTGGGAGATAATCTCCAACTCCTCCTCGATGGATTCCGGAGGTCTCATCGCCTCACGGCTCCGATGTAGGGTCCCATCCGGAGACGTATGATTCCTCAAGTGCGGCGAACGCTTCCTCCGTTCCCGAGAGGTCGATTCCAAGACATCCTAAATTCTCATTTATCCTCGACGGGTTGCTCGACTTAGGGATGGTTATAGCTCCTGTATCGAGGCACCACTTGATAGCGGCTTGGGCGGGAGTACACCCGACTGAATCGGCAATCTTCACTATCCCCGGACTAGTTATCTTGTGACCCCTGGCGAGGGGAGAGTAGGCCATTGGGACTGCTCCGATTCCCTCTATTGCCGTCCGAAGCGCGGATCTCTGTAGCCACGGGCTAATCTCTATCTGGTTCACAGATGGCAGCAGAGTGGCATAGGACAGCATAGCATCCATGTGGTGTGCTCCGTAGTTGCTCACACCGATTGAGCGGGCCCACCCCTTCGAAAGGCACTCCTCCATACCCTGCCAGACCGGAGCCCTGGCATCGTGATTCAGGGGGGGTGCGTGGACTAGGTATAGATCCATGTAATCGAGGTCGAGGTTCTCGAGGCTCTGCTGGCATCTCTCCAGAGTCTCCTCGTGACTATTGGCGTGTGGTTGGCGGAGTTTCGTCACAACGAAGATCTCATCCCTATTGATTCCCGAGTCCCTGATGGCCTGACCTACCTCGTGTTCGTTCCCATAGGCCATTGCCGTGTCGATTAGTCTGTAGCCCTGCTTGAGGGCGTGCATCACAGCAGACCTGCATTCACCAGGTTCCCCCATGAGATAGACTCCGAGTCCGAACGTGGGCATCTCGGCCTCGTGGAGGCGTTCGCCAGTTGAGGTGCTCGTGTTGGCGATTGAGACTGTTGTCATGGCCGGCGAAGGTTCGCATGTGTATTCAATCGTTATC
>Ga0315334_10003248_pt1 | contig 10214 bp, 8 predicted proteins | sample M150034915metaG_FD_205555 | JGI IMG/M metagenome (GOLD analysis project Ga0315334, IMG submission 205555) | Ammonia-oxidizing marine archaeal communities from Monterey Bay, California, United States - M1 500m 34915 | ecosystem: Environmental > Aquatic > Marine > Intertidal zone | place: USA... | reverse complement strand
CATCTCACATTTAAACAGTATTTCTGCTGAAGAATTTGCTGCCGAGCACTACACAAATAATGTAAACATTTTGGATGTTAGAAAACATAGCGAATTTACAACTGAACATATTATTCATGAAAACATTATTAATACTGCCTTAAATAATTTAACTTCAGAACACATAAAACTTGATAAAAATAAAAATTATTTTGTTCATTGTTTAAGTGGCTATCGCTCTGTAATTGCGGCTTCAATCTTATCAAAAGAAGGGTTTAATAACCTTGTAAATATTGAGGGTGGATTTAAAGCCATGAAAAATCAAAACAATATCCAATTAACCGAATTAAATTGCCCATCAGAACTTTAAAAAAATGAATTACGAAGACATTAATATTGACGAAGCTACCATTGTAGATGTACGTGAACCTTTTGAATGTGAAACCGGTATGGTTGAGGGATCAATCAACATCCCATTAGGAGAAGTTCCAAATAAAGTGGAAGAATTTAAAACTATGAAAAAGCCTTTAGTCTTATGTTGCAAATCTGGAAATAGAAGTGGACAGGCAGTTCAATTTTTAAAATCACACGGAATAGAAGCTATTTACAATGGCGGTTCTTGGCGTGAAGTAAATGATAAATTATGAAGAAATTAATCTTATTAGTGATATTGATATTTTCAATTCCTTTTATTGGGAATACGAATAATTTTCAACAAGGCCAAGGAGGAAAAGTTAAAGATATTGATGTAGAGACATTTAGCACACTGATTGACTCAAGGCCTGGAAACATCTTAGATGTAAGAACACCCAATGAGTGGGAAGGTGGAATTATTGAAGGAGCCATACAAATCAATTTTTATGACGATAATTTTATAGTAAAGGCTACGCAACTCAATAAAAATAAAGTTATTTATATTTATTGCAAAGCTGGTGGAAGAAGTTCCAAAGCAGCGAAACAACTAAAAGAAAAAGGATACCGCATTTTTAATCTATTGGGAGGATTTGATACGTGGAAAGAAGCTAAGAAACCTATCTCCAAATAACATTTTTTAATTAATGTTAAGGAACTGTTTAAAATTAATTTTTCTAGGCATATATTTTTATTTCACACTCTAAAATATTAACTATTTTTGCATTTCATTTCACTGCCTAGAGATATATGAGTGACGCTATTAAACACGAATGTGGAATTGCACTAGTTAGGCTCCTAAAGCCATTAGATTACTATATCAAAAAGTACGGAACAGCCACTTATGGGCTCGACAAAATGTACTTACTGATGGAAAAGCAGCACAACCGTGGGCAAGATGGAGCTGGATTGGCAAACATAAAATTTGATGTTGCTCCAGGAGAAAGATATATTAGCAGGTATCGTTCGAACGATGTAAACCCCATAAAAGATATTTTTAGTAAAATAAACGGAAAATTTGAAGCGGTTTATAAGCACAATCCTAAACTTTTAGAAGATGCCGACTGGTTAAAAAAAAATGTCGCTTTTACAGGGGAATTATCTTTAGGGCATCTTCGTTACGGAACATTTGGAGGAAATAGTGTTGAGCATTGCCATCCTTTTCTAAGACAAAACAATTGGATGACTCGTAATTTGGTTATTGCAGGAAATTTTAATCTAACCAATGTTGATGAACTGTTCAATATCCTAGTTGAAATTGGCCAACACCCAAAACAAAAATCTGATACGGTAACAGTAATGGAAAAAATTGGGCATTATTTAGATGAAGGCAATCAAGCATTGTATGATAAATTTAAGGAAGAAGGTCATTCTCGGCAAGAAATATCAAAACTAATTGCCAAAGAGTTAGACCTCCAAAAAATATTAAAAAACTCTGCAGAAGATTGGGACGGAGGTTATACAATGGCTGGATTACTTGGACATGGTGATGCATTTGTATTGAGAGATCCTTCAGGAATTAGACCAGCTTTTTACTACCAAGATGATGAAGTGGTAGTGGTTACCTCAGAGCGGCCCGTCATCCAAACAGCCTTTAATGTTCCTATAGAAACTATTAAAGAAATTAACCCTGGTCATGCTCTAATTATTAAAAAAAATGGTACTGTTTCCATGAAACAGGTGAGAGAACCACTTGAAAAAACAGCTTGCTCTTTTGAACGAATTTATTTTTCTAGAGGTAGTGATAAAGACATTTATACAGAAAGAAAACAACTGGGTAGAAATGTTGTTCCTCAGGTATTATCTGCTATTGACAACGATTTAAAAAATTCAGTTTTTTCATTTATTCCTAATACTGCAGAAATTTCATTTTATGGTATGATGAAGGGAATGCAAGAGAAACTAAATGAGGCGAAACTAAAAAAAATAAAAGAATTAGGGGCCGATCCTTCAGATGAAGAAATTCAAAAAATATTAGCGCTAAGAAATAGGATGGAAAAAATAGCCATTAAAGATGCTAAGTTAAGGACCTTTATCACGCAAGATGATAGTAGAGATGATTTGGTAACTCACGTTTATGACATCACTTACGGTAGTGTTTATCCAACAGATAACTTGGTGATAATTGATGATTCTATTGTTAGAGGAACTACTTTAAAGAAAAGTATCTTAAGAATTTTAGACCGTTTAAATCCTAAAAAGATAGTTGTTGTTTCTTCTGCTCCGCAAATTCGTTATTTAGATTGTTATGGAATTGACATGGCTAAAATGGGAGACTTTATTGCTTTCCAAGCAGCAATTGCTTTATTAAAAGATCAAGGAAAAGAGAACATAATTGAAGAAACTTTTCAAAAATGTAAAGCACAGGAAAACTTACCCAAGGAAGAGATTACCAATAATGTAAAAGACATTTACGCTCCGTTTACAGCTGAAGAAATTTCTAAAAAGATCTCTCAGTTGCTAACGCCAGAAAATATAAACGCAGAGGTTGATATCGTTTATCAAAGTATTGAAGGATTACACGCAGCTTGTCCAGATCATAAAGGAGATTGGTATTTTACAGGAAACTACCCTACTCCAGGAGGGAATCAAGTAATTAACAGAGCATTTATCTATTACGTTGAAGGAATAGATAAGAGAGCTTATTAAACTATAAATTACCTTGCTTAAAATCTATAATTAAGCGTTAATTATACAATTATTGTTTTGTAAAATCTGTACCTCAATACTTTGAAAATAAAAATTTAAATACTACATTATGAATAATAATCCTATTATTGAAATTCGTGAAGCTAACCTCACAAATGAGATTGAATTTGTGAGTCAATTATGGATAGATTATCTGACATGGGGAAATGACAATATGCAAATGCATTATGGTGAACATCCGCATAAACCAAATGAAACAGTTGAACAAGATCTTAAAAAAATTGACAAATTTAGACCTCCATCTGGTCGTATTATACTTGCGTTTATTGATAAAAACCCATGCGGCATCGGCTGTCTAAAAAGTATCAATGAAGAAATTGGTGAAATCAAACGAATGTATGTATCCCCGCAATTCAGAAAAATTGGAGCAGGAAGAGCTATACTTAAATCATTACTTCATGCAGCCAAAGAAACTGGTTATAAAAAAGTACGATTAGATAGCCCCAAATTTATGGAAGATGCTCATTCACTTTATCGGAAGTTTGGTTTTAAAGAAATTCCAGTTTATGAAGAGGTTGAAATCCCAAGAAAGTATAGAAAGTATTTATTGTTTATGGAAAGAGATCTATCTAATTTTTTCTAAAGACAGATAATGATGGTTAAAGCAATCCCTAGCTATTAAAAGGAGTTAAACATTTCATGTTTAGCCGAATTATGCGCTAGATTTTCTAATACACAATTCGGATTTAACTGGGTCAATTCACTATCAAATGATTTGATATTCAGCGATATTCGTTGTTTTTAGTTTTTCAATAATTTGATGCCCCCCCTATTGGTTACTGTTTCAATGTATCTTAAATAAACTCCTTTTGAGACACCATGTAAACCAACTATTGTTTGTTTCAACTTAGGTATATTTGTAGCAGAATAACATTTATGACACCAATTAAGCCCATATGTTTTTTTCTCTTTATCAGTTATAGCCTGTTGGGGTTTAGTCAGCAAAAAGAATTTACCCATCAAGACACTTTACGGGGCACTATCACCCCAGAAAGAGCCTGGTGGGATCTTACTTATTATCACTTAAGCATTAAAGTTAACATTAATAAGAAATCTATTGCAGGAAGTAATGTGGTTCAATACAAGGTGCTTTCAGAAAACAAGATCATGCAAATTGAACTGCAAGAACCACTAAAAATTATAAAAGTTATTCAAAACGAAATGGAGCTTAAGGTGAAAAAAGACGGCTATACTTATTTTATTGAATTGCAAGAAAAACAATCAATAGGAGCTGTCAATGAATTGACCATTTATTATGAAGCCATGGAGCGGAGGATTAACCTGGAAAAAGGATAACAACGGAAAGGATTGGATCGTAACCACTTGCCAGGGTGATGGGGCGAGCTTGTGGTGGCCCAATAAAGATCATGCTTACGATGAGCCTGATAGTATGCTCATTAGTATTACCGTTCCAAATCTTTTAATGGATGTTTCCAACGGAAGGTTAAGGAGTATTCAAGAAAATAAGGACAGCACTAAAACCTACAACTGGTTTGTTTCCAATCCGATTAACAACTATGGTGTAAATATGAACATTGGAGATTATGTCTATTTTAATGAAATTTATAAGGGTTTAAATGGCAATTTAGATTGCGATTATTATGTGCTAAGAGACAATCTAAAAGAAGCCCAAGAACAATTTAAAGAGGTGCCTAGAATGCTGGAAGCATTCGAACATTGGTTTGGGCCTTATCCCTTTTATGAAGATGGATACAAATTGGTTGAAGTGCCATATGCTGGTATGGAACACCAGAGTTCAGTTACTTACGGTAATGGTTTTAATAATGGGTATAAAGGAAGGGATGTAAGTGGAACGGGTTGGGGAATGAAATTCGATTTTATTATAATTCATGAATCAGGTCACGAATGGTTCGCTAATAACATTACCCATGTAGATGTTGCTGATATGTGGATACACGAAGGATTTACCTCTTACTCTGAAAACCTCTTTGTGGATTATCATTTTGGTAACGATGCATGCAATCAATATGTCCAAGGGATTCGTAAAAACATTATTAATGATAAACCAATTATTGGAATTTATAATGTGCATCATGAAGGTTCTGGAGATATGTATTACAAGGGATCAAATATACTTCATACATTGCGTCAGCTAATTGAGGATGATGAACTTTGGAGGTCAATTTTAACAGGGCTGAACAAACAGTTTTATCATCAAGCAGTTACCTCTAAACAAGTGGAAGAATACATCAGCCAAAAATCAAAAAAGGATTTATCAGCCTTTTTTAATCAATATCTAAGGTCTGTTAAAATTCCGACATTAGAATATACGATTAATGATGAGGGCCTACAGTTTCGATATATCAATATTGTTGATGGCTTTGATATGCCCATTCAGATTTTTATTAATGAAGAAAAAAACTGGATATTTCCAAGTAAGGAATGGAATAGCTATTATTTTGAAAAAAAGGATACACACATAACTTTTGATGATAATTTCTATATCCAATACAAAGGGAAAACTGATGATTAATTTCTTTATATTTGGCAGGTGATTGAACTTCCTAAACTATTAACTTCATTTTTAATTATTTTTTTGACTTGTGCTGGACAGGCTAATGCTCAAAGTTTTTCGGATAAAAACCATTATTTAGTAGATAGCTTAGAAATTGATAAAATCTCAGAGTCAGATCTAAAATTGATAGACAGTTGTTTAACTATTTTTCATAAATCCAAACACGACACTGATAAAATAAATGCTATCGTTAATATAGTTGAGGAAAGTTGGGATGATAAAATTTGGCCAAAATATAACTTATGGCTTTATTACTTTACTAAAAACAAACTTAAAAAAAATGCTTCTTTAAATACAACTAAAAAACTATATAAAACAATAGGGTCTGTACTCAATAACATCGGTTACTATAATAGCTCAAAAGGAAATATTCCAAGAGCATTAAAGTATTATGAAAAAAGTTTAGTAATTCAAAAAAAGATAAACGATAAAACAGATGTTGCAACATCACTCAATAATATTGGTTCTATTCATAATAAGCAAGGAAATATAACAAGGGCACTAGATTATTACCTTAAAAGTCTGAAAATTTATGAGGAATTAAATAATAAAAATGGTCTTGCCCAAATATTAAATAATATTGGACATATATACCATAACCAAGAAGATTACAATTTAGCGTTAGAATACTTTAATCGAGGGCTAAAAATTTATACCCAATTAAATCACAAACGAAATGTAGCAACATTGTTAAATAGTATAGGTTTTGCCTATTTCAAAAAAAAGAATATTCCTAAAACATTAGAGTATTACAATCAATCTTTATCTATAAGAGAAGAACTCCAAGATAAAAAAGGCATGGCTTCATCATACAACAACCTTGGGGCAGCTCATGAAAACCAACTCAATCATAAAGTTGCAATGGAATATTACCTCAAAAGCACAGAGCTTTATGTTGAATTAGGAAGCAAACTGGGGTTATCGATAACTTTAAACAATATAGGAAGAATCTATTTTAACAAGGGAAATCTATCCAAAGCGAAAGAGCATATTAATCAAAGTATAAAACTTGCTCGTGAGATTGGCTCACCAGATAACATTCAACAATCAGCTAAATTATTAAGTTTAATTTATGAAAAAGAGGGGCATGGCCTAAAAGCTTTGGAAATGAACAAGTTATATGTTAAAATGCGTGATAGTCTTAATAATGAAAACACTCAAAAAGCAACCATTAGGCAACAAGCAAAATATGAATATGAAAAAGAAAAAGTTATTGATGATGCTCAAAATCAAAAGTTAGTAGCAGTAGAAAAAAAGGAAAAAGAAAAACAAAAAGTTATCTCTTTTGCTATTGCCATAGGGTTAGTTTTTGTTGTTGCTTTTTTGTTGTTTATTTTCAATCGTTTAAAAATTACGAGAAAACAAAAAATATTAATCGAAATTCAAAATCAAGAAATTGTTGATTCAATAACTTATGCTAAAAGAATTCAAGAAGCTATATTACCAACTGATGAAATTATTAAAAGTTGTTTACCTTGTAGTTTTCTTTTTTACCAGCCTAAAGACATTGTTGCCGGTGATTTTTATTGGGTAGAAAAAAATAGAGATACTGTTCTTTTCGCAGTTGCAGATTGCACTGGTCATGGGGTTCCAGGAGCACTAGTTAGTGTGGTTTGTCATAATGCTATGGATAGGGCTATTAGGGAATATAAACTGAGTGACCCGGGTGAAATTTTAGATAGGACAAGAAAAATAGTCACTAAGCAATTAAATAAGCCCCAATCTAGTGAAATTGACTCATTAGAAAGTATAAGAGATGGTATGGATATCGCCTTATGCAAACTCGATACTAATTCTAACACTCTGCAATATTCTGGAGCATATAATCCCCTATGGATATTGAGGGAAGGGGCAAATGAAATTGAAGAAATAAAAGCAGACAGACAAGCTATAGGAAAAGTAGACAATCCTATTCCTTATAAAACACATCATGTTAACTTAAGTAATGGTGACACGATATATATATTTTCAGATGGATTTGCTGACCAATTTAATGGCAACACAGGAAAAAAAATGATGCGCAGAGGTTTTAAAAAATTATTAGTCTCCATGAAAAATCAAACTATAGAAGATCAGCTTAAATCCATAAATAGTCATTTTTTCGACTGGAAAGGTGAATCAGAGCAAGTGGATGATGTTTGCTTAATTGGAGTGAAAATTTAAATCTCCCATGTAACACCACTTGTCATTAATTCATCTACTGAATTAAATTTAGAATTTGCTTTCTCTTCCTTTATTTGGTTCCATACATTTTCATCAAAAGAAGTACCTTTAACTTCTCTTATCACACCAAATGCAACAGGAAAATCTGGAGTCATCATGTTCACCAATAAATTATGTAAGGTAGTATCTATAGTATGAGCATCGTGTACTAGTAACTCTGATTCAGTAATCCCATTTTGGCCAATAGTTACGACTTCTAGTTCTAATCCATTTAAAACAAGGCCTTTGTTTTTGTCAGCTCCAAATATCATTGGAGCACCATGTTCCAGCCAAATCTGACGGTCTAATTTCACATCTTTGGCAGTAACATTAGCAAATACTTTATCATTAAATATTAAACAATTCTGTAAAATTTCAACCAAGGAGGTTCCTTTATGTTTTTCCGCAACAATGAGTACCTCTGCCATCTTTTTTGGTTCAATATCTATCACTCTGGCAAAAAAATTAGCCTCTGCTCCTAAAGCTAATTTTCCTGGATTAAAAGATCTATCTACCGTTCCTTGTGGTGAAGACTTCGTTTTAATTCCTAAAGCAGAAGTTGGAGAAAACTGACCTTTAGTTAACCCATAAATTTCGTTATTAAACAACAAAATATTTATATCAATATTTCTTCTTAGCGTATGAATGTAATGATTTCCTCCAATGGCTAATGCATCACCATCTCCGGTAACCTGCCAAACACTTAATTTCGGATTTGCCAATTTAATTCCAGTAGCAAAAGAAGGAGCTCTTCCGTGTATCGTATGGAAACCATAAGTGCTCATATAATAAGGAAATCGAGATGAACAACCTATTCCCGATACAAAAACGATATCCTCTTTCTTTTTTCCAATTTCTGGTAATGCTTTCTGAACTGCTCTTAAAATAGCATAATCTCCACATCCAGGACACCACCTCACATCCTGATCAGTTTCAAAATCTCTAAAGGTTAACTCTTCTTTTACTAAATGTTCCATGTTTAAGCCCCAATTAAATTATCAAATTCACTAATTAATTGACTTTTAGAAAAAGGCAACCCCTGTATTTTATTGTATTGAAAATAATCAAATTGAGGTAATTCACTCCTGAGGAGTTTAACAAACTGCCCACTATTCAATTCACAAACAATAATAGTCTTAAAATTAGAAAACACCTCTGCTGTATTTTTTGGTAATGGATTTATATAATTAAACTGGACATGAGCAATAGATTTTCCTTCAGCTAACATATCACTTGTAGCCGTATGCAAACTTCCATAAGTACCTCCCCAACCTACAACTAAAACATTCGCATTGCTATCACCATCAATTTCTAAATTCGGAATAAAATTAGCAACTCGAGTAATTTTCTCTGCTCTAATTTTAACCATAATTTCATGATTATTAGGGTCATAGGATACATTCCCTGTAATATCTTGTTTTTCCAGCCCACCTATTCTATGTTCTAACCCCTTAGTACCCGGAATAGCCCATGATCGATTCAATTTAGCTTCTGAACGATCATAAGCATTCCAATTTTCCGTCCCTTCTTCAACATATGCAGGTTTAATTTCTTCCATTTCTGCAACGCTCTTTATTCTCCATGGTTCTGCACCATTAGCAATAAACCCATCAGATAATAAAATAACTGGAGTCATATGTTCAACTGCTAATTTTGCCGCCTTATAAGCCAAATCGAAGCAATTTGAAGGAGTGCTAGCAGCAATAACTATCACCGGGCTTTCCCCATTCCTGCCATAAACGGCCTGTAACAAATCTGATTGCTCAGTTTTAGTAGGCAACCCTGTAGATGGGCCTCCTCTTTGTACATTAATTACAACAAGAGGTAACTCCGTCATCATTGCCAAACCAATTGCTTCAGATTTTAGAGCAAACCCAGGTCCCGAAGTAGAAGTTAATGCTAAATTACCTGCATAACTAGCTCCAATAGCGGCACAAATACTTGCTATTTCATCTTCAGCTTGGAGGGTAACTACTTCAAAATTTTTATGCTTTGAAAGTTCATGTAGAATATCTGATGCTGGAGTTATTGGATAGGCTCCTAAAAATATTTTCAATCCAGCTTTTTCAGCCGCTGCCATAAAACCCCAAGAGGTTGCGACATTTCCTGTTATACTTCTATATTTACCCTTTGGTAAATTCGAAGGTTTCACTGAATAAGATGATGATAGTAGTTGAACTGTTAACCCATAATTATAACCTGCTTTTAAAGCAGCTTTATTGGCTTTTGCTATTTCAGGAAATTTACTAAACTTTGTGTCTAAAAAATTCTCGGTAATTTCTAAAGGCCTATTGTATAACCAGTATACGATTCCTAAAGCAAACATATTTTTACTTCGAGCTCGACTTTTATTTTCTATGTCATACTTAGCTACACA